>Ga0209490_10002432_pt1 | contig 17660 bp, 20 predicted proteins | sample MAT06_FD_187209 | JGI IMG/M metagenome (GOLD analysis project Ga0209490, IMG submission 187209) | Freshwater microbial communities from Lake Fryxell liftoff mats and glacier meltwater in Antarctica - MAT-06 (SPAdes) (version 2) | ecosystem: Environmental > Aquatic > Freshwater > Ice > Liftoff... | reverse complement strand
TAAAATCACGCTATCTCCATAAGCATGTTGGATATTTTTAGCAGTAATTACTTCAGAGCGATCGCCGTCAGCAATTAATTCCTTATTTATTAACAACAAGCGATCGTAGTTATCCAAAGCTGAACCGAGATCGTGGGTAATCACTAATAAAATCTTGTTCTGGGCACGAAGTTCGGCAAATACATCAAAAATCACGGCTTCGGTTTTTTTATCCACACCCACAAAAGGCTCATCAAAAAAGAATAGTTCGGCTTCTTGAGCGATCGCCCTTGCTAAGAAAACTCTCTGCTGCTGCCCCCCTGATAATTCGCCAATTTGACGCTGCTTTAAATCCCAAATTCCAACCCGTTGTAATGCCGACTTTACCACATCTTCACAATGACATTTAGAACGCCCAAACCAACTGCGATGTCTGGTTCTTGCCATCATTACTGCTTCCCAGACATTTACAGGGAAATCCCAATCTACTTGAGTCCTTTGCGGTACATAGGCAACTGAACGTAACTGTCTTTTTAGCGATCGCTCCCGATACTTGACTGAACCACTTGAACTGGGAATCAGCCCCAACATCGCCTTAAAAACTGTACTTTTACCTGCGCCATTAGGACCTATTACCCCAACGATCTGCCCTGCTCCTATGGAAAAACTTACATCTTCTACGGCGGAGACATCATGATAATTGACTGCCAAATGCTCGACTTCTAACATGGTTACTTGTATTGTATGATAATGATTATCATTATCTAAATTAAACCACAATGGCTGCCAAAATCAACTTCTCATTAGTTTTAAGCGTTGGCATATTGGCGATCGCTACTACTGCCTGTAATAATGAACCGACTCAGACCGTTAATAATTCTGCGCCTGTTACTACTCAGCCCGTAGCACAAACTGAAGATTTACCCCTAGTCGTAGCCACGAACTCAGTTTCCTGTGGACTTGCAAGGCAGATAGCAGGGGATACAATTAATCTCAAGTGTTTGATCGAAGCAGGAACCGATCCCCATGTTTATCAGCCTAACCCTGAAGACCGTAAAGCGATCGACTCAGCTAAATTAGTTCTCTATGGTGGTTATGACTTCGAGCCAGGTGTGATCAAACTAATCAAAGCAAGTTCCAATCCCGCGCCAAAAATTGCTGTAAATGAAGTCGCAGTGCCAACTCCTTTAATAGCAGAAGACGGACATGGTCACGATCATGATAAAGAAGATAAAAAAGATGCAAAAGAAGTCGATCCCCATGTATGGAACAATGCCAAAAATGGGATCGAAATTGGCAAGGCTATTAGTAAAAATCTCATCGCACTTAGACCAGATCAAGCTGATCTTTATGCCAAAAACACAGCAAAAATCGTAGCTGAATTAGAACAACTCCATCCTTGGATTAAAGCCCAAATTGCGACTATCCCTGAGGCTACACGCAAATTAATAACTACCCATGATGCCCTTGGTTATTACTCTAAAGCCTATGGTATTCCCCTAGAAGGTGCCTTGGGCGGGATTAGTACCGAAGAGCAACCCACAGCAGGTAGAATTAAGGAACTGGTCAAAATCATTAAAGATACTAAAGTTCCCACAATTTTTGCCGAAGTTACTCTTAATCCCAAGTTGATTACCGCCGTGGCAAAAGAAGCAGGGGTTAAGGTTTCAGAAAGAGAACTCTTTGCCGATGGATTGGGAGAAAAAGGATCTGAAGGCGAAACCTATAGGGGGATGCTAGAAGCTAATACCCGCACGATTGTAGAAGGCTTGGGCGGCAAGTTCACACCTTTTCAAGCTAAATAATTCTGGGAGTTGTTGAGTAAACGTTCAGATACAGATTGGAAAAAGTCAAGGAAGTTTTCGTCTTCCAGTCTATATAATACGTGTCGTCCTTGTTTACGAAAGTTGACAAAGCGAATGGTGCGGAGTGTTCTCAACTGATGGGATACTGCCGATTCATTCATTTGCAAGGCGATCGCTAAATCTCCTACACACATTTCCTTCTCAGCCAAAATAGAAAGAATTCGTAATCTATTTGCATCTGCCAAAAAGCCAAAAAATTCTGACATATTTTGGGCATTCTCAATAGTTAGCAATTTAGCTAAGGAAGAATTACCAATATCAGTTATGTGGGGAGAATCACAATGTAAATTTTCCCCATCTTCAGAGTTTTCTAATACTGGATTGTCAGACATAAATACAAGATTAATAAAATCGCCATCATCTTAAAGCTCTCTTCCGAATGAGGTGAGGTACTTTGATGGAACGAAATCTAAGCGTCGCAACCACAACCAGTATGCCCACAACCTTCGCCTTCTGAATGACCGTTAGCACAGGCATCACTACAATAAGGTTTACCATCTTTGTTGATGGCATCAGAGAGTGAAACTATACATAAACATGAGACACAAGCACATTTCATTTGATTAACAGTAGTCATAAAATTATTTTAGTTAAGTTTATGATTAAGATAATACATGAATGTATGCTCAGATGTCAATAGTTAAGTATGTTTTAGTGATCAAGCCACACATACCAAAAAGTCTTTTTTTAACTGCTCAGGGTTGAGATTACGTCCGATAAAGACCATTTCATTTTTACGCACTTCATCTTTCTTCCACAGGCGATCTGGGGATATATTAAATAGCATATGTACGCCCTGAAATACATAGCGATGGTTGTCTCCAGCAATATGCAAAATCCCTTTCATCCGAAAAATATCAGTGCCTTGGGTTTGGAGGAGAAAGCTAATCCATTCGTCTAAACGCTCAGGGTTTAATGCACCAGATTCGACGATCGCCACGGAAAATACCGATTCATCATGTTGGTGAGTATCTTCTCCGAGAAAGTCTGGATCGATCTCTAAGGCACGAGTTAAATCAAAGGCTTCAATGCCTAAAACTGCATCCATATCTAGCTCTGAATTTTGGGTGCGATAGATTTTGGTGAGCTTATTCATGGAGCGAATCCGATTTTCTAATTGATCGAGTTCCTCTAAAGTTACTAAATCAGTTTTGTTAAGTAGAATCACATCGGCAAAGGCAATCTGTTCTTGGACTTCTTCGCTATCCCAATGGGCATGGACATGTTTGGCATCAACCACCGTGACTACTGCATCTAAATTGACGCGATCGCGCATATCTTCATCCACAAAGAAGGTTTGAATCACAGGGGCTGGATCGGCTAGTCCCGTAGTCTCAATTACTAAATGATCAAATTTATCCCGCCGCCGCATCAACTTATTAATAATCCGAATTAAGTCACCACGCACCGTACAACAAATACAGCCATTATTCATCTCAAAGATTTCTTCATCGGTGTTTACGATTAGCTGATTGTCAATGCCGACTTCGCCAAATTCGTTGACAATTACGGCAACTTTTTTACCATGCTCGTGGGTGAGGATGCGATTGAGTAAGGTGGTTTTACCTGCGCCTAGATAGCCTGTGAGAACTGTAACTGGGATTGTTTTTTCGGTGGTGGTGAACATGGTTAATACCTTAAAGAATGATAATCATTATCAGATATTATAGGCTAAAAATTATGGCGATCGCTCTTGACAAGGCGAACACAATCCAAACACTTCTAAGGTATGGTAGTAAACTTCAAAAGCCTGAGACTGTAGAGTTGGAGCTTCTACACTTTGAGCTAAAGAAATTCCCAAAGGGGTTCGTTCTCCGCACTGTAAACAGGTTGCAAAATTTTGTTTCTCTGATACCAAAGAATAGATTGCCTGATTATGAACAGTCCGAATTTGGATTAAACCCTTTATTTTTAGAGATTCTAAGTTGCGATAGACCGTGGCAACACCAATTTTCTGCCCTTGCTTCTGAATTTCTGCCCAGATTTCTTGTGCCGATAGCGGTTTTTTTGTTTGTTCCAATACCTTGAGAATATTGGCTTGGCTATGATTTGGAGTTTTCATAGGCTTTTTGCTCGTGACTAAGTATAATATGATTATATGATAACGATTATCATTCTTATATTTTCTGTTATAGTTAATTTAAGAAATTGCAGTGCTTCGTAATCTCTAAGCTTTAGGTAAATAAAATGACTACTGAATTCGCTATCCAACCTGATATTCCCAAGCGAGGAATGCCTGTGACCATTATTACGGGGTTTCTGGGCAGTGGCAAAACCACACTTTTAAATCAAATTCTCAAGAACAAACAAGATTTGAAGGTTGCAGTCTTGGTGAATGAATTTGGCGATATCAATATTGATAGTCAGCTATTGATTGGTATTGAAGATGGCATGGTAGAACTGAGTAATGGTTGCATCTGCTGCACAATTAATGATGGTTTAGTTGATGCGGTTTATCGAGTTTTGGAAAGAGACGATCGCATTGATTATATGGTGATTGAGACCACGGGTGTAGCTGATCCTCTGCCCATTGCTTTGACATTTCTGGGAACCGAATTAAAACATTTAACTCATTTGGATTCTATTCTGACCGTAATAGATGCCGAGACCTTTACCCCAGAACATTACAAAAGCGAAGCGGCTCTGAATCAGCTTAGTTATGGTGACATCATTGTATTAAATAAGACTGATTTGGTATCTGAGGAACATACTCAAGAACTAGAGCGTTTTGTCCAAGTAACTAAATCCAAAGCTAGAATTTTGCGATCGCAATATGGTGAAATTCCGATTCCACTAATTTTAGATGTAGATTTAGCTAAGTCAGGTTCTTATCAACCCCAAAAAGAAGAGCATCATCACGATCATAAGCATGATCACAAACACGAGCATGACCACGATCATAAGCATTCTGATCACTTAGCGAATGATGGATTTATTGCGGTTTCTTTTCAAAGCGATCGCCCTTTCAATCTTGATAAATTCCAAAATTTCCTTGATTGCCTTCTTCCAGTTGATGTATTCAGGGCTAAAGGTGTTTTCAACTTCGATGGAACCGACCTACGTTATATCTTTCAGCTTAGTGGCAAACGCTATGAGTTAAAAGTTGACCATCGGGAAAAACCTCTAAATAATCAAGCCGTGTTTATCGGTCGCAATCTTGATTCTGAGCTTATACAAAAACAGTTGAGAGCCTGCGAGGTGGGTTAATCTCATGGGTGTACATAAGATTAAATTCGCTCTTAATGGAAAGGTTGCACTTTCTGATTACATTACATCTCTAGTTTGGAGTCCTTCTGGCGAATTTTTAGCGGCAAGTTCTGCTTCTGGGGAAATGCAGGTTTGGCGATCGCATGGAAATTCTATTCAAGATTTTCAAACCTTATCTGAACTAACTGATAAGGCAATTGACTGTATGGCATTTTGTCATGATGGTAAATTTCTCGCTGCTACAGGTCAAGATGGGCGGGTGAGAGTTTGGCAGTCTGGTAATGCTGATAGATTCTCTTCCTATCAAACTATTGATTGTCACTCCAAGCATCCTTCTGTCTGGATTGATCGACTGGCTTGGCATCCAAGTAGCTATCTTTTAGCTTTCAACTTAGGTCGTCAGGTGCAGGTATGGGATGTAGAGAATGAGAAAATGATGGCTTTGCTTGATTTTGCTGAATCTACAGTTTCTGATCTGGCATGGTGTCCTGATGGTCTACTTCTATCGGTAGGAGGTAAAAATATGGTTAAATCTTGGCATTCAAAGGATTGGCTTCAGCTACCGACGGTTTTGGAGATTACGGGTGCTAGTGAGGCGATCGCCTGGTCAAACGATGGAAAGTACTTAGCTTCTGGCAATCAAGATAATTCTATAACTTTGGCGGAAGGGAGCAATGATCCTTGGTTATTAACAGGATTCCCTAGTAAGATTCGGCAATTAGTATGGTCAGATGTCTTGACTAAACATGGAACTCCTTTGCTGGCAGTGGCTAGTGCTAATGGTGTGGCAGTGTGGATTAAGGAAAAGTATCAAGAACATTGGCAGTGTTGGCTTCTGGATTTACATAAAGAAATGGTGCGGGCGATCGCCTTTGAACCTAATTCGCTTTTACTAGCAACAACTTCTGATGATGGCTGTTTTTATCTGTGGCATGAAGCGGTAGAGCTTGCCCAAATTCTTAAACAAGATGTCGCTTTTTGTAATTTGGCATGGCATCCACAGGGTAATAGATTAGCGATCGGTAGCGAGTCTGGAGAGATATTTATTTATGCTAGTCAAACTGTCTAAATCAAAAGGTGAATCAAAAATATCTTTGGCTGGAAGTTCTCAAGTTTAACGATCGGGGATTAATTCCTGCGATCGTTCAAGACAGCCAAGATGCAAGCATATTATCTTTGATTTGGATAGATAAAAATTCATTGCGAGAAGTTATTGATACTGGCAATCTCAACGGCAATTACACAGTGACAGCAGTTTTCTATGATTGTGATGCTGATGCTTTGATATGCAGAATAAAAAATAACCAACAAGAGAAATCTCAAACTGGTTGGATAGAATTATGAAACCTTAATATTATTTATTTATTTGTCTTTGGAATAGTTGAGCGATCGCCCTACAGCAACCTGCACAATCACACCCAGATCTAGCGATCGCTGCTTCGCCAATCTTGCCATCATTGAGCAAAGTGTCATCACTGGTGAGTAAGAGCGAGGCGCGATAAACCGCTACTGCCAGCGCACATAGGAGAGGAGTAGGCAGACTGGCGGACAAAGCCTATTTGCCCGTCCTTTTTATTTGGTGGGGGTAGCGATTCCTACGGATGTGGTTCCCGCCGCAATTTTAGAAATGATGACGGGAATTTGTGATGTTTTAACATTGCTATGGCAAGATTTCTCAGGTAAGACTATTAAGTTGGGCGCTTGCTTGCAGCATTTGAGACAACCAGTGGATTGCAAAGTAATACGATCGCTTAAGTTATGAATATTTATTTGTTCGGTTAAAGCTGCGTGTACTTCTTTAGCTCCATTATTAAGGCAATGGGACTTTTGGCAAATTAGAATCTTAACTTTTGATTTATCCGTAACGTATTCTCTAACTTGAGCTAATTGTGAGGATTTATCAACTCCATCAACTTTTTCGATTGAATCTGCTTTAAGTTTCAAATTCTTTTGAATGCCTAAACAACGTATGCGATCGCCAAGGGATAATTTATAAACCATTCCTCCCCTTAGCTCTTTAGGAATCTTAATCAAAAAATCTTGATCGACGGTTTTAAGACGCAGGTATTTAAGTTTGTAGCCTTCCAAAGCACAAACCCCTATAAATTCATTCGCCTTCTAGATCAAAATTTAGTTCATTACTAATATGGTAAATTCTCTAGTACTTGTTGATATTTATTATTAAAACATTGCTCTAACCAGTTGATCCTTTGACTGCGCTGAACCAGTTGCTGCCGAGCTACGCTCCAAACTTGGAGAGCCGCCGTGGGAGTCTCGACTATTACCTCTAATAGCTCACCTGTAGAGCATTTGCAAGGAATTTCTAACTCTGTAAGACGATGATATATTTGCCAGCGATCGCCCCAAGCCACGTTGACAACAAACAAATAATTAGAATAATTAACTTTTTTCATTTCTTTGGGTGTAAAGCCTTTTTGTTGAGTTTAGAATATTCTAAATGATTATATATGCAATAAAGATAACATCTATTCTCAATTATGAAGACTCATGCTAGGATTTTTACAATGGGTTATTTTTCTAAAATGATTAGTGGAAATTAATTGTAAAAATACTAAATACCCTAATTAACTATTGAAAATTATTAGAGAGAAATTTATGACAGCAGTACAGAGCTTAATGCGTACATTTGGTGAGGTGGGAACTAATGTAGTGGGATTGGATGTTAGCGTAACTGAGCCAGTCTGTGAAGGATTAAACATCGCTTTGGCAAGTTTTCAGGCTTTGTATTTGCAATATCAGAAGCATCACTTTGTTGTAGAAGGTGCGGAGTTTTATTCTTTACATCAGTTTTTTCAAGATGGATACGAACAACTGAGAGGACATACCCATGATGTTGCCGAACGCTTAGATGGTTTGGGTGGCGTACCTGCGGCGAGTTTTACTAAGTTAGCGGAGCTTTGTTGCTTTAACGCTGAAGCTGATGGTGCTTTTAACTGTCGGATCATGTTAGAAAATGATTTAGTTGGCGAACAAGCAATTATTGCTCTAATTCGCAGCCAAGCAAGTCAAGCTGAGAGTTTAGGCGATCGCGCGACTCGGTACTTATACGAGCAAATTCTGTTAAAAACTGAAGAGAGAGCCTACCATATTTCCCACTTTTTAGCTCCCGATACTTTAGTACGGTCTATAAATTAGTAACCGTCATCTTTTTCTAGTTAAAAATTATTAGGGTAGAGCCATCTGGGTAAAGCCCTACACCAATTTCAATTTAAATATCTATTTCAAGTTAAATGTATGGATGTATCTGTGAATGCTGTAACTTATCTACAGCTAGAAGTTGAGGACGAGAGTATTAGTCTTAATAATCAATGTGCTAGGTTTTTGGGTGCTCATATAGCTTATTTACTTATCTACTGGGCTGAGGTTATGACTGGTGATGAAACTTTATGAATCCAGAAAAATGGAGTTTTATTTTTATTAGTGGTGAAGAGGATTCTATAACTAAGGAAGTAATTTCTGATAGTTCTTATATCTAGCAGAAATATTGGGGATAGATTAGCGATCGCCCAGATTTCTTGTAAGGATGATCTGAAGCAGAGACTGGCAAAATTAGGTTTTACTATTGGTAGTAAGATTAAGATCGTTAGCCGAACCGCGAGAGGTTCTGTAATTGTCCAAACTCAAAACCAAAAAGTTGGTCTGGGAGCGTTGTTAGCAAACAATATTTTGGCTACTAATCAAAGAAACTAATCTTAAAACCTCTCTTTCTTTACTTAAATCTTTTAGCCTGAGAAATAGATCTAAAAAATGGAGCGTTGTCCCTCTGGACTTACCCCAATAATAGATAGCTGATAATCTAAAACTTTAAAGCCATACTTATCGGCAACTTTTTGGCTAATTGTTAAAATCTGATCATTTTTAAACTCAATGACTTGGTTTGTTTTCATACAAATTAAATGGTGATGGTGGTGGGGACGAGGCTGGTTAATTTCGTAATGCTTGTGATCTTCAGTTAGCTCTAACTCTCGTAAAATTCCCATACGAGCCATCATTTTCACGGTTCGATAAATCGTCGAAATACTTATATTTTCTCCCTGTTCTTGCAACCGACCATATAAATCCTCAGCACTAAGATGTTGCCCTTCAGGTAAAGTTTTGAAAGTGCTAAGAATAATCTCTCGTTGCGGAGTCATGCGCCAACCTTTAGCATTAAGCTCGGCTTTTAAGGCTTCAGGTGAATAAACTGGTTCGCTGGCAGTCATATATTATCAATAACCATTGCTTCTTGATAATAGCGTATTTACTAAACTAAACCCCTCCTCTAAGTTAGGCATCTGTTTATATAACAATCATCAAATGTTCTTTCCGATGGGATAAGCAACTTAATTTCCTCAAGGTTTAAATTTGGCATACTTTTTTATAGTTTGCGATACTTCAAAGGTAGAAAAGCAGATAAAAGATTTCCTAGTGCTGTTCTACCTATAAAATGGCTCAATTAGCAAGCTTGATATTTGAGAACATAATATCGTAAATCTTTAGAGTTCCTTGCTCGTTGATATTAACAACCTGACGAGTCATAAGATAATAATCACCAAACTTTTCGTAGGAATCTTCAAACCTTGCCTGGCGGGTAATTTCATCGGTCTGGGGATTACGAAAAACCACATTATAGGCACTGGAGATATATCCTACACCTGTATCTAAATGTTCGAGATGATTGATTACAAAACCCATGCGACCCATAACACGGCTAACCATTGAGATTTGGCGATCGCGTACTTTATAGTTGGAACCCATAGCATCACCAGTTACCAAGATTTCTACAGCACCAGTGGTATCAGTCTCGCCTAAAGTAAATCCAGACTTGCCGTGGGCATCTTCAAAGGATTTACGCTTACGATGAGTCACGACATCTTTAAGTTGATTGATCAGCCATTCTTGTTCTTCATCCACTTCTACGGTTTTTTCTTCGCCAGTGGGGGTAGTTGTAGTACGAGAAGTAAGTTTGAGATCGTCCATAGTCACTTCTACAGTCAAATCTGAACTGATTTTAGCTCTGCCCGTGCGAGTTTCACCATCAATGGTTACGGATACATCCGCATTAAATCCAGGGAAGTAGGTATCCCATGTATAACGATTTTCATAGGCAGCTTGAAATAGGTCGCGGGCAGGATTTTCTAGGTTCTTTTCAATTGTCAGCATAGGTAATATTTGTAAGGTTTATTTGTAAGGTTTAGTGGAGTTAGGAACTTACCAAAAAAGAATTTTAGTTCTCTCTTGGTAAGGCATTAGGATTAAACATACTGGCATTTAAATTAGTATGAATATCTAAGAATATCATATCTTAATGAGTATAATTCTTATTAAGAATTAAATTAATTACTAGCTAGTATATCTTTGAGTTGTTTACAGGCTTGTTCGATCTTGACAATACTGCCTGGATTTATCAGCCCATAATAGTCAAAGGTAAAGACCTGATTCTTTTTGGTTGCCTGTAATTGATTCCAAAAAGATAGGGTTTTGAATTGAGAGACATCTCCCATTGGTACATCAACTAAAATAATCACTTCAGGATTGGCTTGCAATACTCTTTCTGCTGAGAGCGTAATATAACCACGCATGGGACTCTTTTCTTGCAGTTTTGCTGTAACATTTTTAATTTTAAATCTTTCTAATAAGCTCCCCGCCCAGCTTTCACGATTTGGAGATAGAATTGGCTGACGGCTTACCAGCACTAGGGTAGATGCAGATTTTTTGGCAACATTAACAGAACAGTTCTGAAAACGCTTGAGAATGGAATTAGGATCGGATTGAGTAGATTCCGCTAGCTGTTTAATTAGAACTTCTAAATCTGTCCAACTATTGAGTTCGGTGGCGATCGTCCGAATACCTAATTGATTCATTCTCTTTAATACTTGGTCGTGAAATCCCACTGCCCCAATTACTAAATCGGGTTTGAGCGCGATAATTTTCTCTATGTTTGGCGCAGTCCGTCCAGTGCTCACGGTCGGAATATTCTTAAATCTGGCATCTTTGTCAAATAAAGAACTGCCTGACATTCCCACTAATTTTTTACCATCTAATTGCTGGATTATATCGGCAGAAATAGAAGTGAGGGCAACTACTCTGGTAAGGGTTTTAGTGGCAGGTAGCCGATTTTGACTGAGTTTTGGGGGAGATAGAATATCCGCACTAGATTGAAGATTAGGAGAAAGAACTAAAAGAACGAATAGAAATAAAATAATTTTTGGCATGATTAATAATTTTAAAAACGATAACACTAGAACCGATAATTAAGCGTAGCACTGACATTAATTCCTGGTTGGGCAAAGCGATCGACACGGGCGGCATCGGCGGCGGGGAAAGTTCTTAAATCTGAGTATTCATAGTATTTAGCATTAAGAAGATTGAAGATGCCTAAGTTAACCGTCAGATCTTTAGTGAAGTTATAAAAGCTCTGTAAATCTAGGGTGGCATAGCTGGCAGGAATAAAGAGAGTGGAGTTTTCAGGAACTCTGGGTGCACCAACAAAGGTTAGGGTTAAATCAGTTCCCCAGACCTTCTCAGGCGATCGGTAGCGTAAACCTGCCACAGCCTTAAAAGGATTCACGGTTTCTAGGGGTTCATTATCAGTAAGATTATCCCCAACGGCTAGACCCAAACTGCCAATCAGGCTGAATCCATCAGGACTCAGGCTAAACCGATATTCACCACTAGCCTCTAAGCCGTAGATTCTAGCATCACCAATATTTTGAGATTGAAAGCGTATGAAAGGACGAGCAAAGCCGGGGACAATTTCGGTGCCAGTATCGACAAATTGTTGAATAAAGTTGTTATAGGCATTATAGAAGCCTACTAAACTGAACCTACCTTGGGGATAATTTCCTCTCACTCCCAATTCAAACCCATCACTGGTTTCAGCCTTGAGGTCTGGATTTGGAACCACTCGGTAGCCAAAGAGAGTATTGGCAAATCCACTATTAATTTCATCATAGAGCGGAGCGCGGAAACCTCTGGCATACTGGGCAAATACTGTCGTTTCAGGACTAGCCCGCCATAGAAGAGCCAGTCGGGGAGAAATTGCTCCAGAGTTGAAATTCGCAGGGGCAGGCGAGCCATTCCGAAAGAAGTCGGCATCGGGAGAGGTGGCAAGACTATACAGATCGTAGCGGATTCCGGGAATCAGGCTAAATTCGCCATTATTAAAGCTAATTTCATCTTGGGTATAGAGTCCAAGGCGAAAAGTATTAGAGTTGGGAAAATCTCTGGATGGGAAGTTATCAGGGATGAAGTTGCGAGTTTGGACACCTGTAATTAAATTGGTTTGGAGGCGATCGCGGGGACGTTGATTATCCTGACTAGAAACATCCAATCCATAGGTAAGTTTATGAGCAACTTCACCAGTGCGAAAGTTACTTTCTAGCTGAATATTTCCGCCAAAGATGCGATCGCTAAAATTATTCTGTCCAAATCTAAATACGGGTTGACCTCTCGCTGTGCGATTTTCGAGGGTATCTTCAGGAGTTTCAGTATTTTGATAGAAGAATTGCACTTTTGCTAGCTGAATAAAAAAGTCGCTATTGGGATTGTTAAATTCATATTCCAAACTGAGACGGGTACGATTGGTACTGAAATTGGAAAGTAACCTGCTAACGGTGGTAGCTCCTCCTGTTTCTTGAAGTAAGTTGGCACGGGCAATAGTAGTCTCAGTGGAACGATTGAGAACATCGGTTGTGAATTTAAGAGCATTAAAATCATCAAAGCGATAGACTAATTTACCAAAATAGCTATTACTTCTGCCAGTTTGAGTATCGGTAAAACTGCGATCGCCATTGCGTTGTACTTCCTTAAAATCACGGCGAGTATAAATTAAAGCGGCTTCGAGTTTATCAACTTTGGTTGCAAAGGTTAAGGTATTTGAGAAGCCATTATTGGCACTACTAAATCCTGAACTGATCCCAAAATATGTATCTTTGCCAATAAGGTCTAAGAGGTCTTTGGGATCGATGGTGACAAAGGTGAGAACTCCACCTAAGGCATCACTACCATAGAGCGTAGAAGCAGGACTTTTGAGAACCTCCACACTTTTAAGCGTAGATAAATCCACAAAATCCCTACCCGTACCAAAGGGTGGTAAATCAAATTGGCTAGGCAGTCGGATTCCATCCACTTGAAACAGAATCCGATTCCCTTCAACCCCCCGAATATTAAAATTTTGGAAGCCAAAGCGAGGGCTGTTACCGACGGATACATTTGGCTCGTAGCGAATTAAATCTCGAAGATTACGCACTTGATTGGTATCGATTTCTTCTTTATTGATGACACGAACTGAAGCAGGCGCATCTTGAACTCGGCGAGGAGTGCGGGTGCCACTGACAGTAATTTCAATTTCGTCATTTTCATCATTATCTGATTCGAGAGTTTGAGCAAGGTTCTCCGCAAGGGTAGATAGGGAGGGAAGATCGCCGATTTTTTGGGGTAATTCTTCCCCAGCGATCGCCTGAGTAGGCACTAAAGCGGATAGTAATATCAAATAATAAATAGGAATATTTCTCATTAGAATTTCAAAAAAATTTAGATATTTGTAGTTAAGATGGGAGATTTATAGGGACTAATTGCACAGATTTGAATACCTACGGGGGTTTCCAGAATCGCAACTTCAATTTCAAAACATGACCTCAATAATTCAGCAGTCAGAACTTCTTTGGGAAGGGCAATCGCCATAATTTCCCCTTTTTTTACTAAGGCAATGCGATCGCTATATCTTGCCGCCAGATTGATCTCATGAAGAACCGTAATAATGGTCAAACCATGATTGAGATTGAGATCTTTGAGCAATTCCAATAGTTCTAGCTGATAGCGTAAATCCAGATAAGTGGTAGGTTCATCCAGCAGTAAAACTTTTGGAGCCTGTGCCAAAGCCATTGCTAAAAATGCTCTCTGCCGCTCTCCGCCTGATAATTCTGATACAGAGCGATCGCTAAATTGAGTTAATTTTGTCTGAACTAGAGCCTGCTCTACAATTTCCTGCCCCAGAGTATCTAGTTCCCACTGCCACCAAGGTTGATGCGGAGTTCTGCCTAGGCTAACCAATTGCTTAACGGTAATACCAGAGGGAATAAGTTGTTGCTGCGGCAAAATTGCTAATTTTTGAGCGATCGCCATTGAAGGCTGACTATGAATCGATTTACCATCTAAAAGTACTTGCCCCTGTTCAGGTTGCAGAATCCGACTCAGGAGTTTAAGTAAGGTAGATTTTCCCGAACCGTTTGCCCCCACTAGACTTAACCATTCTCCCGATCGCAGGTCTAAATTAACATCTTTAATGATCGCTATTTGATGATAGCCACCTACTAAATTTTGTGCAGATAATGGCATGACTAGATTCCCCTGGATTTACGACTATAGAGCAACCAAATAAACAAAGGCGATCCAAACAATGCAGTCACCACGCCCACAGGTAATTCCACCGTGCCAATGCGGGCGATTAAATCTGCAAAAGTTAAAACGATCGCGCCACCAATTGCCGCTACAGGTAAAGAGACTCGGTAATCATTACCTACAAATAACCTCACGCCGTGGGGCACAATCAAGCCTACAAAACCAATCAGCCCCGCCATACTCACCGCACTAGCCGCCAACATCGAAGCGATCGCTCCCACCAAAAGCCTTGACCAGCCTAAAGACAACCCCAAGCTCAAAGCAGCCTCATCTCCTAGATTCAAGACATTGAGCGATCGCCCCAAGCAAGCCCCAATTAATAAAGTTGCGATCAAATAGGGAGCCACCGCATTTACCTCTACCCAGCCTCGTCCATTCAAGCTACCAACCAACCAGTTCAAAGCGGTTTGCACCCTGCCATCTTCCGCCATTAATAACAAAATTGCTTGAATTGAGCCAAATAGAGAACTTACTGCCACGCCGCCCAAAATTAAACGTTCGGTCGAAAGGCTGTTGCCCACCCTACCCAAGCTATATACCAAGATGCAGGTTGCCATTGCCCCCACCCAAGCAGCTACAGGAATCCATGCTAAAAATACCCCAAAGGTAATTAGTGCGATCGCCACCAAACCCGCACCAGCCGAAACCCCCAACACAAAAGGATCGGCTAGATCATTCCGCAACATTCCCTGCAAAAGCGTACCCGCCATCCCCAATGCCGCTCCCACTAACAATGCTGCCAGAGTGCGAGGTAGGCGCAAGTCCCAAATAATGGTTTGATTAATTTGCTCACCTTGACGCAGTAGAGCCTCCCAGATTTCCGCAAAACTTAAAGGTACTGCTCCAAAGGACAGGGAAATTCCAATAACGATCACTAAGCCAAATACCAAGAGTCCAATGGTTTGGATGAGGCGATCGCGAGCTTTATGTAAATTAGGAGGCTGAAGAATAGACCGCATTTATTGACACTTATTATTAATTAAACATGAAATATATATAACAAGTTTAGGAGCTTATTGCAACTATATTTTAATAAGGCTAGTAAATATAAAAAATTTAACTTCTAACGACGAATATGATCGACTGCTATGAAAAAATTAAGAATGGCAAATTGCGATCGTACATTCGCCGCAAACTAGAGAGGATTGAATACCAGCAAGTAATCAACTTTTGAACTGTTCAGAGGTAAAATGGGATAGAGTCTAAATCTCTTAAATTAACTAAGCTGGAGGCAACTCGAAATGGTGCAAATACAATCTAAAATACTGACAATAGAGGAGTTTCTGAAACTACCTGAAACTAAACCTGCCAGTGAGTATATCGATGGTCAAATTATTCAGAAGCCGATGCCCCAAGGTAAACATAGTAGAATCCAAGGAAAAATTGTCCCTATCATTAATGCGATCGTTGAGCCACAAAAAATTGCTTGTGCGTTTCCTGAATTACGCTGTACTTTTGGCGGGCGATCGACAGTACCTGACATTGTCGTATTGACTTGGGATCGAATTCCCTGCGACCAAAATGGAGAAATTGCCAATATTTTTCCCCTAGCACCAGATTGGACGATTGAAATCCTATCTCCCGAACAAAGTCATACAAAAGTCACGAAAAATATTCTTCATTGCCTAAAACATGGAACCCAGATTGGGTGGTTAATTGACCCAGCCGAGAAAGCTGTGTTTGTTTATCGTCCCAAACAAGAAATTGAGGTATTTGACGAACCAGATAATTTGCTTCCAGTACCGTCATTTATCAGTAATCTAAATCTGACAATCAGAGATTTGTTTAGCTGGTTATTGATATAAGAGAATTGTCAAGTTGTAAAGGCGAGATCTCTTATTCACTAAAGCTACTGAGGCGGCGGGAGTTCGGGAATATATGCAGGTTCAGGGGCGGGCGGGGTAGATACTGGTGGTACATAGACTGGAACTGGGGCTACATAAACTGGAGGAGAGGGAGGAATATATTCAGGTTTAACTATAATTGGCTCTGGTTCTCTAACAGGAATCTTTTCTGGAGCTTTAACGACTGGGATAGTAGGTTTAGCTCGCTCAGCTTCCCGTTGCTGTAGTTCTCGATCGGTAATTCTTTGTTGCTCAGTGGCTCGGCGACGATCTTCATTTTCTCTTTGAAATTGTGAGCCTGACTCCTCAAATGTAACTCTAACTTTGACATTTACACGTCCACCTTCGGGAATAGTCTTGGGATTAAATTGCCATTTGGTCATGGCTTCTAGAGTTTCTCGATCAGTTTCGGGATCGCCGCTAGATTTTCTCAATCTCACATTAGTGACTTTGCCATCGGGAGCAATATCGTAGGTGACTCTGGGGGTTCCTTCTTTGCCTCGATATTGCGGTTTGGGACAGCTGATACATTCCAATCTTAAGGGAGTAGGAGGAGTAAATAGATTTGGAATCGGAAGATTAACAGCTGTGCCAACGGGTTCGGTTCCTTTTCCATCCTTATTGCTATCAACTACACCATCTTTTTTACCATCAACAACTCCCTTTGGATCACCTTCTGGATCACCACCACGGACAAATCCTGTGGGTTCTTTATTTACTCCAAAGCCCCAACCTCTGGCATTATCCTGAATAATTTTGCCTACAACATTAGTAGGAATTGCGATATCACCTGTACTAGAAGTCATTGGTTTCAGACGATCGCTGGCAGGAGCATCTATCCCAATATTTTGCCTCACATTTTGAGAATTTTTCGGTGCAAGAGCAATTATGGGTGGAGCCGCTTCTACTAAACTTTCTTTTGGAATCATTTCAGACTCTTTAGTAATCTCGGGTTGGATTTCTAGTTTTTCGGCAATTATTGGTTTCTCTTCATTAAGAACTTCCACTACTACTTCTATAATATCATCAGATTCTTTCTCAACTTGTCTCCATAGGGTAGGCATCGGTGCCAGCATAACAGCAGCATGGAGAGTGGTAGAGCCGAAAAATGCTAAAGCTAAAATGAACAAACTAGAGTTCTGTTTGAGATTAGTGAAGTTACTGATTACCTTCGTTTTTAACTGTTGCGGTATGTCCATAAATTTATCCATAATTTATTTGGTAGCGATCGCCATTTTGACTCTTGGTATCTGACGTAGTTGATCCATAATTTGGACGACTTTTCCATGTTGGACAGTGCGATCGGCATTTAGGACTACCACTAGGTCTTGATTTGGCTCTAACAATTTTTTAACGCGATCGC
>Ga0209490_10002424_pt1 | contig 17692 bp, 9 predicted proteins | sample MAT06_FD_187209 | JGI IMG/M metagenome (GOLD analysis project Ga0209490, IMG submission 187209) | Freshwater microbial communities from Lake Fryxell liftoff mats and glacier meltwater in Antarctica - MAT-06 (SPAdes) (version 2) | ecosystem: Environmental > Aquatic > Freshwater > Ice > Liftoff... | reverse complement strand
ACTGTTTTTTTGGCCGGTGCTGCCTTTACTGACTTTGCAGGTACAGATTTAGGAGCTGGTTTCTTTGTAGCCATAAGGTTTATCCTTTTTTGTTTACTATAACGTTTAACTTGATTTCATTGACTTCTATTAATATGCCATTATTTATTAAAGGCAACCAGTCAATTTTGTCAGCCAGAATTTCGCGGCAAATATAATCGTTATATTTAATAATTGAAATTTGCATTGTTGAGTTCTCCTGAACACTCACGAATATACGGTCTGTAAGCTCAAATCCACTCTCTTTTCTAATATTTTGTATTCGATTTACAAATTCTCGAGCCTCTCCCTCTTGTTTCAAAGCTTCAGAAAGGGTAATATCCAATGCAACAGTTAAAGCCCCTTTACTTGCCACACTCCATCCTGGTATGTCTTCTGCAACAATTTCTACATCGGAAAGGTCAATTAAATGACTGCCTGATGATAATTCAAGTGTAAATTGACCATTTTGTTCAATTTGGCTAATTTGGGCTTGATCAAATGAAAGGATAATAGCTGCAGCTTCTTTCATTGATGCACCTAATTTTGCCCCAAGGGTTTTAAAGTTGGCCTTCACTTTTTTGTTAATTACACCAGCAGTTTGGGTGATATATTCTATTTCTTTTACATTTACCTCTGCTTTTATCAACTCCTCCATCTTTTCAAGTTGCACTTTCATTTGTGCGTTCATTACAGGAATCATTATTCGTTGCAGCGGTTGCCTTACTTTAATATTTACTTTTTTTCTTAATGATAAAACCAAAGAGCAGGTTTCCTGAGCCAATTGCATTCTATCTTCTAAAAATGGATCAATAACTTCTTTTTGATAGATAGGAAAATCTACATGATGAACCGAAGTTGCATCAAAACGTTTAGAAACTGCATTTAAATTAGCAAAAACTGCATCACTAAAAAATGGGGAAATTGGTGCAATTAAACGTACTACTGTTTCTAAACATTCATACAATGTTTGGTATGCGCTAATTTTATCGGCTTCATAATCTCCTTTCCAGAACCTTCTTCTACATAATCGTACATACCAATTACTCAATTGTGCATCTACAAATTCTTCTATTGCTCTACCAGCCATTGTTGGTTCAAAATCATCCATGCTTTCGGTTACTTTTTTCACCAAAGTATTGAGTGAAGATAGAATCCAACGATCTATTTCTGGTCTTTCATCAAGGGGTATATAAGCTTCCTTAAATGCAAATCCATCAACATTAGCATACAATGTAAAAAATTGATACGTATTGTACAAGGTTCCAAAAAATTTACGTTGTACTTCTTGAATTCCTGCTAAGTCAAATTTTAAATTATCCCACGGAGAAGCATTAGTTATTAAGTACCACCTAGTAGCATCTGCCCCATACTTTTCAATTGTTTCAAAGGGGTTAACAACATTTCCCAAACGCTTACTCATTTTGTTGCCATTCTTATCTAATACCAAACCATTACTCACTACAGCTTTATAAGCTACACTATCAAACAACATCACTGCCAGTGCATGCAAAGTATAAAACCAACCCCTAGTTTGATCAACACCTTCCGCAATAAAATCTGCAGGGAAAGCTTCCCCTTTATCAATCAAGTCTTTATTTTCAAAAGGATAATGCCATTGAGCATAAGGCATTGCACCACTATCGAACCAAACATCAATCAAATCTGGAACTCGTTTCATAGGCTTGCCTGAGCTACTAACCAATATGATATCATCTACATAAGGTTTGTGTAAATCAAGAATTCCTTCGTGCAAGTAACTTTTATTAACGCCTTCTCCTAAAATAGTATTCGCCTTTTTTATCCCCTCATTTAATTCGGCAATTGAACCAATACAAATTGCTTCGTCTCCATCTTCGGTTTTCCAAATAGGAAGCGGCGTTCCCCAATACCTACTCCTGCTTAAATTCCAATCTACCAAATTCTCTAACCAATTACCGAATCTTCCTTCTCCTGTTGATTTTGGCTTCCAATTAATGGTTTTATTTAATTCAACCATCCGATCTTTTACGGCAGTTGTTTTAATAAACCAAGCATCTAAAGGATAATATAAAATAGGCTTATCGGTTCTCCAACAATGAGGATAACTGTGCTCGTATTTTTCTACTTTAAAAGCCCTGTTTTCTTTTTTTAATTTTACACAGATATCAATATTAACATCAATATATGCAGCATCATCTTTATAATTTTTTACAAAGCGATTACTAAATTCTCCTAATCCATCAACAAATTTTCCTTCTCTATCAACCATTGTTAAAATACCAATGTTGAATTTTTTACCTACCCTATAATCATCTGCTCCAAATGCAGGTGCCGTATGTACAATACCTGTACCATCTTCTGTGGTTACAAAATCACCCGTAATAATTTGGAAAGGTTTTGCATCTGGAGTAATTTCTTGAATTGCATTGAGCGAGTTGGATTCATAAGGCAGCAATTGTTCGTACTCCATTCCTTCTAGTTCAAAACCTTTAAAAGTTGAAATGATTTTCCAAGGAAGTAATTTTGCTTTTTCATCATATTCTTCAAAATTTCCATTTTCACCTTCGGGCTTAAAAAACTTACCCAGCAGTGCTTTGGCAATAATTACATTAACGTTAATATGGGTGTATGGATTAAAAGTATCTACCAAAACATACTCGATATTTGGACCAACAGTTAATCCTAAGTTAGATGGCAATGTCCAAGGAGTTGTAGTCCATGCCATGAAAAATATTTCACCATTTCCAGCATCAAAAAGAAACTGACTTTTATCATTCTTAATTGCCTTAAACATAGCAACAGCAGAAGTGTCTTTTACATCTTTATACGTTCCAGGCTGGTTTAATTCGTGTGAACTTAATCCTGTTCCTGCAGCAGGTGAATATGGTTGAATGCTTACACTTTCATATAAGAATCCTTTTTTATAAAGCTCACTTAAAATCCACCAAAGTGTTTCTATATAATTATTTTCAAAAGTAACATATGGGTTATTTAAATCAACCCAATAGCCCATTTTATTAGTAATATCGTCCCACTCTTTTTTGTAGCGCAATACCGCCTCTCTACATTTTTTGTTATAGTCTTCAATCGATATTTTTTTACCAATATCTTCTTTAGTTATTCCCAATTCTTTTTCTACTCCTAATTCAATTGGTAAGCCATGTGTATCCCATCCACCTTTTCTTTTTACTTGAAATCCTTGCATGGTTTTGTATCGGCAAACCATATCTTTTAAAGTTCTAGAAATAACATGGTGAATACCAGGCATTCCATTGGCACTTGGGGGGCCTTCATAAAAAACAAAAGGCTTTTTACCTTCCCTAAAAGAAATACTTTTTTCGAATGCATTATTAGCAGTCCACTTAGCCAAAATTTCCTGTTCAATACTCGGAAGATTTAATCCCGAAAACTCAGCGTACTTCACACTCATACTATTTATTGGCCTTCGTTTAGGCAAATTGGTTAAAAAATAGCTGCGAAGTTACGGATCTAACTCAAAGTGGTGGTATATTTAGGCTATGAAGATTGTATTCTTTTCAGCTCAGCCTTACGACAAGGAGTTTTTTACCCGTTTTAATGAAGATCAATTTGAGTTGATATTTGTAGAATCGGCCTTAGATATTAATTCTGTTGAATTAGCAAATGGTGCTAATGCTATTTGTGTGTTTGTAAACGATAAGGTTAACGCTGAAGTAATTAAAACACTAGCTGCAAAATCAATCAAGATAATTGCTTTGAGATGCGCTGGCTTTAATAATGTTGATTTGGAAGCCGCAAAATCAAATGGAATAAGGGTTTGCAGGGTTCCGGCTTATTCTCCTGAAGCAGTTGCAGAGCATGCCGTTGCAATGATACTTACCTTAAATAGAAAAACGCATAAAGCATATAACAGAGTTAGAGAACAGAATTTTTCTTTGAATGGATTATTGGGTTATAACCTACACGGAAAAACCGTTGGTGTTATTGGAACTGGTAATATTGGTAAAGCATTTTCTAAAATAATGCTAGGCTTTGGTTGTAGGGTATTGGCTTTCGACCTAATTGCAAATAAAGATATGGAAGCAATTGGAGTAGAATATCATCCGTTGATGGAGGTTTTAAAAGCAGATATTATATCATTGCATTGTCCACTTAACGAACAAACAAAACACCTAATGAATGCTACTGCATTTAGAATGATGAAAAAGGGTGCGGTATTAATAAATACAAGTAGAGGAGGTTTAATTGATACTAAAGAGGTGATTAGTGCATTAAAAACAGGGCAAATTGGTGCTTTAGGAATAGATGTTTATGAACAAGAAGAAAAAATATTTTTTAAGGATTTATCAACTGATATCATTCAAGATGATATGATTCAACGATTAATGAGCTTCCCAAATGTATTAATAACAGCACATCAAGCGTTTTTTACAGAAGAAGCATTGAGTCAAATTACAACGATTACTCTCGAAAATATTAGTCAATTATCTAAATCAGCTAATTTATCTCCTCAAGCTGCATTATTGGTATAAATATTGTCTCATATTCGTATAACTAAGTAATATTTATAAATGAAATTTTTGCTGAACCGTTTTGTAGTGATTTGCTCAATGGCATTCTTAATAAGCAGTTGTAGTAAGGAAATCAGTCTAGAAACTGGTGCTGCAACTGGCATTGCTTTGGGCACTTTAACTGACACTTCTGGCAATTGCAAGAATTCTATTATAAAAGGCATTTATTATATTAATACAGATTTAACGGATAGTAATTTTGTGATGGTAAATACCAATTTTGCTGGATTAGGCAAATATTTGATTTATTCAGATACTACAAATGGCATATGGTTCATTGATTCTGGTTTTGTTACTACTACTGGCGCAAAAACAATTAGGTTAAAGGGTAAGGGTAGGCCATTTGCAACTGGTACAACAGATTTTAAATTTTATTTAGGAACGAGTAAATGTAGTTTTAGTTTAACTGTTGGCGGACCAAACAATGGAACTAATACAACTACCTATTGTCCTACAACAGCAAATGGCTGGATACGTTATGGTTTAACCCCTGGATTTAGTTTACAAGGAGGCGGTTCTTTAGATACTTTTAGAACTACTATTTCACCTTTTAATTTTCTTTATTTAGGTAAAACATATTTTAAGTACGAAACAACCCCTACTCAAGATACGCTTGCAATTACAGGAAGAAATAGTAATGGAGAATATTATAGTTTAGGAACACCAGAATTTGATTATTTCTATATTTATGATACTGTAGTAAACAATATTGTTTATGTGTATTTAAAAGACAATGTTGCAAAAGATGCTACTTGGAATTCTGATGAAGTAAGGGTGGGAGTACGCCAACAAAACGGTGCAATCATTTACGGTCAAGCCAGATTAAAATTCACTATTATAGATATTAATCAAACTGCAACTTATTTAGGCATTTCAATGACTGATATTATAAGAGTAAAAAGAGAAATGCAGTTTTTAATTCCTGGGGATCCAACTTTTACAACCTTACTAATTGCAGAAGTTTCTTATGCAAAAGGAATAGGTTTGGTAGAACAACAAATATATAACCCAGCAACACCTACAAAGATTACTCAAACTTTAATTATCAAAGGTTTTAAGGGGCTATAATATTCTAAAAAGAGGTTTCAATTACTTTAACAACTCACAAGGCTTAAGCCCAGTATGCTTTTTAAAGGCGGCAGAAAAATGCGAGATAGACGAATAGCCTAATAGAGCAGACACATCAGTAACACTCAGGCTTTTTTCGTACAGCAAATATTTTGCGTGTTCCATTCTTTGTTGCTGATAAAAATCAAAAATAGTAGTACCAAAAACTTCTTTAAATCCTTTTTTTAAGTAGCACTCGTTCATTGCTACTTTTCTGCTCAATTCTTTAATGGTAATAGGATCACCTATATGTTGTAATAAAATTTCACGAGCTTGATTAATACGTTCTCTACCACTTTCGTCTGCAAGGAATTTACATGTAAAGCCTTCTTCTTTTTCTTCAATTAAACATTCTAAACTATAAATGAGTAATTCATGTACTTTGGCATTTACGAATATGTTTTCTAATGAACCAGAATAGCTATGATTTAGTAAGGTATCAAGTGCATTTCTTTTCTTAACACTTACAGGAAAAACTTTAGTAAAAGGGTGTGGATGTTTAAATGCTAATACCTCATCTTTTTGATTACTTACTTTAACATTATGCACAAATTGATGTAAAAAAGTAGCCGTAAAATGAAAAGTAAATACGTCGATTGTTCTATATTTTCCTCCACAGTTCAAAGTGGGCAGATCGGTACATTGAGAACAACTTTTTTCTGGACAATATCTATTGCCTGTGGTACAATATCTTAATTCTAAATAATTGTCTTTAGGCTTTTTTTCGTTAAAATGGTAAACTAGCATCCCTGTATCTTCTGCAACCCAAGCCGAATGAGCTAAATATCTGCGTATATTGTATTGAATTGAACCTGGAATACGTTGCTCTTTCTGATACAATAAATTCAAATTCGGATCAATTACACCCTGCTGTACCGTCTTCAATATGTCCATTATTTGATTCATGCTATTGCAAATTTAATGTATAAACATCTATTTCCCTAAAATACCCATTTTGAACTGTTAAAATGGGGAAAACTAGCCTAGTTTTTATATGCTAATACCCCTTATTTTTCAGTACATTTGTGGTCTTGCAAATTTTAACTAAAAAGCAAGTCAGACAAGACTTTTATGAGCGAAGAATTAGATAAAATACACGAGGCAGAAAACAAGAATTACGGCGCAGATAGTATACAGGTTTTAGAAGGTTTAGAAGCCGTTAGAAAAAGACCCGCCATGTACATTGGCGATATTGGTGTAAAGGGTTTGCACCATTTGGTATATGAAGTTGTAGACAACTCAATTGATGAAGCATTAGCAGGATGGTGTAAAAACATTTATGTTACCATTCATGAAGATAATTCTATTAGTGTGCAAGACGATGGCAGAGGTATTCCTACAGCTATGCATACCAAAGAAAAGCGAAGTGCATTGGAAGTAGTTATGACTGTATTACATGCTGGTGGTAAATTTGACAAAAATACTTACAAAGTTTCGGGAGGCCTACACGGTGTTGGTGTAAGTTGTGTAAATGCTTTAAGTACTAAACTAATTGTAACGGTTCAGAGAGAGGGCAAAATATTTGAACAAGAATACCATATCGGTATACCAAAATATGCTGTACGTGAAATTGGTGTTAGTGATCTTACAGGAACTAAAGTTCACTTTTGGCCTGACCTAACAATATTTCAGGAGTCGGTTTATAAAAGAGAAATTTTAGAAGGCCGATTAAGGGAACTATGCTATTTAAACAGAAGAATAAATATTGAACTTACAGACCTTCGCGAAAAAGATGATAATGGCAAAGATTATCACAAAGTTTTTTACAGCGAAGGTGGTATAGTAGAGTTTGTACAGATGCTCGATAAAAATGCCAATCGTGTTCCTATTCTTGCTCAACCGTTATTTGTTGAAGGATTAGACGAAAATACCAATGTAGCAGTTGAAGTAGCATTAATGTATAACAACGATTATAAAGAACATATTTTTTCTTATGTAAATAACATCAACACCATAGAAGGTGGAACCCATGTAACTGGCTTTAGACAAGCACTTACACGCGTATTTAAAAGTTATGGTGATAAGGAGGGCTTATTTGAAAGAGCTAAAGTTGTTGTTGAAGGAGATGATTTTAGAGAAGGTTTAAGTGCAATCATTTCTGTAAAAGTTCCCGAACCTCAATTTGAAGGTCAAACTAAAACCAAATTAGGCAATAGTGAAGTAAGTGGCGTTGTACAAACTACGGTTGCTCGAGCATTAGAGGCTTATCTCGAAGAAAATCCAAGAGAATCGAAACAAGTTATCTCAAAAATAATTTTAGCCGCTCAAGCACGTGTTGCTGCTAAAAAAGCACGTGATATGGTACAGCGTAAATCTGTACTAAGTGGTGGAGGTTTACCTGGTAAATTGGCCGATTGTAGCGAACGTGATCCTGCAAAATGTGAGTTGTACCTAGTGGAAGGAGATTCGGCTGGCGGTACCGCAAAACAAGGACGTGATAGAAGTTACCAAGCTATTCTTCCTTTACGAGGTAAAATTTTGAACGTTGAAAAAGCAATGGAACACAAAATTTACGAGAATGAGGAAATCCGTAATATGTACACTGCTTTAGGAGTAACCGTAGGAACTATTGATGATCCAAAAGCACTAAACACCACTAAACTTCGTTACCATAAGTTAATAATTATGACCGATGCCGATGTGGATGGATCTCACATTGCTACGTTGATTCTTACTTTTATTTTTCGTTATATGAAAGAATTGGTAGAACAAGGAGGCGTGTACATTGCTCAACCACCTCTTTATTTGGTTAAAAAAGGTAAAGAACAGGCCTATGCCTACAATGAAGAACAACGCAAAGGATTAATAGAAAAACTGGGTGGAGGCAAGGATGATAGCGTTACAACTCAACGTTACAAAGGTTTAGGAGAAATGAACGCCGATCAATTATGGGAAACCACCATGGATCCTTCTAGAAGAACATTAAAACGAGTAACTATTGAAAGTGCTGCCGAGGCAGACCGTATTTTTAGTATGTTAATGGGTGATGAAGTAGCTCCGAGAAGAGAATTCATTGAATCTCATGCTAAATATGCCCGTATAGACGTATAAATGATCTAAAAACATTAACTTGTGCTGACTAACCAAAGTTCCCATTTAAAAACAATTAAATTCTACAACTATGGACACTTCAAAAATGATCAAAGCATACTGCCTTAAAACAAAGGAAAAAAACGTTCCAATGCAAGATGCAGTAGTTACCAAAACTGCCAAAGGCGGTTACATGGCTGGCGGACATGATGGAAAAGGCAATAAAATGGCAGCAATTATGAGTGAAGCAAAGGCTTTACAAGCTATAGCTGACGGTGTTGCAAAAAAAGGATTCTAAGTTTACTTACAATACTTATTAAACCGGTAGAAATTCTATCGGTTTTTTTATGCTCGTACAACTTCTTTGTGCATCAGTGTTAAGAAGCGCAACATGGCTTCCATTCCTTTTACTTGATCTACAACTAGTAAAAACATTTTACCCGCTTGTTTTAATCTAGCCTTATTTGTTCCGATTTGTAAATAAGCCAATAATTTTTTAAATAAGTTAGATTCAAAATAAGGAGAATCCGGACGATTAATAAAATAACAACGAAGTGTATCATTCTTGAGGGTCATTTTTTCGAAACCCATTTCAACGGCCAACCACCTGCATCTTACTGTTGTAAATAAATCTTCAACAGATAAAGGAATTGGACCAAAACGATCTAACATCTCTTTATGAAACTCAACTAACTCAACTTCATTTTCACAACTATCTAAACGCGTATACAAACTTAATCGCTCTGTAATACTTTCTACGTAACTATCTGGTATCAATATTTCTAAATCGGTATCAATAGTACAATCATTAACAAAATCGTCTTGCTTGCTTATCTCATCCTTAAACAAATCTTTAAATGAAGTTCTCTTTAATTCGCGAATAGCTTCTTCTAAAATTTTTTGATACATTTCAAAACCAATCTCTGCCATAAATCCACTTTGCTCCCCTCCCAACATATTGCCCGCACCTCGTATATCCAAATCTCTCATGGCAATTTGAAACCCACTTCCCAAATCGCTGAACTGCTCTAAGGTTTGCAATCTTTTTCTTGAATCGGTAGGCAATGTACTCATTGGTGGAGCTAGCAAATAACAAAAAGCTTTTCTATTACTTCGGCCTACTCTTCCACGTAACTGGTGCAAATCACTCAATCCAAATTGATGCGCATTATTAATAATTATTGTATTCACATTCGGAATATCTACTCCACTCTCCACAATATTGGTGCATACCAACACATCATATTTTTTATCAATAAAATCTAAGATTCTTTCTTCTAATTCATGCCCTTCTAATTGTCCGTGCGCAAAACCAATACTTAAATCTGGACAAAGGCCTTGAATCATTGCACTCATTTCGGGCAAGCCCTGAACGCGGTTATGAATAAAAAATACTTGTCCGCCTCTTTCTGTTTCATAATAAATGGCATCTCTAATAAAGTCATCATTAAATATCCTAACCTCCGTTTGTATAGGCTGCCTATTAGGTGGCGGGGTATTCATAATACTCAAATCTCTGGCCCCCATTAAACTAAACTGTAATGTTCGTGGAATTGGAGTAGCAGTAAGTGTTAAACAATCAACATTATTCTTTAATGTTTTTAATTTTTCTTTATGGCCTACTCCAAATTTTTGCTCTTCGTCAATTATCATTACACCCAAGTCTTTAAACTTTACTTCTTTTCCTAATAAACCATGGGTACCAATGATGATATCAATTTTACCTTCCTGCACTTTTTGCAAAGTTTCTTTTTTCTCTTTAGCCGATTTAAAACGATTGATATAATCTACCGTAACAGGAAAATCTTTTAATCGTTCCTGAAAAGTTTTATAATGTTGAAATGCCAAAATAGTTGTTGGTACTAAAACAGCCGCTTGTTTTCCATCAACTACCGATTTAAATGCTGCACGAATGGCAATTTCTGTTTTCCCAAATCCAACATCTCCACAAACAAGCCTATCCATTGGAGATTCACTCTCCATATCCTTTTTTACATCAGCAGTTGCTTTACTTTGGTCGGGAGTATCTTCATAAATAAAAGAAGCTTCTAACTCGGTTTGCATATAGGTATCAGGTGCATGCGCAAAGCCTTGCTGGGACTTTCTTTGAGCGTATAACTTAATTAAGTCAAAAGCAATTTCTTTAACCTTTATTTTCGTTTTTTCTTTTAATCTTACCCAAACATCAGAACCTAATTTATTCACTTTGGGAACTGTTCCTTCTTTGCCAGTAAACTTAGATATTTTATGTAGTGAGTTAATATTTACATATAAAATATCACTGTCTTTATAAATGATTCTAACTGCTTCCTGAATTTTTCCGTTAACATCTAATTTTTGTAATCCACTATAAGTTCCAACACCATGATCAATATGCGTAACAAAATCGCCTGGCTGTAAATCGCGCAAGGTTTTTAAAGTAAGGGCTTTGTTTTTATTATAAGCTTGCTTTACTTTGTACTTATGGTAACGCTGAAAAATTTGGTGATCGGTATAACAAATTACTTTAAGTGAATGATCAATAAATCCCTCGTGAATACTTGTACCAACTGGTATAAACTGTATTTCGGTATTGAGGTCGGTAAAAATACTGTTGAGCCGTTCCAATTGCTTTACTTGTTCGGCAAATATATAAATGCTGTAACCTGCTGCTTCGTGTGCTTTTAAATCTTTAATTAACAAATCAAACTGCCTGTTAAATGAAGGTTGAGCCTTGGTATTAAACTCAATTTCATAGTTGGCAAACAAGGGTTTATACCCAAACTCTACCAAAATTTTTTGCTCAATTAAATTTTTTAATTCAGATACTTTTATAAAATCTGCCCATTGAATATCTTTTATTACATGAGCGTCTTCATCTTCTTTATTTTGCTGAAAAAGTCCATCTTTTTTCAGCAATAAAAATCCTTCTAAATCTTCTTCTTGCACTCGAATTTTTTCTTCTATTACATCCCAATCTTTCATCCAAAGGATCGTATTCTCCGGTAAAAATTCAAGTAAAGAAATTTTTTCTTCAGCACCTAATCCAAAAGTATGTGGTAGTTGATCAACATTCGGAATAATATTTACTTGTAATAATTTACGTTCGCTCAATTGAGTTTCTGGATCAAATATTCGTATACTGTCTACATCATTTCCAAATAATTCTATGCGATAAGGTTTCTCATTTCCGAAAGAATAAATATCAAGAATCCCACCTCTTAATGCAAACTGCCCTGGCTCGTAAACAAAATCAGTTCGCATAAAACCATACATCACAAACAGATCCATCAAACTCTCCGGATTAATGGTATCATTGGTTTTAATGCTAATGATATTACTGCTAATAGTAGATGGCTGAATTACTTTTTCAAAAATGGCTTCGGGGTATGTAATGATTATTTTTTTATTACCACCTCTAGCTAATTTAGTAAGGGCTTCGGTTCGTAACATTAAATGCGAACTATTGAGTAACCGAAAATTTTTCCTGTTTTTAAAAGAAGATGGGAAATAAAAAAGGTCGAGCGCGCTGGTTAAATTTTCAATAGTATTATGAAAATATGCAGCTTCTTCAGCGTCATTCAACACAATCAAATGATTAAGACCTACTGCTTCGGGATGAGTAAAAACTGCGCTTACTAAAAACTCTGCACTACTTCCTTGAATGTTTTTTAGAAATATTTTTTGCGTATCGGCAAAAGAAAGCCTGCTCACTAGCTGTTGTACCAGGGGTGATTGTTGGTATTGTTCAATTAACCGCTCCAAATTCATATTCTATTCTAAACCTTACTTAAATGGGGCGCAAAGATAAGACTAATATGCTGCGTTGTGATTTACTAAAATCTTTATTTCTGTCAACTTTCCCTCTTCTACAGTTACTAATGAAATATTATTCCTAATATCAAAATTATTTGCAAAAAAGAGTTTATCTACTTGAACAAATACAGAATAAGTACCAACTGGAAGTGCTGCAGAAAAAGCCCCTGTACTATCTGTTTCTACCGTGGATATAAGCTTGGTTAATACCGTATTGAATAATGGTTGTTGATCGTGGCGAGTAATTTGACTGATATTGGTAGGTTCATAAAAGAAAACGGTAGTTGGAAACGCTTTAGGTCCTGACCTTTTCTGATCAACAGATGGCATTTGATTACCAGAAACTAATTGAACGACTCCTTTAATGCCTTGTTTAACTTTTTCAACTAAAACTTCGGTTTTTTCCGCTTGTTTTAGCTTTTGAGCCCGCTTACAGGCTTGAAATATGGTTAAAATACAAAAAAGAAAAAAAAGAATTGGTCTCATACTACATTTTTAAAGGGTAAAGTATCTAATTTAGAGCAGATTTATACTGCATACTATAAAGATGCAAAAAAAGCACCATTTCACATGATGAGAAAATTAATATTATCGTTTTTAGGAGTCATTTTAGTGAGTTCTTTGAGTTTTTCTCAAACAAACACAAATGACAAAATACTAAAACTTAATGCCCCTAAATTTAAATTAGAGGAAGAATTGAATTATGCCAAAGCGTTATCGATGGCAAAATCTAAAAACTGGCGTTTATCATTTAAATCAAGTGAAGGAACAATTAATTATTTGGTTGGCGTTGATGATTTAGGATTCCCACTTTATATAAGTTCATATAATAACACAATTGCTGCTGCAACAACACGTGCCAATCAGCTATGGCCAGGAGGAACAAGTGGATTAAACTTATCAGGTAGTTCAGTTTCTTTAACCAATAAATTAGGAATTTGGGAAGTTGGTGGTCCATTACTTACCCATGTTGAACTTGTAAATAGAATAAATCAAAAAGACGTTCCATCTGTAGATGATCATGGAACACATGTGGCTGGTACAATGATAGCTACAGGAATTAACCCAATTGCAAAAGGCATGGCGTTTGCAGCACCTAATTTAATTTCCTACACTTCATCAGGTGCAAATGCCGAAATGGCTACAGAAGCCGCTGCAGGAATGATACTTTCTAATCACTCATATGGAATAAGTTCAATGGGATGGAGAAGAAATGCCGATGAAGGCAATAGATGGGAATTTTGGGGAAGGCCAGGTGAGAATGAAGAAATTGACTTTGGTTATTATAGTTCTCTTACTCAAATTGTTGATTCTATAACTTATAACGCACCATTTTATTTGCCTATTTGGGCTGCTGGTAATCCAAGAGCTTCAAATGGACCTGCTATTGGTGAGCCTTATTTTCGTCAGAATGCGCAAGGAGTAATGGTAGCCTCAGGAAATCGTCCCGCAGGTATTAATAGCAATGATAGTTATGACATTATGGGTCATTTCCCGCTTGCAAAAAATATTATTACTGTTGGGGCTGTAAATGGAATTGCTGCAGGATATGTAAAACCACAAGATGTGATTATGAGTTCATTTAGTGCATGGGGGCCTACAGATGATGGAAGAATTAAACCGGATTTAGTAGCTAATGGAGTAGGAGTAACTTCATCAACAAATTTATCCAATACCTCTTACGCTACTTTACAAGGAACTTCTATGGCTGCTCCTAATGTAACAGGTTCTTTGTTATTATTACAAGAATATTACAATAAATTAAAACCAGGTACATTCTTAAGATCATCAACATTAAAAGGACTTGCAATTCATACAACTGATGAAACAGGAACATCTCTTGGACCAGATTACCAATTTGGATGGGGTCTATTAAATGTAGAAAGAGCAGCATCGGTAATTACAGGCGCAATACCTTCTAATAATTCAATAACTAGCACAGATTTAATATTAGAGAATACTATAACGCCAGGACAAACTTTTACTCGCACGGTAGTTGCTACTGGTAAAGTACCTTTAAAAGCTACTATTTGTTGGACTGATCCTGTTGCATCAGTAAATAATAATGATGCAACCAATTTAAATGATCGAACAAAAAAATTGGTGAATGATTTAGACATAAAAATAACCAGAGCAACACAAACATTTCTTCCATGGACTTTAGATGGTATTAACCCTGCTGCTGCTGCTGCTAGAGGTAATAATATTACAGATAACGTTGAAAGAATTGATGTTGACAGTACCATACCTGGACAAACATATACTATTACTGTTACTCACAAAGGAGCAACACTTGTAAGAGGTTCTCAAGCTTATGCATTGATAGTAAGTGGAGTGGGTGGTTCAGCATATTGTACTTCAAAATCTACCCAGATTGGAGGTGCATTTATAGATAGTGTTGCGTTTGGTGGTATTAATTTTAAAAATAGTCCTGGCTGTAAATCATACACCAATAATACCAATTTAGTTGGTGATATTCAAAACCAACAAACCTTACCAATAACAATTAGAGTAGCCACTTGCGATTTAACAAATCAAAGTAGAATGATAAAAGTTTTCATCGACTACAATAACAATGGTGCTTTTGAAACCAACGAATTAGTAGCAACAAGCGGCGTTTTAAATACAACTACTACTACACAAAATTTCACAACTAATATTACTACTCCAAATACTTTAGTTGTTGGTACAATTACATTAATGAGAATTATTGTGCAAGAAACATTAACAGCATCAGATATTTCTGCATGTTTTGATTTTGCAAAAGGAGAAACACAGGATTATAGAATTAGAGTTGTAACTCCTACAAATGATTTGTCATTGGCTAGTATTGTTTCACCCCAAGGAGGCGATTGTTCTAATGCACAACAATTTGTAACCATTAATATTTCTAATAACGGATCAAATGCTCAAAGTGATATTCCAATTAATGCAATAATTTCAAATGGTGCAACTACTGTTGCAACGCTAACTGCAACATATCCAGGAACGATAGCAGCGTTATCATCTGCTAATTATACTTTTCAAACTCCTTTTAATGCAGTTGCAGGAACTACTTATACAATTACTGCAAGAGTAAATACCTTAGCAGATCAATTTAGTGGCAATAATCAGTTGGTTGCTACCACTCCAATTGCAACTAAAGCAATATCACCTAGTGGTGATGGAGTAATTTGTAATACCAATGCTATTTTACGAGCACTGAACCCAACAACTTCCAATTATTTTTGGTATACAAATACTACTTCAACTACTCCTTTTGTAACAGGTACCAATGTAACAACTGGAACAATTCCTGCTGACAGAACGTACTACTTACAAACAGAATCAAGAGTCGCACTAGCCCCAGTTTCGAAACTTACATTTCCAAGTGGGGGTTATAATAATTTTGCAGGTAATTTTATGAATTTCAATACTACAGTTCCACTCACTATTGAAACTGCAAGATTATATATAGGAAATTCAGGAAAGATTAGATTTATCGTTGGTCAAAATTTTGCTACTTCTGGTACTACTGGTGGTTATACTTATAATCGTGTGGCCGAAACAACGATTGATGTATATGCAACTACCCCAACACCAGCAGCAGGGGCTGTTACCGGAAATGATCCCTTAGATTCTGGAGCAGTTTATTCATTAAATTTAAGAGTGCCAACAAGCGGTGACAAAATTTTAATTATAGAATGTTTAGATGGAGCAACAATTTATAGAAACAATGGAATAACTGGTACTATTTATCCAATAGGTGCAAATAATATCATGACTTATACTGGCAATAGTGTTACATTAACACCTGGCCAAAATCAAAATCAATTCTTTTATTTCGTTTATGACACACGCGTATCAACAGGTTGTGCAAGCGATAGAATTCCAATAATTGCTGCGACTAATACTGCAGTAAATATATCTAGAGTGTCTGATTCTTTGGTGAGTAGTATTAGAACAGGGAGCTTTACTTGGGTATTTAATGATACAGCAACAGTTTTAGGAGCTAATGGTTCATCTATAAAACCAACAAGATCTGGAAATTATAAAATACAGGTTTCAGATGCTTTAGGATGTTTAAGAACGTCTGCAAATATTAATTTTACAGTAACTGGAATTAATACTGTGTCACCTCAAGAAATTAAATTAACGGTTTCTCCAAATCCAAATAACGGTGTATTTCTTTTAAATTTTGAAGTTGCCAATAGAAGCGATTTATCTATCGAAATATTAAATGCATCCGGACAAAAAGTGTTTACCAATTCTCAATCCGGCTTTATTGGCAAGTATACTAAAACCATCAATTTGCAAAAACTAAGTAGCGAATTTTATATACTAAAAATTCAACACGACAAAAAAACATATATTCAAAAAATAATCTTACTACGATAAATGCACAAAATACTTAATACAATCGATGCCATAGTTTTTAAACATACTATGGCATTTTTTTTATTGATTATTTAGTACATTGCAATAAAGAAATTGTATGGCAGAACCTTGGCGTAACGGAATAGTAACAAAAATTGAAAATGAAACGCATAGTACTCGCAGATTTTGGATACAGGTTCCAGAATTAGAACGTTTTGATTTTGAACCTGGTCAATTTGTAACACTCGACCTTCCCATACATGAACAAAAAAATAAACGTTGGAGAAGCTATTCAATCGCTTCTTCCCCAGATGGAACTAATATATTTGAACTAGTAATTGTTTTAAATGAACATGGTTTAGGAACTCCTTATTTATTTAATGAAACAAAAGTAGGGAGTGAATTATTATTAAGAGGACCTCAAGGCAAATTCACCATGCCAGAAAATTTAGACAGAGATCTTTATTTAATTTGTACTGGAACTGGCATAGCGCCATTCAGATCAATGGTGCATTATATGCAGCTGAATAAAACTCCACACCAAAAAGTTCATATTATTTTTGGTTGTAGAAAATTCGAAGATGGATTGTACATCAATGAATTAAAAGCACTTGAGTTGGAGTTAACCGGATTCCATTTTCATACTTGTTATTCTAGAGAGACTGAAATATCAGCAGGACAATACTGTGGATATGTACATGAAGTATACGAATCATTAACTAATGCCAAGAGAGATTCTGATGGCACTCTTCCACCCGCCTATTTTTATTTATGCGGATGGAAAAATATGATTGATAGTGCCAAGCAAAAAATTTTAGATTTAGGCTACGATAAAAAAGCCATCCATTTAGAAT
>Ga0209490_10002415_pt1 | contig 17714 bp, 14 predicted proteins | sample MAT06_FD_187209 | JGI IMG/M metagenome (GOLD analysis project Ga0209490, IMG submission 187209) | Freshwater microbial communities from Lake Fryxell liftoff mats and glacier meltwater in Antarctica - MAT-06 (SPAdes) (version 2) | ecosystem: Environmental > Aquatic > Freshwater > Ice > Liftoff... | reverse complement strand
ACTACTATCTCGACACGATTCGCGTGGTGTTTCAGGACTTCGCGCTCGTCAATGGCACTTGGGACGTGAAAAATGCTGCCGGCATCCCCGAGCGCGTCCGGCCCCAGGACATCACAAGCACTGCCCTGTTTTCGGTCGAAGGCGAACTGGACGACATTTCGGGCTCCGGTCAGACCGAAGCAGTGCATGCCATCTGCACCGGTGTTCCCAAGGAGAACCAGCGCCACCTCGAAGCCAAGGGTGCGGGACACTACGGAATCTTTTCGGGCAGGCGCTGGCGTGAAGTGGTGTATCCGCAGGTCAAAGCCTTTATCCAGGACCACCACCACACGTCGGCAGCCAAGCCTACGCGGAGCGCCAGCGCGGGGGTTCCTTTGGCAAAACCGAAGAGGGTCTCTTCCAGGCGATCAGGCGGTGCTGCGAGCTGATACAACGGCGGCGATTCTGGCCGCCCTTCCCCAGACCCAATGCACGCGTTGCGGTTATCCGGACTGCGCCGGGTACGCCGCAGCGATCACCGCAGGTGAGGCCGACATCAATCAGTGCCCGCCGGGCGGCGCTGAGGGAATCCGTCGGCTGGCTGCGGTCACAGGGCACCCGGTCATCGCACTGAATCCCCACAATGGCGTCGAGGCGCCCCGCGTCGTCGCGTACATTGACGAAGACTGGTGCATTGGCTGCACCCTGTGTATCAAGGCCTGCCCGACCGACGCCATCGTGGGCAGCAACAAATGGATGCACACGGTGCTGGAATCCAGTTGCACCGGATGTGAACTGTGCCTCCCGGTATGCCCGGTCGATTGCATTCTGCTCGAAAACGTGACTGGCGCAGCCACCGGCTGGGCGGCCTGGTCGCAGGAACTGGCTGATCTGGCGCGCGACCGCTACGCCGGTTCCACCACCCGGCGCCAGCGCGACGCGGAAGACAACGGCGTGCGCCTTGTGCAAAAGGCAACAACCAAACTCGCCGACCTGGAGCAACACTCCGAAATCACCGACCCGGCGGCTTTGGACCACAAACGCAAGGTTATTGCCGCTGCAATGGCCAGCGCCCGGGCTCGCAGGGCCGTCTGATCAGCGCAAGCTGGCGTTGATACGGTCCAGCGCTGCCGTACCCGGGCACAAGCTTGGCCGGCCCAGGCTATTGAGCGCGGCGTCGCAGGTGCTCAAGGCGGCGTGCAGGTCGGTCGCGTCCCGGTCCACATACAACAAACCTGTGACCACCTCGCCCTTGGCCTGGTGGGTCTGCACGTGGTTCATGGCGGCCAATCGGTCGGTCGGATCGTAATCGGCCTGCAGTTTTCGCAGCTGCAAGATTCGTCCGTCGTGTTGTTCGACTTCGACCACGCTGCCAGGGGCGTAACTGGCCGTGATCTCGCTTCCCGGCGCAATGAAGTCGATCCGGCTCACCGCCTGGTTGTGTTCGCGCACGTAGTCATAACTCTTGGTGCTGCCAACATGGTTGTTGAACGCCACGCACGGACTGACCACATCGATGAACGCGGCGCCGCCATGTCCGATTGCGGCTTTGATGAGCGGTACCAGTTGCTCCTTGTCACCGGAGAAACTGCGTGCCACAAAACTCGCACCCAGTTGCAGCGCCAGGCCAACCAGATCCACCGGGCTGTCGCTGTTGACCACACCCTTCTTGCTTTTTGACCCCTGATCGGCGGTCGCCGAGAACTGCCCTTTGGTCAGACCGTAGACGCCATTGTTCTCGACGATATACACCATGCGCACCCCGCGCCGCATGGAGTGCGCAAACTGGCCCAGACCGATGGAGGCGGAATCACCATCGCCGGAGATGCCAAGGTACAGAAGATCGCGGTTTGCCAGGTTGGCACCGGTCAGGACCGAGGGCATGCGGCCGTGTACCGTGTTGAAACCGTGCGAGGCGCCCAGAAAATAGTCCGGGGTTTTGGAGCTGCAGCCGATGCCCGACAACTTCGCAACCCGGTGCGGCTCGATATCGAGTTCCCAACACGCCTGCACGATCGCGGCCGAGATCGAATCGTGGCCGCAACCGGCGCACAAGGTCGACACCTTGCCCTCGTAATCGCGGCGCGTGTAACCGACCTTGTTGGCCACCAGCGATGGGTGGTGCATGCGTGGTTTGCTGATGTAGGTCATGCGGACTCCCTGGTGCGACCGGGGTCGGACCCGACGCGCTGTAAATCGGCACGCACCAGCTTGACATGGTCGGAGATTGCACCGGTGATGAAACGCGCGGTGATGGGCGTGCCATCAAAGTGCAGCACTGGAACCAGGCAGGCCGGATCGATTCCGAGCTCATTGACCAACAACTGACGCATCTGGGCATCGCGGTTCTGCTCGACCACGTAGACGATCTCATGTTCTGCGACAAAGCTGGCCACGGCGTCGGGGAACGGAAAAGCGCGCAGTCGCAACGCGTCGACATGCACATTGGCCGCCGTGAGCACGTCCAGCGCCTCGTGCATGGCCGGACTGGTCGACCCGAAATAGATGACGCCGCGCCGGGTCTTGTGGCTGGCCGGGCGCACTACCGGAGCGGGTACCAGGCTGGCGGCGGTACGGAACTTGGCCAGCAGGCGTTCCACGTTGTACAGGTAGTCCGGCCCGCGCTCCGAATACCGCGCATACGGGTCGCGCGTCGTGCCCCTGGTGAAATAACTCCCCTTGCTTGGATGGGTTCCGGGCAGGGTGCGCCAGGGGATGCCGTCACCGTCTACATCCTTGTAGCGGCCGAAGTCACGGCCAGCTTCGAGCTGCTCGGCCGTCATTACCTTGCCCCGGTCGTACTCGCGCTGCGGATCCCATGTAAACGGCTGACACAGGCGCTGGTTCATGCCGATGTCCAGATCGGACATCACGAACACCGGTGTCTGCAAGCGGTCGGCCAGGTCGAGTGCGGCCGCACCATGCTCGAAACACTCATGCGGATCCTGCGGAAACAGCATCACGTGCTTGGTGTCCCCGTGTGACGCGTAAGCGCAGGCGATCAGGTCGGCTTGCTGCGTGCGGGTTGGCATTCCGGTGGATGGACCGCCGCGCTGCACGTTCACGATGGTGACCGGTATCTCGGCAAAATACGCCAAGCCGATGAATTCGGTCATCAGCGAGACGCCGGGGCCGGACGTCGCGGTGAATGCCCGGGCGCCGTTCCACCCTGCCCCCACCACCATGCCAATGGATGCAATCTCGTCTTCGGCCTGCACAACCGCATAAAGGTGTTGTCCGGTTTGCGCATCGACCCGGAACTTGGCGCAGTAGCGCTCAAAGGCCTCGGCAACCGACGAGGACGGCGTGATCGGATACCAGGCGGCGACGGTGGCGCCGCCATAAACGCAGCCCAGGGCGAGCGCGCTGTTGCCGTCTACAAATATCTGTGCGCCGACGCTGTTGGAACGCTCGACCCGGATGCCCAGCGGCGACGGCAGATTCTCCCGCGCGAAGTCGCGCCCCAGGTGCAGGGCCCGTACGTTGGAGTCCAGCAGCTTTTCCTTGCCCTTGTACTGCTCGGCGAACAACTGCTCGATCGCCTGGGCATCGACGGCCAGAAGGATCGACAGCGCCCCGACGTAGACGATGTTCTTGAACAACTGGCGTTGGCGCGGATCCGAGTACACGGCATTGCAGACTTCGGTCAGCGGCATGCCCAACACATGGATGTCGGTGCGGAACTTGTCTGGCGGCATCGGCCGGGTGCTGTCATAAAAAAGATAACCACCGGGTTCGAGTTCGGCCACATCGGCATCCCAGGTCTGCGGGTTCATGGCCACCATCATGTCGATACCGCCACGCCGTCCCTGGTAGCCCCGATCCGACACCCTGGCCTCATACCAGGTGGGCAGGCCCTGGATGTTGCTGGGGAAGATGTTGCGCGGGCTCACGGACACCCCCATGCGCATGATCGCCTTGGCAAACAACTCATTGGCCGAAGCCGAGCCGGAGCCATTGACGTTGGCAAACTTGATCACAAAGTCGTTGACCGCCTCGATCCGTTTCATGCGGCCTCCAGCACAGCAGCGGTGGTCGCCGTGTCGTGGCAGGCCGGACCGGCCTGGGTGGTGATCAGCAAGAACTTTTGCATGTCCCAGGCGCCGGTGGGACAACGTTCAGCGCACAGGCCGCAGTGCAGGCAGACATCCTCGTCCTTCACCATCACGCGGCCCGTCTTGAGTTCGCCAGAGACATACAGATCCTGCGCCAGATTGCGCGCTGGCGCCTTCAGCCGGGTGCGCAGATCAGCCTCCTCGCCATTGCCGGTGAAGGTGATGCAGTCCATTGGACAAATATCCACGCAGGCGTCGCACTCGATGCAGGTTTCTTTGGTGAACACCGTCTGCACGTCGCAGTTCAGGCAGCGTGCCGCCTCCTTGAACGCCGTCGCCGCATCGAAGCCGAGCTCCACTTCAATCCGGATGCTGGCCAAAGCCTGTTCGGCCTTGGCCCACGGCACCTTGAAGCGGTTGTCGGCCGAGACATCGTTGTCGAAGCTCCATTCGTGGATACCCATCTTTTGCGACAACAGATTGGTGGTCGGTGCCGGGCGGGATGTCACGGCCTGGCCGTGCAACAACCGGTCGATCGAAACCGCGGCTTCGTGGCCGTGCGCTACCGCCGTGATGATGTTTTTTGGACCGAGCGCCGAGTCGCCGCCAAAAAAAATGCTGGGTACCGACGACTGGAACGTGTCTTTCCCCAGAACCGGCAACCCCCATTGGTCGAACCGGATGCCGCTGTCGGGCTCGATCCAGGGGAACGCGTTCTCCTGGCCGACGGCGATCAGTACCGCGTCACACGGCACCAGTACGTCCGGCTCGCCAGTGGGCACCAGGCTGCGCCGTCCGTCCGCGTCGTACACCGCCCGCACGATCCCGAAGGTCATGCCCGTCAGTTTGCCGTTCTCATGTTCAAAGGTTTTGGGCGCATGGAAGTTGATGATCGGTATTCCTTCGTGCTGCGCGTCCTCCTTTTCCCAGGGCGACGCCTTCATTTCATCGAAGCCGCTGCGCACGATCACCTTGACTTCGGTTCCACCGAGGCGGCGCGAGGACCGGCAGCAGTCCATTGCGGTATTGCCACCGCCAAGCACGATGACGCGTTTGCCGATGCTGGTGATGTGGCCAAAGGACACCGAGGCCAGCCAGTCGATGCCAATGTGGATGTTGTCCTGGATCGCGCGGCGACCGGGCAGGTCCAGGTCGCGTCCGCGTGGTGCGCCGCAGCCGACAAAAATCGCGTCGTAGCCCTGCGCCATCAGACCTTTCATCGATTCCACCCGATGCCCCGGGCGGAAGTCCACTCCGAGGTCGAGGATGTAGCCGGTTTCTTCGTCAATGACAGACTCCGGCAGGCGAAAGCGCGGAATCTGCGTACGGATGAATCCACCGGCTTTGGCTTCACCGTCGAACACCGTGACCTCGTAGCCCAACGGCACAAGGTCGCGTGCCACGGTCAGCGAGGCCGGCCCGGCGCCGATGCAGGCGATACGCTTGCCATTCGGCGCGGCACGCAACGGCATGCGTTTTCGCACGTCGTCTTTCATGTCGGCGGCGACGCGTTTCAAACGGCAGATGGCCACCGGCTCCGGATGCGCACCGTTGCTTTCTTCGACCCGGCCGCGCCGGCATGCAGGTTCACACGGCCTGTCGCATGTGCGACCCAGAATTCCGGGAAACACATTCGATATCCAGTTCACCATGTAGGCGTCGGTGTAGCGGCGCTGGGCGATCAGGCGTATGTATTCCGGTACCGGTGTGTGGGCCGGACACGCGAGCTGGCAGTCGACGACCTTGTGAAAATATGCCGGGTTGGCAATGTCAGTGGCTTGCAAGTCCTGTCTCCTAAGCGTTGGTGCCTGGCCCTCAGATCCACGCCAGCCGTAGTCTATCGCTGTTGCAACCCGCTGGCGCCCGGGTAAACCCCGTCAAACCCGTACACCGAATGCGGCAATTACGTCGGGCGGGGCCTGCACCAGTTCAATCAGAACACCCTCCCCTGCGATGGGAAAACTGTCATTCGATTTAGGATGGACGAAGCATATGTCGAACCCTGCAGCGCCCTGGCGTATTCCGCCCGACGCGAACCGCACACCCTGCGCCTGCAGCCAGTCCACGGCCCGCGGCAGGTCGTCGATCCACAAACCAACGTGGTTCAGCGGTGTCTGGTGGACGGCCGGCTTTCCGTCTGGATCAATCGGCTGCATCAGGTCCACCTCGACCTTGAATAGCCCGGAGCCGAGAGCGCAAATATCCTCATCCACGTTTTCGCGTGCGCTGACAAAGTTGCCGGTCACCTCCAGCCCCAGCATGTCGACCCACAGACGGCGCAGCCGCTGCTTGTCCGGCCCTCCGATCGCTATCTGCTGAATCCCCAGGACCTTGAATGGACGCTGCATGCTTGCTGGTACTCCGCTGAAATTCTGATGCCGTGAGGGACTCAGACAAACTCGACAATGGGCTGGTCCACCGCCAACGACTCGCCTTTGCTGGCCAGAAGTTTGCCGACGACACCGTCGGCCGACGCAAACAACACGTTCTCCATCTTCATGGCTTCGACCACGGCGACCCGTTCACCAGCCTGTACTTTCTGGCCTGGCGTGACGGATACCTCGACCAGCAGCCCGGGCATCGGCGACAACACAAAGCGGCTCATGTCAGGTGGCGCCTTGTACGGCATCAACTGGTACAGCTCCGCCATGCGTGGTGACACGACCAGGGCATCGATTTGGGTGCCATTGTGTTGCACGCGCAGGCTCAACGGGTTTCTGGCCGAGCCGCGTTCGATCTGTGCGGTGAAGGCAACCTGGTTGACGGTGCCACGGATGCAGATATCGTTCAGGCGCGAGGTACTGCTGATGGTGTAAGAGCGCGTGCCCACCGTGATCGTCGCCGAACCGGTTTCTCCAACGAATTCGTCTACGTTGACCGGCGTGTAACGGTGTTGCCCAGCCGCGCCCAGCGTAATGACGGTGTACGCCTTGCCCGCGCGAACGCCAAAGCCGGGCAGCTGCCCGCTCAAGGCAGTGGCCCGCTCGCGCGATTTGCGCCGCACGAAGGCGGCCAGCGCGACCAGGAAATCGGCGTCCTCATGGGGCACATCCTGCGCCTTGAAGCCCTCGCCGTAGTGGTGTGCAATGAAGCCGGTGTTGAAATCCCCGGCGACGAAACTCGGATGCGCCAGCAGCGCGGCCTGGAACGGAATGTTGCTGGAAACGCCCCGGATGACAAAACCGTTCAAGGCCTCGCGCATCATGGTGATCGCCTGCGCCCGGTCGCGGCCATGCACGATCAGCTTGGCAATCATCGAGTCGTAGAACATTGGAATCTCGCCGCCGTCCTGCACCCCGGTGTCCACGCGCACACCGTGCAAGTGCTCCGTGTCGGCGGCGAACATGCTCTCGGGAGGCGGTAAAAAACGCACCAGCCGGCCGGTGCTGGGCAGGAAGTTTCGAAACGGATCCTCGGCGTTGATACGGCATTCGATTGCCCAGCCGTCCCGCCTGACCTCGTCCTGGGTCAGCGGCAACGGCTCGCCAGCGGCGACACGGATCATCAGTTCGACCAGATCGAGGCCGGTTGTGCACTCGGTCACCGGATGCTCGACCTGCAGGCGGGTATTCATCTCCAGGAAGTAGAAACTCTGGTCCCGTCCCACCACGAATTCGACCGTACCCGCACTTTGGTAACGCACGGCGCGTGCCAGCGCGACCGCCTGTTCACCCATGGCTTTGCGGGTCGCGTCGCTGATGAACGGACTCGGTGCCTCCTCGATCACCTTCTGGTGGCGGCGCTGGATCGAACACTCACGTTCGTTCAGGTATAGCGTATTGCCCTGGCTGTCGGCAATCAGCTGGATTTCGATGTGGCGCGGTTCCTCGACAAACTTTTCGATGAAGACGCGGTCGTCGCCAAAACTGTTGCGCGCCTCATTGCGACAACTGGTAAAACCGTCGAACGCCTCCTTGTCGTTGTGGGCCACCCGCAGCCCCTTGCCGCCGCCGCCGGCGCTGGCCTTGATCATGACCGGGTAACCGACTGCACCCGCTATGGCGACCGCCTGCTGCGCCGTTTCGATGGGCTCGTTGACGCCGGGGATGCAATTCACCCCGGCTTTGGCCGCCAGCCGCTTCGACTCGATCTTGTCGCCCATGGCAGCGATCGAATAGTGTTTCGGGCCGATGAAGACAATTCCCTCCTCCTCGACGCGCTTCGCAAACTCCGCGTTTTCGCTGAGGAAACCGTACCCTGGATGCACCGCCTGCGCGCCGGTCTGCTTGCAGGCGGCGATGATGCGCTCGCCCAGCAGGTAACTCTCGCGGCTGGGCGCAGCACCGATGTGCACCGCCTCGTCGGCCATTGCCACATGCCGCGCTTCGCGGTCGGCATCAGAAAACACCGCCACCGTCTGGATGCCCATTCGACGTGCTGTCTTGATAACGCGGCAGGCGATTTCACCCCGATTGGCGATCAGTATCTTGTTAAACATTGCGTTGCTCCATCGGGGTGCAATCGCCTGCACAGTCTTCGACTGCCAGGCAATGTAGCTTCGCTGCTGCGCCGCGTTGCGGCTGGTCACCCCGATTGGCGATCAGTATCTTGTTAAACATTGCGTTGCTCCATCGGGGTGCAATCGCCTGCACAGTCTTCGACTGCCAGGCAATTCAGCTTTGCTGCTGCGCCGCGTTGCGGCTGGTCACCCCGATTGGCGATCAGTATCTTGTTAAACATTGTGCGGCTCCTACAACGGGATGTTGCCGTGTTTGCGCCACGGGTTTTCAATCTTCTTGTCGCGCAGCATCATCAGGCTGCGGCAAATGCGTTTGCGTGTTTCGTGCGGCAGGATCACGTCGTCGATAAAGCCACGTGCACCAGCCACGAAGGGGTTGGCGAAACGCGCCTTGTATTCGGCTTCCCGCGCAGCGAGTTTCTCCGGATTGCCCTTGTCCTCCCGAAAAATGATCTCCACCGCACCCTTTGCACCCATCACCGCAATCTCCGCGTTCGGCCAGGCAAAATTCACGTCACCACGCAAATGTTTGGACGACATCACGTCGTACGCGCCGCCATAGGCCTTGCGCGTGATGACCGTGACTTTCGGAACCGTGCACTCTGCATAGGCGTACAGCAATTTGGCTCCATGTTTGATGATGCCGCCGTATTCCTGACTGGTGCCGGGCATAAATCCTGGTACGTCGACAAAGGTTATTACCGGAATATTGAACGCGTCGCAAAAACGCACAAACCGCGCGGCCTTGACGGACGACTTGATGTCCAGGCAGCCAGCCAGTACCAGGGGCTGGTTGGCAACAATGCCGACCGTCTGTCCGTTCATGCGTGCAAATCCGGTCAGGATGTTTTTTGCATATTCGGGTTGCAGTTCAAAGAAGTCACCGTCATCGACCGACTTGACGATCAGCTCCTTCATGTCGTAGGCCTTGTTGGGGTGGTCTGGCACCAGGGTGTCCAGGCTGCGGTCGATCCGGTCGGCCGGGTCGCCGCTGGGACGCAGCGGCGCCTTCTCGCGGTTGCTAAGCGGCAGATAGTTGTACAGGCGGCGCACCATCAGCAGCGCCTCCACATCGTTCTCGAAGGCGAGATCGGCGACTCCGCTGCGCGTCGTGTGGGTCAATGCGCCGCCCAGCTCTTCGGCGCTGACTTCTTCGTGGGTCACCGTCTTGACCACTTCTGGCCCGGTCACGAACATGTACGAACTGTCCTTGACCATGAAGATGAAGTCCGTCATGGCAGGTGAATACACCGCGCCACCGGCGCACGGGCCCATCACCATGCTGATCTGCGGCACCACGCCGCTGGCCATCACGTTGCGCTGGAACACGTCGGCGTAACCCCCGAGCGAAGCAACACCTTCCTGGATTCGCGCGCCACCGGAATCGTTGATGCCGATCACCGGCGCCCCGACCTTCATGGCCTGGTCCATCACCTTGCAGATTTTTTCTGCATGGGCCTCAGACAGGGCGCCGCCGAACACCGTGAAATCCTGGCTGAAGACGAACACCAGTCTGCCGTTGATGGTGCCGTAACCGGTGACCACTCCGTCGCCGGGTATTTTCTGCTCCTGCATGCCGAAGTCGACACAGCGGTGTTCGACAAACATGTCCCATTCCTCGAACGTACCCTCGTCGAGCAGCAGTTCCAGCCGCTCGCGTGCCGTGAGCTTGTTCTTGCGGTGCTGCGCGTCGATGCGCTTTTGCCCGCCGCCCATACGCGCCTGCTCGCGTTTGGCTTCAAGCTTTTCAAGTATTTCCTGCATCAAGTGTCTCCGTGGGAAGCGCCGGTTGCGCCTGGTAGATGGTGCCGGTATAGCGCGTCGGCCACAGCCTGCAAACTGACAAAGTCCTTGCCCCAGACCCGGCGATTGCCAGGCAGCCAGCGCAGCCAGGCCAGGCGCCGGGCGGCGTGGCGCAGGGTGGCGCGCACGGCGGGCGACTCACGCCGAAGCACGTCGCGCAGGGCGCGGTCCAGCACAGCTGGCGGCGCGCCCAGGTTCCACAACGACGATTGCAGGAAGATCAGCCAGTCGCGCGACTGCGCCTCGACCAGGGACATCACCTCCAGCGGATCGTCCTCGAAGTCGATCAGTCCGTCGAACTTTTGCGACACGATCATGTTGCGTGCGAAACACTGGCTGAGGTATTGGCCGCGCGCGTGGACTTCGAGCAGTTGCTCCAGCGCGGCACTCCACAAGCCGAAGGCCCGCAAGCCCTGCTCGCGCAGGGTCACGGCCAGGTCGGTAGGTCCGAGGTAGGACATCACGAAGTAGCGTTCAGCCACATGCAGCACCTTGGGTACCGGCAGTCCGGCCTGCGCCAAGGCCTGCAGGCGCTGCAGTTCAATGGTTTGGGAGCGCGCGCCGCCGTGCACTGGTACTGCCTTCAGATAGGGCACGCCAGCCAGGCGGGCAAACCAGTTCAGGATTCGATGGGGCCACGGGCTGCGCTGCGCGCGTTGGCCCTTGACCAGCACCCTGCCCTCGGGCAGATCAAAAATCTCGACGCGGCGCGCCGCCCAGACTGGCGAGGCCTCAATGCGGGCGATGGATGTGGCAGACATCATCCGGCCGATCCTGCGTCCAGGCTTTGGCTGCGGTCAAGCGGCCTGCCGTGCACGCGGGCGAACAGGTCCAGCAGGCTTTGCGCCGCCAGCGATCCGACCATGGTCCCATCGGCCACGGCCTGGCGGGTGGTTTGCATCGCCGCGGCGACATGCGGGTCCTCCCGGAAGGACTGGCGCAGGCCACTCTCGATGCGTTCCCACATCCAGGCCAGCGCCTGCTCACGCCGGCGGTGTGCGAGCGCGCCAGCGGCGGATTGCAGATCGCGAAAACGCAGGACGGCCTCCCAAAAGGCGTCCATTCCCTGTACCAGCAAAGCACTTGCCTGCAGTACCTGCGGTTGCCAGCGCCGGTCGTCGTGCTGCGCCAGCTCCGGGCTGCCGCTTTGTCGCAGCAGGCGCAGCGACGAGACAATTTGCGCCTGCGCCCGCGTGGCAGCTACCGGGTCGAGGTCGGCCTTGTTGATCACGACAAGATCGGCCAGCTCCATCACGCCCTTTTTGATCGCCTGCAACTCATCGCCTGCATTGGGCAGCTGCAGCAGAACGAACATGTCTGTCATGGCGGCCACTGCGGTTTCGCTCTGGCCGACGCCGACGGTCTCGACGACCACGATGTCGTATCCTGCCGCCTCGCAGACCAGCATCGCCTCGCGCGTGCGCGCCGCCACTCCGCCCAGCGCCCCCCCCGTCGGACTGGGCCGTACATAGGCTTGCGCATGCACCGACAGACGTTCCATGCGCGTCTTGTCGCCCAGAATCGAGCCGCCTGAAACACTGGAGGATGGGTCCACGGTCAATACCGCAACCCGGTGCCCGCGCGCAATCAGGGTCAGCCCCAGCGCTTCGATAAAGGTCGACTTGCCAACGCCTGGCACACCGCTGATGCCGAGGCGAAACGCGCCGCCCGCATGCGGCAGCACATCGGTGAGCAGCCTCTGGGCCCGGGCGCGGTGGTCTGGACGGGTCGATTCCAGCAGCGTGATGGATTTGGCAATGGCCCGGCGCTGGACGTCTCCAGGCGCACCAAGGACGGCCTGCAACAGGCCGTGCTGCGGATCGTGCGCGGGCGGCATTCGGGTCACTGTGTGGTCGCGACGGGTGGCACAGGGCAAGCGTTGCTGACTCAGACCGCTTGCAAGGACTGCTTGATCTGGTGCAGAACGTCGCGCGCGGAGGTCGGTATCGGTGTGCCAGGCCCGTAGATTCCCTTGACGCCGGCCGCATACAACATGTCGTAGTCCTGGCGCGGCACGACGCCACCGACGAACACCACGATGTCGCCGCCGCCCTGGCGCCGCAGTTCGGCAATGATGGCCGGCACCAAGGTCTTGTGGCCGGCCGCTAGAGTGGAGACGCCCACCGCATGCACATCGTTCTCGATGGCCTGGCGGGCACATTCTTCCGGCGTCTGGAACAGTGGTCCGATGTCCACATCGAAACCGAGATCAGCGAAGGCGGTGGCGACAACTTTGGCGCCCCGGTCATGGCCGTCCTGGCCCAGTTTGGCAATCAGCACCCGCGGCTGGCGTCCCTGCTCGCGCGCGAACTGGCGAATATCGGCTTTCAGCGTCTCCCAATACTCCATCGTGTCCCCTCGCGCGCTGCCCGCATCATAGGACGCGGCGTAAACACCGCTGACCTTGTGCGTGTCGGCACGGTGGCGGCCGAACACCGACTCCAGGGCGTCGCTGACCTCGCCAACCGTTGCGCGCGCGCGCATCGCAATGATGCTCAGGCCAAGCAGGTTGCCTTCTCCACTGACGGCGGCAGCCGTCAGTGCCTGCAGCGCGGACGTCACCGCCGCCTGATCGCGGCTGGCCCGAATCGCCTGCAGGCGCCGGATCTGGCTATCGCGCACCGCCACATTGTCGATATCGCGCGCCTGCACCGGGTCTTCGTTTTGCAGCCGGTATTTGTTCACGCCAACAATGACGTCCTGGCCGGAGTCGATGCGCGCCTGTTTCTGTGCCGCCGCGGCTTCGATCTTGAGCTTGGCCCAGCCGCTGTCGACCGCCTTCACCATGCCACCCATGCGGTCGACCTCTTCAATGATGGCCCAGGCTGCGTCGGCCATCTGCTGCGTCAGGGTCTCCATCATGTAACTGCCGGCCCAGGGGTCGATTACCTGCGCAATATGGGTTTCCTCCTGAATGATCAGCTGCGTGTTGCGGGCAATGCGTGCGGCAAACTCGCTTGGCAGGGCAATGGCCTCGTCGAAACTGTTGGTGTGCAGGCTTTGCGTGCCGCCAAATACCGCCGCCAAGGCCTCGATGGTGGTCCGCACAATGTTGTTGTAAGGGTCCTGCTCGGTCAGGGACCAGCCCGACGTCTGGCAATGGGTGCGCAGCATCAGGCTCTTGGGGTTACTGGCGCCAAAACCCTTCATGATGCGGCACCATAGCAGCCGTGCGGCGCGCATCTTTGCGACTTCCAGATAGAAGTTCATGCCAATCGCCCAGAAGAAACTCAGGCGTGGTGCGAACGCATCCACGTCCATTCCCCGCGCGAGCGCCGTACGCACATACTCCTGCCCGTCGGCCAGCGTGAACGCGAGTTCCAGCGCCTGGTTGGCGCCAGCCTCCTGCATGTGGTAACCCGATATGCTGATCGAGTTGAAACGCGGCATATGGCCTGCGGTGTATTCAATGATGTCACCGATGATGCGCATCGACGGAGCTGGCGGATAGATATAGGTGTTGCGGACCATGAACTCCTTGAGGATGTCGTTCTGTATGGTTCCACTCAACTGTTCCTGCGCTACGCCCTGCTCCTGCGCCGCTACTACATAGCCGGCCAACACCGGCAACACAGCACCATTCATCGTCATCGACACGCTGACCTTGTCGAGCGGGATGCCGTCGAACAGGATCTTCATGTCTTCCACCGAGTCGATCGCGACGCCGGCCTTGCCCACATCCCCTGTCACCCGCGGGTGGTCAGAGTCATAACCGCGGTGGGTTGCCAGGTCAAAGGCAACGCTGACGCCCTGCGCGCCGCCAGCCAAGGCCTTGCGGTAGAAGTCATTGGACTCCTCGGCGGTCGAGAACCCGGCGTACTGGCGTATTGTCCAGGGCCGCACGGCGTACATGGTGGCCTGGGGACCTCGCACATACGGCTCAAAACCAGGCAGCGTGTTGGTATGTGGGAGTTGCTGCGTGTCGAGTGCGGTGTACAGGGGTTTGACGGCGATTCCATCGGGCGTGAGCCAGGTCAGGGCATCAATGTTGCTGCCGCCGGTGGACTTGGATGCAGCCCGTTGCCAGGCTTCGAGGTCACCAAGCGCGGAATCCGGAACGCTGCCGTGCGCCAACTCGGAGGTGTCTGCTGTGTTTTGTGTCATGGAAGTTCTCCGGTCGAGTGGCGCTGATCCGGCGAGGCTCAAGTTTACGTTATTTATAATTATTAATTCAAAATAAAGTTTCGGATTTACAATCCAGCCAAATTTCAGCGATTATGGCCGCGCTCTCCCTTGCCCCCCGCGCACTCTACGAAGAGGTGGCGGAGTCGTTGCGCCAGCGCATATTCAGCCGCGAACTTTCGCCTGGAAGCTGGATCGACGAGCTCAAGATTGCGCAGGCCTACGGTATCAGCCGCACGCCCTTGCGCGAAGCGCTCAAAGTCCTTGCGACCGAAGGATTGGTGACCATGAAGCTGCGCCGCGGCGCCTATGTCACCGAGGTATCGGAGCGCGATCTCGCCGAGGTCTACCACCTCATGAGCCTGCTGGAATCCGACGCCGCGATGCTTGCCGCCAAGCGCGCCAGCCCCGCAGAACTGGCTGAACTCAAGTCATTGCATGGCGAACTTGAAACGGCAGCGGCGCCAGGCGCGCAGGACCGCGAGCGGTTTTTTCGCATCAACGAACAGTTTCATATGCGCCTGCTCGAAGTTGCCGGCAACCGCTGGTGCATCCAGATGGTGACCGACCTGCGCAAGATCATGAAGCTCAATCGCCACAACTCGCTGCAAAAGGCCGGTCGGATCGACGACTCATTGCACGAGCACCGGGCCATCATGGAGGCCCTGGAAAGCCGTGACGGCGTTCGCACCCGTTCGCGCATGCAGAAACACTTCAGCAACGGGCTGCAAGCGGCGGCTTGACCGCGTGTGGCGGATTGGCCGGGCGCTGGCTCAGACCCAATCAAACGGCACGGGCACGAACCGGCGCCGTGACCATGACGACTCCGGGAATGATCAAGGCCGCGCCACCGAGGTGGTGCCAGCCTGGTGTCTCGCCCAGGGCCAGCCATGCAGCCAGGCCACCATAGAGCGGACCCAGGTAGAGCGCCATCGCCACCCGATTCGCCCCAAGCACCTTTTGCGCCCAACCATAAATCCAGTAGGCGCCCAGACCCGGCAATGCCGCTGTCAGCAGCACCAGGCCCAGTGCCTGCGCATTCCACAGATTCAGCCCGGGCTGCGTGGCCTCCCACAAGGCAAACGGCAGCAACGCCACCGTGCCGCCGACACAGATGGCGGCCAGGCGCGCAGTGGCTCCCAGCGGCGTGGACCAGACCTTTTGCAACAACGCGTACCCGGCCCAGGACACAGTCGCCGCAAGGATCCACAAATCGCCTGCAACAAACTGCAAGCTCACAAGACTTGCCCACTGACCTTTGATGACCACATGCGCAACGCCCCCCAGGGCCAGCGCAACACCACAGCGCTGGCGCAGGGTCATGCGCTCCTGTAGCCACAACGATCCACCCAGCACAATCAGCACCGGCGCGATGGCATAAATCAAGCCGATATTGGTGGCACTGGTGCTGCGGGCGCCCTGGTACACCCAGGCACCACAAATCAGCATTCCCAGGACGCCCAGCACCAGGTACTGCCGCCAAGCCACGCGGATGTGGCTGCGCTGGCGCCACAGCTCCGAGCGCGCCAACAGCACCAGCACGGCGCCGGCAACCGCCCAGCGTCCGAGTGCGAGCACATGCGGGCCAATCACGCCCACCGCCCAGCGCGCTGCGATGAAATTCACACTCCACAGTGCGGGCACCACCCACACCAGGGCCAGCGCCAGGCGCTGCTGGCGCACCACCGCGTCATGCATGCTGTTGCGCGCCCAAAGCGGAAACCGCCGCGTGCGCCCGCTGCATCACAGTGTGCGGCGACTGCGCCCGCAAGCGATGGTCGCTCCAGACCTGGCGCCAGATGCGGGCGCCGGGCAGGCCATGGCGCAGCCCGAGCATGTGCCGCGCAATACCCGGCCAGGGCGTTGCGTGCAGCAAAGCTTGTTGCGCCATGTAATCGCACATCTGCAATTCGATCTGTTCGCGGCTCTTGAGCGACTCCGGGTCGTGCCAGAAAGTCGTATCCCAGGACGCCAGGCTCCAGGGCTTGTGGTACGCCTCTCGCCCCAGCATGACCCCGTCCACATGCTCCAGTTGCTGCTGGATCTGCGCGGTCGAGGTCAGTCCACCGTTGACCAAGATGGTGAGGTGCGGGAACTCTGCCTTGAGCTGGTGCACCATCGGGTAACGCAGCGGTGGAATCTCGCGGTTCTCCTTGGGTGACAGGCCCTTGAGCCAGGCATTGCGCGCATGGACAATAAACACACTGCAACCCGCTTCGCTCACGGTGCCCACGAAGTCGCGCACGAAGGCGTACCTCTCGGCGCGGTCAATGCCGATGCGGTGCTTGACGGTGACCGGGATTGATACCGCATCACACATGGCTTTCACGCCGTCGGCCACGAGTTGCGGTTCTGCCATCAGGCAGGCTCCAAAGGCGCCGCGCTGCACCCGCTCGGACGGGCAACCGCAATTCAGGTTGATCTCGTCATAGCCCCAGGCTTCCCCCAGCCGGGCGCAATGCGCCAGATCGGCGGCTTCGCTGCCGCCCAATTGCAGCGCCACCGGATGTTCCTGTGCGTTGAAGCGCAGATGGCGCGCCACGTCACCGTGGAGCAGCGCCCCGGTGGTGACCATCTCGGTGTACAACATTGCGCGTCGCGTCAACAAGCGGTGGAAAAACCGGCAATGCCGGTCGGTCCAGTCCATCATTGGGGCCACGCAGACACGGTGCGTTGAATCTTGTTGATTAAATTGGTATTTTTCCAACCGAAATTTCTCAAAAAATGCCCGTGTGCAATGGAAATGCACACGGAGTGCACAAGGAGTGCACACGCAGTCGCAAAAAAGGTAATGATCGGCGTAACGATTGATGCACACGGAGTACACGCGGAAGCTGGCATTTTCGCAGTTACCCGGTGGCAAGGGCGCGTGCAAGTCGGTAGTGGTCCTGGCCGTAAGGGCAGCACTCTCTTGACCAGGCGCGAAGCCAGGGCGTGGGGCGCGGCGATGGTGTCCCAGACCAACCGCATCATCGCCTGCGGCGATGCCCCGGTTCCCGCGTTGGCAACTGTTGACCTGGAAACCGCAGTTGACCGCTTTCTTGCGCTGGAGTCGCCTTATGAACTCCAGCTTTTGTGCGCACCAGCAAGGTCACCTCAAGGGTGACAACGCACCGCACCCGATTGAGCCGCGCTGGCGCACGCCAGCGGCGTTGCTTCTCCTTGCGCTCAGGGGCCCGCAGCGTTGTCGGCCTTGCAGGCCGCAGTCAAGCCAGAGGCTTGCCTTCTTCGCGCTGTCCAGGCGTGCGCGGGCACACCTGGAGCCGCAGCGCTCGCCTTGCAGGCCGCAGTCAAGC
>Ga0209490_10002408_pt1 | contig 17736 bp, 10 predicted proteins | sample MAT06_FD_187209 | JGI IMG/M metagenome (GOLD analysis project Ga0209490, IMG submission 187209) | Freshwater microbial communities from Lake Fryxell liftoff mats and glacier meltwater in Antarctica - MAT-06 (SPAdes) (version 2) | ecosystem: Environmental > Aquatic > Freshwater > Ice > Liftoff... | reverse complement strand
CTTTCCAGGTCCGCTTGAGCGACATGACGAGCTTGCCGTCGGGGCGCCATGACAGGCGGTCCTGAGGGATCGGAGGTCGTGCCATGTAACGACAGATGCGCAATAGGGCGGAGCGATTGTGGGCGGCGATGAAGACATCGGCGTGAAGCGGATGCCAGAAGGCCTGGCGAAGCCAGGCTGCCCGCAGGCACCGAGGCCGCCCGGACTGCGGGCGCACAACAGTTTGTAGGGCCGTTTGGCCCGGGAGGCGGGGAGGCGGCGGGGGTGGGACGCGCGGACCGACGCTGCACGGCGGACCTTTCAGGTGCGGTCGACGAGTCGGCCCAACACCTGGGCGACGAGCTCACCGATGTTCTTCGCCCGCGGCGCCGATGACTGCAACGTCTGACGCAGCGCCGCGATGACCGCTTCGTCGGCCGGTATGTGCTTGCCGAACGAGGCGCTGAGACGCTGCATCAGCTCCTCGCGAAAGCGCTCGCGCTGCTCGTCCGTCGTCACCGCGACCGGACGATTCTGCGAGCTGGCGCGACCGCGCACCGCGGCCAGAAGTCGCTCGAGGAAGAGGTCGCTCTCGGCGCGCTCGGTCTCGGTCGTGAACGCCCGCGCGCCCGTCACGAGCGCCGACAACGAGGGCCGCACCAGCACCGACACGAGGTGCGCACGGCCGCCCACATCGTCGGGATGGCGCTCGATGACGAGCCACAAGGCATCGTCGCCGACCGCGATGCCGACCAGCGTGCGTCCGATGATCGGCATCGCATGCACGCCCAGGACCTTGGCAGGCCCATCGGGCAACACGTCGTCGGCGCGCGCCGTGATCGCCGGATCGGCGTCGAGGCGCTCGCTCAAGAAGGCGCCGAGCCCGCCGTGCGGCACGGCGACGAGCTCAGCGGCGAGCGCCTCGCCGGAGGCGTCCGAGGGCAGACCATCGACCCTCTGGCCGGGTGTGATCCAGCCGCGCAGCCAGGCCAGTGCGAGCGGGATCTCTTCGTAGACCCCCTCGACCCGGAAGCCCGCGGTGGCGTCCTCCGACAGCAACGCGAAGGCGCTGCGCGGTGGCTTCGACGCGTCGGCGAGCCGCTCGTAGCGCACACAGCCGAGCGTGCGCGGCGCGTGCGGTGAGAGCACCCCGGCCGAGCTGAAAGTGACCTTGTCACGCCGCAGCCGCCAGAGCCCACGCAGGCCACCCGCCTCCCACGCATCGTCGGTCGCGAGCGCCCGCAGTGCCGCGCCGTCGCGCTCGCCCGCGTCCTCATGCCCGTTCTCGAAGGCCGCGGAGCGGCTGCTCTCGGGCCGGTTCAGGGCTATGACGACAGTCTCCAGGAAGTGCTTGTGGTCGCTCGGCTCCACCGTCATCAGTAGTCGATTCCGTTGCGGTCGAAGAGCTCGCAGACCTCGGTGTCCTGGCCGCCGTCGAGCTTCCAGACGATCTGGTCGCCGCCGCCTTCGACCGCACTCACGACCGCCTTCAGGTCGCCCTTCTTCTCCGAGAACTTGAGGATCACGAGGATGCGATCCTCGTCCTCGTCGCCGCAGCAGCCGTCCATCATCACGCCGATGAACTTCGCGCGGCCTTCGGGCGGCAGCGTGAGATGGCTGCCCTTGTCGACCTCGTCGCGCACCTTGTCGTCCGCGCCAAAGAGCGCCCCGAGCAGGTCGGGCTCCTCGCCCGAAGCGAACTCGATGAGGGCCACCAGCCAGCCCGGGAGGTAGGGCTTCAGGTACTTGATGATGATCGGCATCGCCGCGATGACGTCGTCGATGGATTGCATGAGGCCGGACCACGACAGGTCACCGAACACCATCTCGATGATGAGGTAGATGACCAGGCCGATCGGGCCCGCCACCGCCAGCGCGGTCAGGCAGCCGACGAGATAGCCGAACAGTTTCCCGAGGGCGCCGAGGCCCTTACCGAGGATGCTGATCTCCTCCATCTTCTTGGAGAACTCATCATCTCCGCCGGCCTCCTTCTTGTCCTCCTTACCCGGGTCCTTCTCGACCGGTAGCTTGCCGGCCCCTCTTGGAGGTGCAGATCCCTTGCTCTCGGGGATGTTGTTCGGGTCCAGCTTGGCGCTGCTGGCGACGCTGCGTCGGCCTGCGTCGGCCGTCGTGCCGCCCGGCGTGGCGGGCGTTGCCTGCTCTTGATCGCCGAACTTGTAGTTGGTGCCCCACTCCCACTTCCAGAGTTCGCCGAGCGGCATCGTCATGCCCTCGAAGTTCGACTTGTAGTCGAACGGTCCGGCCTCGGCGAAGATCATCGGTTTGATCTGCAGGTCGAGGGTCGGCGCGACCGTGACCGAGATGCCGAGGTCCCCGTAGAAGCCGTCGGGCCCGCCGTGCAGGTGACCAGTCGGGTTGATGACGACCGGCACGTTGAGGCTGACGATGCCTTCGGCCCCGACGCCCGCTTGTAGCCCTGGCATGCCCGCGGACAAGGCGACGTAGGCACCGAGCTGGGCCTGGAGATCGAGGCCCCAGTTGATGCCCATCTCAGCGTCGAAGTTCGGCACGTTCGAGCCGCCCGGCGCGAGCGGCATCCAGTTGCTGATGCCGATCGTTGTCGAGAACTTGAGGTCGCGCAGATTCATCTTCATGCCGGCCGAGGCACCGAAGACGAGGTTGACGCCCGTGAAGATCGGGATGGTGACTTTCGGCAGCAGGTCGAGCTTCAAGGCGAAGAGCTCGCGCGCCGGCATCAACACCTTGTCGGTGATCGAGAACGACGCCCCGATGATCGGGTTGATGTTCTGGTCCATGTCGACGGTGACGTCGCCGCCGATCTCTGGCGTGATCTTGTACTCGGCGCCGCCATGGATGTGCCAGGTGCCGTCCTTGTTGAACTCGGCATCCAGCATGCCCGTCAGGCCGCGCCCCTCCTTCTCGCCCTGGAACATCGCGATGTCGAGGTGGCCGGTACCCCAGTACTGGTCGACGCCGGTCACGTTGGTCCAGCCACCGCTGAACGAACCGCCGCAGCCCGGCATCTTCGGTAGGACGAAGGCCAGTGCGCCTTCGACCGCCTTGAGCTCGCTGTTCTCGACCGTGGCGCTGCCCGAGAGCGTGTCGATGCGGATGAACGCGTTGTCGCCGGTGCCGCCGATCTCGATCGGCCGCATGATCTCGGCGGTGCCCTGAGCCCTTACGATCTTGTTCGTTACGGCGTTGTACTCGCCGCCCGCCATGACGTGCACGAGCGGCCCGGTGTCGTCGTGGATCTCGACGTCGAGGTCGCCGGTGAGGCTCCGGATCTCGCTCTGCACGACGGTGCCGCCGCCGCCCGAGCCTTTCTTGAAGACCAGCTTGGCGCCAGCCGCATCCTCGGGGAAGGTCACGTCGCGACCGAGGCGGATGTCGCCGCTGCCGTCGAACTTGCCGGTCGCCTTGAGCCATGTGCCGGCCGCGTTGGCGACGATGAGCGGGTCGTCGTGGCCATCGAAGACCGCGCACGAGACCGTGCCGCCGACCTGGATGAGCTCGTTGTCCTCGATCTTCACGTTCGCGCCGGTGCCGCCACCGCTGGCCGCCGGCACGAGCCAGAACTCGTACTTGTCGAGCACGAAGATCTGCTTCTTGCCGACGATCGCCACCGCGCCGTCGACGTCGACCTTGCCGCCGTCGGCCGGCACGTAGTCGACCTCGCAGTGCACCTCGAGGAACTCTGTCGTCTCGCCGGCCTTCGGATTGAGCTGCTCGACGCGGGCGTCGAGGTTGCCATGCAGGTGCGTGAACTCGTTGTTCTCGACCTCGATGGTGATGCCCGTGCCGCCCATCACGATGAGCTTGTAGTCCTCGGTCGAGCCGACGTTCAGCTCGCCTTCGATCGTGACGGTGCCGCTGCCGCTGAAGATGCCCTCGGCCGCGCCCGGGGCCTTCGTGTAGTCGCCCGCGAAGGTCACGCGCATCGTGCCCAGAGGCGTTTGGTCTTCGGGCCCGACCTGCTCGGCGAAGAACACGATCGAGCCGCTGGCCGACGTGATCTCGCCGTCCTGCATCGTGATCGTGATGGTCGACGGATCGAGGCCGAAGTCATAGCCGTAGGCGCTGTAGCCCAGGTGCATCGACTTGGTGATCTTGGCCGTGGCCGAGCCATCGAAGCGTGGCTCCGAGCCGCCTTCCCACTTGCCCTGAAGCGACAGCTCCGCGCAGTCGCCATCCTGGACCGTGGCGATGCCGAGCTTCAGCGCGCCATCGATGTAGTCGAGCTTGTTGGCGGTGACCTTGCCGGTGATGCCTGTGCCGGGTAACAACTTGAAGCTGAAGTCGCCGAGCGTGCCGAGCTCGACCGGGGCGATGACCTCGATAGAGCCTTCCGCGTTGACGAGGCTCTCCTCGTCCGAGAGGTTCACGTCGAGCGAGAAGCTGCCCTTCGCGAAGACCACGTCGTCCATCGCGATTTCGATGCCGACGGCGCCGACGATGGTCGTTGGGGCGTCTTCGAGGACCTCGATGCGGGCCCCCGAGCCGTCCTTCAGGAACGTCGTGAAGCGATGCCCGTTGAGCTCACCCTCGCCGAGCTTGATCGGCTTGAGGACCTTGACCTCGGCCGAGCCGCTGAACTTTTCGGCCCACGCGGCCTGCAGCGTGAGGTCGATGTACTTGTCGGCGCCCTCGTACGCGCCGAGCACGATCGTGCCCGAGGCCTGGGTCAACGCCGAGTCGGCGACGGTCGCGTCGGCCTTCGTGCCGAGGTCGAGCTTTGCGTTGAAGCGCCCGACCGGCCCGAGGTCGATGGCCTCGACCAGCTCGAAGTGAGCGGTGCCGTTGAAGCCCGCCTCGTCACCGAGCTTGTAGATACCGTGGATGTCACCTTTGGCGACCTCCTTGTCGCCGTGCTTGGCCGACAGCTCGACGTCGATCTGCACCGGCATCAGCGTGTTGGCCTGGATCTCCATCGCGACGCCGGAGCCCTTCTTGATGAAGAGCGCCCAGCCCGCTGCATCGCGCTCCTCGCCGCCCTCGGCGCCGGGGGCGCCAAGGCGCAGGTCGTTGGACAGGTGGGCTTCGCCGATGCCCGAGATCTCGTCGGTCTTGAGGTTCCATGTGCCGTCGAGGTTGGCCTCGGCGAGGTCATCGCCGTTGAACTTGATCAGCATCTTGAGGTCGACCGTCGCCGTCTCGAGGACGTTGTCCTGGATGTGGCCGGACACGCTGCTCTCTTCGCACAGCGTGATCGCGAGGGTCGCGGGGATGCGGTTGTCGCCTGGCGGCGGGTACGACAGGGGCTTCTTCAGCTTGGCGCTGAGATCGCCCGTGAACTTCTTCTCGTCGACGTCGAAGACCGCGTTCTCGAGCTTGCCCTCGATGATCGCCTCTTCGCCCTTGCGCAGCTCGAGGCAGAGTCCGCCGCCGATCTGGGTCAGGTTGTTCTTGTCGACGTCGATCGTGAGCTGCGTCACGTGCGGCATGACGACGAGGTTGTAGCCCGTCTCGCCGAGCGCGACGGCGATCTCGGCCATCAGCTCGAGCTCGCCGTGAAGGCTGACCTCGCCCTTCTTCGGGTCGAGGTGCGCGTCGGTGATGCGGCCCTCGAGCAGGGTCCCGAGCTCCGAGTGGAAGAACTGCACGCCGAGCTCGCCTGTGAACGAGGTCGGGTCGTTGTCGGTGATCTCACCTTCGATGTGCGATTCGCTGAGGATGATGACCTTGTGACCAGTCGTGCCGACCGGCACCTCGATATTGCCTTCGAGGTTCGCGCTGGCGTGGCCCGAGACCTTGTAGTTCTCGGGGTTCAGGCTGCCGCCGATCTCGCCGTGGATGGCGAACGGCGGGCCGCCACCAAAGCCGTTGAAGTTGCCCGTGAACTTGAGGTCGCCCTCGAGCTTCTGCAGGCCCTCGTGGGTGACGAGGACCTCGGCGGTGCCTCCGACGTCGAGCGTCAGCGAGCCCCATTCGCCCTCGGCCAACGGCCACGCCTCCTGCACCGCGGCGGTGCCGTGCAGGCTCGCTTCGCCGGTCATGAAGTCGTACGAGCCGTTGAGCACGCCGCCGACCTTGCCGGGCCCGTCGGCCTGGCAGAACTCCCAGCCGACGTCGGTCGCGCTGGCCTGGGCGAGCGCGCCGCGCTTCACCTGGACCTCGAACTTGCCGTTGGGAAGCATGAACAGCGGTCCGGTCGCGAACTCCGGCATGCCGACGCGACCGCTGAGCGTGAAGTTCGCGGTGCCGTCGAGGCCCGAGTCGTCGCCGTAGCGAAGCTCGACGCTGCCCGTGCCGATCGGGTCGGCGCCCTTCTTGACGGTGAAGCCGAGTGAGCCGTTGAGCGACATCAGCTTGCCGTCTTCGACGATGAAGCCTCCGCTCGACTCGGCGGCCATGATCGCGTGGAAGCCCGTCTCGTCACCAAACGTGACGTCGCGCATCACGCGCGCGCCACCGGTGCAGTCGAAGCGGTTCTCCTTCACCTTGTAGGTCGCGTTTTCGGCGGTCAGCTCGAACGTCGGCTGGTTCTGGTACGGCATCACGATGCGCGCGGAGCCCGTGATCTCCGTGAGCTCGTTGTCCTCGACCTTCGCGTCGAGCGTTGCCTCTTCGAACGAGATCCCAGTCTCGCCGATGGGTAGTGGTCCTTCGAGGTGCGCCTCACCGTGGGCGCTCACCTTGCCGGTCTCGATGTCGTAGGTGCCGTCGAGGGTGCCGACGACCGTGCGCCACGCTAGCTCCTGGTGGGCGGTCGTCGGCTCGAACGTGCCGTCGGTACACTTGACGTGTGCCCGGCCGGAGTGCAGGCGCACCTCTCCCAGCAGGATGTCGGTGCGTTGATCGACCTGGCCCTCGACCGACCACTTGCCGGTCTGGCCCACGCGCGAGTACTTGCCGCGGATGACCGCGCCGTAGGTGTCGGCGATGCCGAGCTGGATCTCGCCCGCGACGTACCAGTTGTCCTTGCGGTAGCAGCCCTCGAGCTGGACCCGCTCGACCATGACGTTGGGGGCGATCTCGAAGGGCTCGGTCCAGGCGGCGATCATATGACCGCGGAACTCGCCATCGACGAAGCACGCGTCGATCGAGACCTCGACGAAGTCCTGGACGGTGACCTTGAGTTGGCCGTGCGCGTAGACCGCGCCGGTCTTCGAGACGCGCACATCGAGCATGCCGTCGGACACGACGATGCCGCCGCCGATGTTGATCGCGTCCGAGCGCAGAATGGTCGCGCCGGCGATGCCGTCGGGGTGGATGTCGAGGTCGAGCGTGCCGTGGATCTTGTCGCCGACATGGATCTGCGCGCCCCGGATGCTCAACGCCACGAAGCCGTTCTCGCGCACGGCGAGGCTCACCGACTCGGCGTTGACGAACTCGCCCAGGCGCACCGAGGCGTTGATGGTGCCCGAGATGACCTTCAGGTCGGCACCGACCTCGATGATCGCCGAGCGCAGACGCAGGTACTTGTAGGGGCTGTCGATCTCGCGGAACTGGAAGGTTACGCGCCCGGGGCCCTGACCCGCGGGCAGACGGATCTTGATCTTGTGACCGGCGAGGTCGAACTCGATGATGTCCCCGGGGCCTTCTTTGGGACGGGCCTCGGGGTTGGTCGCTTCGCCCTGGTGCTCGGACAGCGGCTCGGGGCAGGCGTCGAGGCAGTCGCCAGCGTCGGCCTCGGGCGCGTTCGGGAGCACCGGCTGAGGGGGCGCCGGCTCGGGCGGCGTCGGGGTCGTGCCGCCACCTCCACCGCCACCACCCGGGTCGGTCTCGTTGCCGGGCGTGCCGCCACCACCACCACCACCACCAGGATCGGTCTGGTTTCCAGGCGTGCCGCCACCACCACCACCACCGCCACCGGGGGTCTTCTTGTCCTTGCGCTCGGCCATCTCGCGCGGGCCGCAGGCGGCCTCGGCGTCGGGGGCGAGGCCTTCGGTGACGAGGCCGGGCGTCTTGCCGGCGAGCACCGAGCTCATCACGCCGTCGGCTTCCTTCTCGGCCGGGGCGAGGTCGCCGCGGCCCTTGTCAGCCTGGGTGGCGTGGGTCAGCTCGTGGGCAAGCAGGGCCTGGTCCTGGCGCCGCTCGGGCTTGAAGTCGCTCGGCAGCCAGACCGCCTCTTCCGCGAACAGGGCGAGCGCATCGCCGTGGCTATCGAGGCGGGCGTCCGAGCTCTTGTCGGCGTGGATCTCGAGCTCATCGGACTTGAGTCCGATGGCCGAGCCAAAACGCTCGGTCAGGGAGCGGATCTCCTTCGCGCGAAAGCGGTCGTCATCGAAGATGGCGGCCAGCTTGCGCTCGGCCGATTCGACGCCGACAGGCAGACCGAGCAGCTGCGCAACCGCGTCCAGCAAGGGGCCGGCGACCTCGCGCCAAGCGCCGCTGGGTTGCGGCCTGGGCACGTGCGTGGCGTCGGCCTGCAAGGCGTCGACAAGGGATTGCTGGGTGGCGGCGAACTCGGCCGGCGCCACCTCTTCGCCCGAAAGGCCGCCGACGAGCTGCATGAAGCGCTCGGGCGACAAGGTCGCAAGGGCCTCCTCCAGCGCGCGATCGACGTCGTCCCCGCTCAGCTCGCCCGATTCGAGGGCGCCAACGGCGCGCTCCTCGACCAGCGACGCGGGTGACTCTCCGTGCACAGCCTCGAGCAGCGACTCAACGAGACGGCGACGTGCGACACCACGCGTATCGTTCTTGGCTCGAGCTGTTGCTTCGCGATCAAAGGAATAGGCGACCATGCAAACCACCGCACGTTCGAGACCGATGACCCCGGAACAGAGAATTGACCACATGGAGAATGTCGGGTTGACCGCCCGCCGTCAACCCTCGGCTGCGGTTATCTGCAAACCTGCCGGGGTCACATCGACCACGCTATTCACTTTGTGCCGGGCCCAATGCGTACCCGGTCGGAGTGAAGCCGCTGGGCACCGTCGGTACCTGGAACGTCGTATCGGCGTCCCATGGGCGCCAGGCGACCCGCCACTGCAGCTCGTCGCACTCGATGGCGCCGCAGCTGCTGCCGCCGCAGTCGCTGTCCTGCGTGCACAAACCGCCCGTGTCGCTGCATTGGCCGGTGCAGTTGTGCGTGCCGACGGAGCGGGCACTGGCGATGTCCGCGCGTTCGAGCGCGCGCGTCGCATCGCCTTCGGCTGCCGGCGCTGGCGAGCTCTTCGTGGAGCAGGTGCCGGCGGACCTGCGTCCGGTGCGGGCCGATCGCACGCGGCTGGCGCAGATCCTGATGAACTTCGGCTCGAATGCGATCAAGTACGGACGTCCTGGCGGTCGCGCGGTGTTTTCGGTCGCGAGCCGCGGCGACGTGGTGCGGGTGTCGGTGCGCGACGACGGCATCGGCATTGCCGAGGCATCGCGCGCGCATCTTCGAGCCGTTCCAGCGCGCCGGCCAGGAGACGGGGCCGATCGAAGGCACCGGCATCGGGCTCACGATCTCCAAGCGGTTGGCCCAGTTGATGGAGGGCGACGTCGGCTTCGAGAGCGCCGAGGGCCGCGGCTCCACCTTCTGGGTCGACGTGCCGCAGCACGCGCTCGGCTGGGTTGTGCCCGGCAAGGTCGGCACGGCGAACCTCGCGGAGTTGGCGCCGAAGGTCGGCGGTGACCGCAAGCTGGTCGTGTACGTCGAGGACAATCCCTCGGACATCGCGTTCATGCGCGCCGCGCTCGAGGACGTGCCATCGGTCGAGCTCGTCACCGCGCAGAGCGCCGAGGTCGGCCTCGATATCATCCGCGCGCGGCTGCCGGCAGTCGTCATCATGGACCTGAACCTGCCGGGCATGAGCGGGATCGAGGCGACGCGCCGCCTCGCGATCTCACCCGAGACGCGCCACATCCCGGTCATCGCATTGACGGCGGCGGCGATGACGCGTGATACGGCGCGCGCGGCCGGGGCCGGGTTCTATCGCTACCTGACCAAGCCGGTGCGGCTTCACGAGCTGGCCGAGGTCCTGGAGGAGCTGCTCAAGCCGAGCTGAGTGGCTTCGTCAGCCGAAGGCGACGCTGACTGGGTCGGGCGGCAGGGTGATCGATTTGCGCCCCGACCGCGTCGCGTTCCATGGCTACGCGCATGTGCCGTGGTTGAAGCCCGGGCAACGACGCTTCACCGAGGCCGACCTGCCAAGCAGCGAGGAGCGGCGCCAGCTCTCCGAGCTCGGACGCGACCGCCTCGTCGCGGCAGGTTACCGCGAGATTGGCCTCGCAAATGGCTCGGGGCGATCCGACAACGGACGAACCACGGAGACACGGGGATAACGGAGGCGGAGCCAGAAGCCAGCGCGCGACGGCCGTTGGCGTGCCCGATGCCAATGAACCTCGACAGCCACGCCGATGACGCGCTCGCAGACGTCCTCATGCCTCAGCTTCAAGTCTCCGTGTTCTCAGTGTCTTCGTGGTTCATCATCCGGGTGTGATTCGACGTGAGGGGGCACTTGACTCGACCCCGCATCCGGTCGGCAGCAGAAGAGAGCCGAAGAACTTGATGAAGTGGGGCCAGCCGTCATCCACTGCCATCGCAAACCCTGCCTCGCCGCATCGGCTGCCAGGGCCGACCCGCTCCCAGGGCCATCCCCCTCAATCTCGATCACACCCCGCAACTGGGGTGGGCTCGCTGAAGGCTCGTGAGTCTGACACCGTTGCGCATGCATTTGCGAATCTCGAGCGCCACCCTCCTCGCGTTTCTCTCCATCAGCGGCTGCGGCAAGAGCCCGGCACCCGCGCCCGATGTCGCTGCGACGTCCGTGCCCGATGTCGCGGCGGCGGCAGCACCCGATGTCGCGGCGGCGGCAGCACCCGATGTCGCGGCGGCGGCAGCACCCGATGTCGCGGCGGCGGCAGCACCCGACGTCGCGGCCGCGATGGCGTGCGGCGAAGAGAGCACACAGAAGTTGGACCTCATTGCGCTCGAGAAGTCGTTTGGCGATCTGCACGCCGCGTTCGACAAGAGCGATTGGCGCACTGCACCCAAGGACGATGAGGGCCTCCCTGGCATCGACCCGACCACGGTGCCGAAGTTCGCGCCGCTGGTGCGGCAGCTCGGGTTGGTGGACGAGGCGAAGGACCTCGAGATCGGTCCGACCGAATCGGCCTTCGATGTCTACGACTGCAGCTTCAGCAAGATGGAGTTGGCGAGCGAGCCGGGCGCCAAGGACACGCTCGTGACGATCATCTGCCAGAACCAGTCGAACCCTGATTTCCAGGACGGCAAAGTGCTCTACGCCGGCGTCGTGCTGAGACCGGTCAGCGAGGGGACGTGGTGCCAGGTCGGTGCGATCGTCTGGGACACCTTCCTGTCATCGCGGGCATGTCTCACCGATGTCGGTGATGGGCCGGCGTGGAAGCTGACGCCCATCGAGCTCGTCCTGCCTGGACGTCAGGCGCTCCAAGAAGACCAGCTCGGCGGTCTGTGTGGGGGCGGCATGCTGCGCGGCGACACCATCACCCGGAGCTTCTGGGGCGTCGAGAATGGCAATCTCGTCCAGTACTTCATTGGACTGGTCAGCGACGCCAGCTACGAATCGCCCTGCCCTCCGACAGAGGAGCGGCGTGGCAAGATCGCGCTCGGCGAGACCTTCCCGAAGGTCATCAACGTGACGTACGAGGTCGTCTGCACGCGCGCCGAAGAAGGCTGTGATGGCGACACGAAGTGCAGAGCGCGCAAGGGCAGCGAGAGGCACACCTACGCCAATGGCAGCTACGATCTCGATGGGCCCGAGGCGTTGCCAGAGACGGCCGAGCCCGACCTGCGCAGCGGCACCAGCGCTGCCCAGCTCGCGGACCTGGGCCGCGCCGCGATGAAGGGGCAGTACTGGCCCGAGGCGATCGTCGAGCTGCGCAAGGCCTTCGCGGTCGATCCGGAAGTGCCGCGGCTCCGCGGTGAGCTCGGCTGGGCGCTCTTCAACGACACGCAGTACGCCGAGGCGCGCACGCTGACCGAGGCCGCGCTGGCCAAGGCCGACAAGCCCGTCTCGAAGGCCGCCCTCCTCTACAACCTCGGGCGCATCGATGAGGCGGAGAAGAAGACCGCCGATGCCATCGCGCACTATCAGGCGTCGCTCGCCGCGCGCCCGAAGAACGACACGGTGCAGAAGCGTCTCGACAAGCTCCAGAAGAAGTAGGGCGGGTCGGACTCTCGGGCCCGGGCGCACGCGACCGCCGGCAGGCCAGCGCCGTGACGCCCGCTACCAGAACATCACCATGTGGCCCCACGCTGACGCGTGCAGGTGCGGGATGACCCCGAGGCCGGCGAGCCCCACCATCACCAGCCACGCGCCCGATACCGCGAGCAGCACGCCCGGCAGGCGCGCGCGCCAGGCCGCTGGCAAGACCCGCGGGAGCAGCGTCGCGCCCAATAAGACCGGCGTCGTCATCGCGACCAGCGTCACCATCAGGGCCGCGCCCTCCAACGGCGAGGCCGAGGCACCCGCCAGGCCGAGCGCCCAGATGACGATCATGCACGGCATGAAGCCCATCAAGACGCCGAGCAGCCAGACCGCCTGCGGCGTGCCGGTGAGACTGAGCTCGCGTAGCCATCGATAGACCTGCGCCATCATGCCGCCCGTGGGCTTCTCCGCCGTTGTCGCGCTGCGATTGATGCTGAGCTGCGGTCGCACGGGGACTGGCTTGTTCGGTAACGCGCGCACGATCGTCGCGACCAGAAGGCCCACGCCAAAGACCAGCGTGAAGACCGCGGCGCCCGGCTCGAAGGCGGCTTTCAGTGCATGGCCCCCGAGCCCCGCGAACGCACCGAGCGCAGCCAGCGTCGTTGCGCGCCCCGCCTGGTAGGTCAGTAGCCGCAAGCCGCCCCGCAGCGTGGATGTGCCCCGGGTCGTGCCGGCGACATCGAAGCCGATGACGATCGGTCCGCACATGCCAGCGCAGTGGAACGTCACCCAGAGGACCCCGAGCGACAGCAGCTGCGCAAATGGACTCATGGAGCGGGCGCGGGCGTGGGAGCGGGAGCGGGAGCGGGAGCGGGAGCGGGCAAGTGCGAAGGCGCCAGCCGATTGGGCCCGAGCACGTCGATCGTGATGTGCTTCACCTCGGGCGAGGCCGTGCTCGTGACCTCGAGATCGAGCGTGATGCCCTTCTTCCACTCGGCCGTCGGGATGTGCACGACGACCGGCAGATCGTGGTCCGCGAAGGGCGCCAGCATGATGAATGGCTGCGGCAGGGTCACATAGTCGACTGCATTCGCGTTGGGATGGAGGTGGAAGACGGCCGTCTCGCCGGCCTTGTTGACGACGTGTACGCGCACCTGGTTGTCGACCCCGGTCGCAGTGATCGTGAACGGCGTGCCGGACGCGCGCAGTACCTCCGCCTCGAAGTCATCGTTTCTCGCGATGAGCACCGTCGCGACCGTCAGGCCGACGAGGCCCATGAAGATGTAGAAGAAGACGCGCGGACGCCAGAAGCGGCGGCGCCCTTCTTCGACCATGCGCAGTGAGTCGTGGCGGATGAGCCCCGGCGCGCGCGCGAGCTTCACCATCACCTCATCGCACGCATCGGCGCAGAGCCCACAGCCGATGCACTCGAGCTGCAGTCCCTGGCGGATGTCGATGCGGGTCGGGCAGACCGCGATGCAGCGACCGCAGTCGACGCAGTCGCCGCGGGCCGTCGTATCGCCTCTGGCTGCCGTCGCCGGCAGGCCGGCGTCCTTCGCCTTGGCCTTGCCCCGCGGCTCGCCCCGCTTGTGGTCGTAGATGACGTTGATCGTGTCCTTGTCCTGCAACACCGATTGGAGTCGGCCATACGGGCAGACCACGATGCAGAGCTGTTCCCGAAACCACCAGAAGTTGCCGTAGCTGACGGCGGTCATCACGACCGCCCACGCAAAGGTGCCGGGGTGCTCGCCCGGACCCTCGGTAATCATCTTGCCGAGCTGTGCCGCCGACGCGAAGTAGGCCAGGAACACGTGCGCAATAGCGGCCGACAGCACGAAGTAGATCACGTGTTTCGTCAGCTTGAGCCAGAATTTGCCGGGGCTCATCGGCGCGCTCGCGAGCTTGCGCCGACGCTCGGCCGGACCTTCGATCCAGCGTTCGACACGCCGGAAGACGCCGCCCAGGAACACCGTCTGTGGGCAGGCCCAGCCACACCAGATGCGGCCGAACAGGCCGGCGAGCACGATCAGGAAGAAGCCGATTCCGGAGACCGCGAAGAACGCGAGATAGAAGTCCTGCGCATTGAAGGTCGCGCCGAACAGGTAGAAGTGACGCTCCGGCAGATCGATCCAGATCGCCGGGTGACCGCCGATCTGGATGAGGGGCAACGACACGTAGATGGCGATGAGCGCCACCTCGACGAACGGCTTGAGCCGCGACCATTGCCCACGCACATCGGCCGGGTAGACGTAGCGACGGCTACCCTGGTCGTCCAACATCGAGAGGGAATCGAGATTGGGGCTCGGGTCTCGCCCATGCTTTGGTGGCGTTGGCGTCGGGGTCGACAGGCTCACTGGGTAGTCCGCAGTCCAGGCTCCGCCATCCTTGCGGGAGCCTTGACGGGAGAGCTCGGAGGCGCCGCGCTCTTTATCACCAGATCGCCCGTGTAGACTTCGCCCTGGGGCGGCTTGCCGACCCGGTTGGTGCCGCGCACCGTGACGAGGTAGGCGACCACCTCGGCCAACTGCGCCTCCTCGAGCACGTTGCGCCACTCGGGCATGCCGAGCTTTGGATAGCCACCCGCGACCGTGATGTAGATCGATCGCAGGTCGCCACCGTGGATCCAGCTCGTGTCGGTCAGGTTCGGACCGGTCGCGCCCTCGGCAAGGGCGCCGTGGCAAGTCGAGCAACGGTTGTCGAAGATCGTCTTGCCACGCCCGACCAACGCCGGGTCGGCCGCCATCGTCTCGATCGTCGCCGGGTCGATCGCGTTGGCGAGTGCCTCGAGATCATAGGCGGTCTGGGCCTCGGCGTAGGCGTCGAACGACAGCTTGCCGTTCGGCAGCGAGTGCAGCCACATCCAGTAGAAGATGGCGAACACGACCGTCACCGCGAAGGTCCAGAGCCACCAGCGCGGCAGCGGATTGTCGAGCTCCTCGATGCCGTCGTAGGCGTGGCCGGCGATCGGCACTTCGACGTCTCCAGATGCTGCATGCGATTGCGTATCAGGATTCATCACGGTCGTGCTCCGAGGTCGGGCTGGTGGTCTTGGCAAGGATGGCGGAGCCTGGACGGGTGGCCTGGCTGATGTCGGCGTCCGCCGCCAGCGGCAGCTGCTCCATCGCCGCGTAGGCAGGGTCCTTGCGACCGCGCAGCAGGACACGCGCGACGACGATCACGAAGACCGTCAGGAAGATGAAGAAGGCGAGCATCGGCAGCTCGAGGAGGTTCGTCTGCGACAGCGTTTCGCGCATCATTGGAGGGCTCCTTCAGAGGCGGCGGGTGCGGGTGCGGCGGGCGCGCTGGGTGCGCCGGGGAAACGCGCGGACGACGTCGCTCGACCGCGCGACATCACGTCGCCGAGCGGGTCGGCGGGCTGATTGCCAAGCCGCGTCAGGTACGCGATGACCGCACTGAGCTCGCTGTCCCAGGCGAGGTCGACGCCCTGCGCGGCGAGCTTGGCGCTGATCTCCTTGCCTTGGTACTCGGCCAGGAGCGACGCGTTGGCCATGTGCTCATCAGTGTAGGGGACGCCGAGCGTCTTCATCGCGCGGAGCTTCAAGGCGCCGTCGTCGATGTCGACGGTGGCGGTCTCGAGAAAGGCATACGACGGCATCACCGAGCCGGGCGACGTGGCGCGCGGGTCGATCATGTGCTGGTAGTGCCAGAGTTCCGACTTGCCGGCGTGGGTGCCTTCACGGGCGAGGTCGGGCCCGGTGCGCTTGCTGCCCCACTGGAACGGGCGGTCGTATTGCGACTCGCCGGCCACCGAGGGCGGCCCGTAGCGCAGCTTCTCCCAGACGAAGGGACGGATCTGCTGCGAGTGGCAGGTGTAGCAGCCCTCGCGCACATAGATGTCACGGCCGTGCAGCTCGAGCGGGGTGTACGGGGTCTGTGCCAACCCGGTCGAGGAGGTGTGGGTCAGTGGCACGGCTTTGTCGATCGTGAGCGTCGGGATCAGCTCCGCGATGCCGCCCACCAGGATGGCGAACGTCACGAGCAGGGTCATCACCATCGGGCGCCCCTCGAGCACGCGATGCATCGGTCCACCGAGCGTCGGGTTCTTGCGGCCGACGAGCACGAGCCCGATGATGAACAAGAACACCATGAACGCGAGCGAAATGGCCGCCCCGATGATGTCCGACACGAAGTACACGCCGCTCGCCAGGCCCAGCATGTAGACGACGACCAGCGGTGGCGCGAACACGATGTTGGTCCAGTGGGTCTCGCGTTCGGGCTTGATGACTTCGGTCACGCTCACGGTGACGTTGGTCGCCTTGCCTGAGCGGATCGTCTTCCACATGTTCCAGAGCAGCACGAACCAGCCCGCCAGATACAGGAACCCACCGACCGCGCGCATGACGTACATCGGCCAGATGGTCCGGGTCGTCTCGAGGAAGTCGTAGGTGAGGCGCCCGGACTCGCTGGTGGCGCGCCACATGAGGCCTTGGGAGATCCCCGAGATCCACATCGACACCGTGTAGAGGAGGATGCCGAGCGTCGCCATCCAGAAGTGCGCGTCCGCCGCGCGGTTCGAGTAGAGCTTGGTGCCGAAGAGGCGTGGCATGAGCCAGTAGGCGAGGCCGGCGGCCATGAAGCCGTTCCAGCCAAGCGCGCCCGAGTGCACATGTCCGATGATCCAATCGGTGTAATGGCCGAGCGCGGATACAGCCTTTATCGAGAGCAGCGGCCCCTCGAACGTCGCCATGCCGTAGAACGTCAGCGCGGCCACGTAGAACTTGATGACCGGGTCGGTCTTCAACACCTTCCAGGCCCCGCGCAGCGTGAGGAGGCCGTTGATCATGCCGCCCCACGACGGCGCCCACAGCATCAGCGAAAACACCATGCCGAGCGACTGCGCCCAGTCCGGCAGCGACGTGTAGAGGAGGTGATGCGGGCCCGCCCAGATATAGAGAAAGACCAGCGCCCAGAAGTGGATGATAGAGAGCCGATAGGAGTAGACGGGGCGGTTGGCGGCCTTCGGCAGGAAGTAATACATGATGCCGAGGATAGGCGTCGTCAGGAAGAACGCGACCGCGTTGTGCCCATACCACCATTGCACGAGCGCATCCTGGGCGCCGGCATAGACCGAGTAGCTCTTCACGCCGGCGAACACCGGCAGCGCCAGGTTGTTCACGATATAGAGCACCGCGACTGTGATAATGGTCGAGATATAGAACCAGAGTGCCACATAGAGGTGCTTTTCGCGGCGCTTGTACAGGCAGTAGAAGAAGTTCGCGCCGAAGACGACCCAGACGAGGGTGACCGCGATGTCGATTGGCCACTCAAGCTCGGCATATTCCTTTGATTGGCTGATGCCGAGCGGCAGCGTCACCACGGCCGACAGGATGATGAGCTGCCAGCCCCAGAAATGGATGCGCGACAAGACGTCATGGGTGCGGGCTTTGGTCAGGCGCTGGGTCGAGTAGTAGATGCCGGCGAACATCATGTTGCCGACGAACGCGAAGATGACCGCGTTCGTGTGCAGCGGGCGGATGCGCCCGAACGAAAGCCACGGTGCGACGTTGAGCTCGGGGAATGCGAGCTGGAGTGCTGCCAGGAGGCCGACCAACATGCCGACGGCGGCCCACACGACCGAGGCGATGAGGAAGTAGCGCACGGACTTGTCGTCGTAGGTGACCTGCACCTCGCGGGTCTGGGCGACTCGGCCAGAAGCGGCGAGGTCGGTGGCCAGGGGAAGTAGGGGTGGAGAGGA
>Ga0209490_10002407_pt1 | contig 17740 bp, 15 predicted proteins | sample MAT06_FD_187209 | JGI IMG/M metagenome (GOLD analysis project Ga0209490, IMG submission 187209) | Freshwater microbial communities from Lake Fryxell liftoff mats and glacier meltwater in Antarctica - MAT-06 (SPAdes) (version 2) | ecosystem: Environmental > Aquatic > Freshwater > Ice > Liftoff... | reverse complement strand
TCACTCCAATCGAGGCCGCTTCTCATGGTGAGTAAGTGTGCGACGGTGATTTTTTCTCGCCCCTCGTTGTTGAACTCATCAAGCTCCGGCAGAAGGTCAAGTACAGGCGTATGCAAGGGCGGCATTCTGCCTTCCGCATCGGCGATTCCCCACAGCAAACTCACCACAGATTTTGAAATAGAGCGCACGTCGTGACGCATGCGTGCATCGAATGTTGTCGTGCTGGCGAACAGCGAATAGATTGATTCGTCTTTCCCGCGTTTATAAACTTCAGCAACCAACTTACCGCGACGTTCAATGATCAAACTGTGAAAATTCACTTCACTCGCCGCGAATTTGCTCAGAACTACACACAGCTGTGCCACATCAAATCCGCTAACCTCTGGGTCAGTTTCGATGGCCCACCCGTCGGCAAGGTTTGGCGGCGGCGCGCAAGGTGCGTGCTGCGGTGAAGCGTGCGATGCCTCGCTCGATGCTGGTTGCGCATTGGCGACACAAAGCGCAAGCAGGGCACCAGACATTGCAAGGCATCTAAGTGTTTCTTTAAACCGCGTTCGCATTTTCACCAAGCTCCGGGGGGTATCGGCAATCCATTCCAGCGCGCTTGGACTAAAGGCGGCAGCCTCAACTGTTTTGAGATGGCGCCAAAAGAATCAAGCGGCGCCCTTTTGGTTCGATGGCCGACGTGTTCATGGCAAAACTGCCACACAACCTAGGCCACACCATGTAGCGATTGCCATATTGAAAATAGATTGCCGGTGACGTGCATCGCGATGGGAACGTAGATCGAGCGAGTGAAGTGGCGAGCTAACCCGAGAACTATTCCATCTATGAGTAGCAATGCCAATATGGCCGGTTCGTACTGAGTATGGACCATGGACCATAATGCTGCTGTTACAAATATGGCGCCAAAGACGCCGATTCGGGTGCGCACGAGTGCTGACATGAGCAGGCCGCGGAATGCGAGTTCCTCGGCGATCGGGCCTAGTACGCCTATGGCAAGAATTCTTAGTCCAACAATGACAACAGGGTATTCTTTCCAGGGCTTCGGTGCGGTCTGGCCAAGCAACTCTTCAGCGGCCATAAGTAACAGCCAAAACACAAAGAATGCCGCTGCCCATCCGGGGGCTGGCGCGCGAAAACCGATGTCTACCGAGAACGATAGCTTCTTCTTCATCACTACGAGTACCATGAGCCCGATGCCGATGACCGGGAGTAAGACTTTTGCGATTGTTGGCAGGAGGTAGTCCGTCATTTTGCGTGCTCTAACATTTGAGCTAGCCCGCCCGCGCGCACGGGCGAAGCGAGCCATAGCTGGACAGATGCAGCGAAGAGTTAGTCCGCATGCCAGTTGGCATCCTGTCGGCGTGAGCGAATGTAGATACCGCACATGACGACCCACAGCAACACACTTGCTTCGATGACACGCTGGCTCAAGCCGACGTAGGGCGACTTGGGCGACAGTGTGAGCAATCCAACCAACGAAAGCGCTGCCGAGAGCATGCCGATGGCCGCAAGTTGTCCACCGCCCGGCCACGCTCCACCGGGCCACGCTTCGCCCGGCCATTTCCGCGCCCGCCAGCCAAGCGCCAGCAGAGACAGGGGAGCGAGCGCGTAGCCTGCCAACCCGGCTGCGTTGTGGATGATCTGCGAGAGGCTCGGTTGCGCGGGCCTGCAACCTGCGTCGCATGGGAAGAAAGCGGACGCGACATACCCGCCAGCGTAGATGAACATACCCACCAACCCGAATGTCGTGAGACCAGACCTTGGAAGGCTCATGAACGCCGCGACGGCAAAGACACAAAGAAAAATTCCAGCGGGCAGGAAGCCGCCAAAGCGCACCAGCATTTCATGTGGAGCACCTGTTGCCCCGAGTTCGCTGATGAATTGCGATACGTGGCTGTAGCGCGGAAAAGCGGCTGCGCCAAGAACGGCAAGTAGGAAAATACCGCCGGCGCCAAGGATCGCGCACGGAAATGCGATGCGATGCGCCAGGAGGGATCGTTTATTCATGTGATTGCCGCCTAAATCTCGAGCTCGACTTAAAGTCAATTAACGTAGCGCTGGTAGCCACCCAAGCAAAGACTTGGGCAGGTATTGCGTGAGAAAACCTCTGCTGGCATGCCAATAGGCTGATAACAGCAAAAGTGCTGACCCAATAACAAGTCCGGTTGTCGCAAAACCCAAGCTGACGACTCCATATGTTTTAAACAAAGTGGTGAACGCGAATAGCACATAAATGAGCGCAGACACCATCAGTGCTCTTCGGTCAATGGCGATGGAAACGACGGCTAAGCAGATATAGAGCGTGATCACCGCGATAGTCTGCGTGACACCACTATGTCCCTCCAGCACGCCCAAGGCCGTAAACACGGGGTGAACGATGAGTGGTGCTGCCAACAGATGCAGCCAGAACGCAACATCCGCTTTACGGGTTTGTCGAAGCGTATCTTGTGCATCCCAGTACATTGCCAAGACAAAGGCAAATACGCCGCTAATGAATGTGACCAGCGTTAACCAATATTTGGTTTCTGGTTGAAGCAAATTCGTAAAAATAGCGATGGCTGCGCCAATGACGGTAGCAACGCCGAACGCCACCGTGATTGGCACCTTGAATCGCAGCCAGTGAAATCGAGCAGCCACTGCACCGGCGATTCCAGCAGAGAGCAAACCAACTGTATTGGGCTGCTCACCAGCCGTCAGAAAAACCGACCCCGCCGCCCAAGCGCTGCCGCCGATAAAAGTGCCCAGCAGCACGATGGCTGGCAGTGCCATTCGCCTTCTTTTGACAAAGAACTCCGCGAGAAACCAGGAGGCGGCGGCAAAACATAACGCACCGATGGTTTGGCCAAGCTCTAAACCAAGCCACGCGATAGAGATCAAGAGTAAGCCACACGCGATCACAACAAAAATATCATTGAAGCCTGAAATCAGCCGGAAGTTCTCTTCATCGACCGCAGGCGAGCTTTGCTGTTCTGAAACAAGAAGGCGAAATTGTGTAACCGCATCTTCAGAAAAGATGCCCGCCTTCACCGCCGTCGTTAAGTCTTCATCGGTATACATCGTCATATTTCCCAATTCTTACTACAAGTTTAACGATTGATTTCCAAGCATCCGAAGTTAAACACTAACAACAGCGGACGTTTACAGCCATTTATCTCCCAAAACGCCCGTCAATAGGGCAGTTTAATCCTTGAACATTTCTTGGAACCTAGTTCCCGGTCAGGTTGAGCGTGACGAATCACATTCTGATTCAATGGGATCAACGTCACATCAACCCCGTTCGACAAGGCTCGGGGCGAACGGGGTTTTTGGAAGTTGCCCCTGCGCCCGCAATCGGCGAAGGCCTAGTCTTCCCCACTCAACGCCGCAGGCTGCGCCTTCGCAGCAGCGCTGTGCTTGTCACGCCCAAGCCAACGCATCAACAATGCTTCGGCATCATCCACATACGTATACACCGCCGGCACCACGATCAAACTCAGCAACGTTGAGGTCACCAAGCCGCCGATGACGGCAATGGCCATGGGCGAGCGGAATGACGGGTCGGCGCCAAAGCCCATCGCAATCGGCAGCATGCCAAAGCCCATTGCCAGTGTGGTCATGACAATCGGGCGCGCGCGTTTGTGGCAGGCGTCGATCAATGCGTCGAAACGGTTTAAACCATGATCGCGTCGCGCCACGATGGCGTACTCGACCAGCAGGATGGAATTTTTGGTGACGACCCCCATGAGCATCAACAAGCCGATCAGTGAGGGCATCGAGAAACTCTTGTTGGTAATTAAGAGCGCGACGAACGCACCGCCGATAGCAAGAGGAAGGGCGGCCAGAATTGTCACCGGCTGCAAGAAGTCCTTGAACAAAATTACCAGCACCGCGTAGATGCACAGCACACCGATGACCATCGCGAGGCCGAAGCTGGCGAATAGTTCTCCCATCATCTCGGCGTCGCCCAGCGGCACTTGTCGCACGTTGTCGGGCAAATTCACCACGGACGGCAGCGCCAGTGCTTTGGTTTGTACGTCGCCCAACTCCTGGCCGCCAAGCTCAACATCGAGTGTGATCTGGCGCGAGCGGTTGAGCCGGTCAATCTGCGCCGGCCCGCTGCCGATGCTGACGTCCGCCACCTGCGAGAGCATCACCGGACCATTTTTACCCGGCACTTGTAATCGCTCGATGGCGGCGAGATCGGCGCGCGTTGAAACTGGAAAGCGCACGTTGATGGAAATCTGCCGCTCGCCAACATTGAACTTAGGCAGGTTCTGGCTGTAATCACCGTTCGTCGCCACGCGGATGGTCTCACCAATCGCCACTGCGCTAACACCAAGGTCAGCCGCGCGCGCAAAGTCGGGGCGAACCAGGATCTCGGGGCGCGACAAACTCGCAGATGACGAAACACCGCCGATACCGGGCAAGCTGCGCAGTTCACGTTCAACCGCGTCGGCGGCTTTCAAGAGCGCTTCCGGATCGTCCGACTTGAGCACGAGCGGCATTTTTACGCCGGTGTCTTGCGGGCTGACCATGATGCGAACCCCCGGCATATCGGCCAGTGCCGTACGCAATTTTGCTTCGACGGCTTGTTGATCAATCGAGCGTTCGCCGCGATGCACCATCTGCACCGATAGCGCGGCCTTGCGCGCCTCCGGTGCCGCACCCGGCACGAAGGCATCACCCGCCAAGCCACCGCCGATGGAACTGAACACGCTTTTCACTTCTTTAACTTGCATGATGGCCACCCGCGCACGTTCAGCCGCATTAAAGGTCTCAATCAAGCTGCTGCCGGGCGGCAGTTCAAGATTGACAACGGTCAGCGAGCGGTCTGCCGGTGGCACAAATCCAGTTGGCAGCAACGGCACCAGCGCGATTGAGCCGGCAAAAAACACCGCCGATGCCACCGCGGTGGTGTTGCGGTGACGGATGCACCAACTCACCGCCTTCAGATAACGCTTCATGATCGGACCGTCGACTTCTTCCATCACCTTGGGCGGTTTCAAAATATAGGCCGACATCATCGGTGTCAGCAGACGCGCCACGACGAGAGAGGCAAAGATGGCGATCACGGCCGTCCAACCAAATTGCTTGAAGAATTTCCCGGCGATGCCCGACATGAATGCCGTTGGTAGAAACACGGCGATCAGCGCAAATGTCGTCGCGATAACCGCAAGCCCGATTTCGTCAGCGGCTTCGCGCGCCGCTTCGAGCGGCGATTTACCCATCCGCAAGTGCCGCATGATGTTCTCAATCTCGACGATGGCATCGTCAACCAGGATGCCGACGACCAGCGCCAATGCGAGGAGCGTGACGGTATTAAGCGTGAAACCGAATAGATACATGCCGAGGAAGGTTGGGATGATCGATAGCGGCAGTGCGGATGCAGCGACGAGAGTAGAGCGCCAGTCGCGCAGAAAAAACCAGACGACGATGACCGCGAGCAGCGCGCCTTCGAGCAACAGCCACATCGAGCCACGGAAGTTTTCATCCACGGCCCAGGAGGTATCGATGGTCTCGTCGATCTTGATGGTCGGGTAAGCCTTTCGCAGCTCATCGACTACAACACGTACTTTGTTGGCGACATCGATTTCCGATGCACCCTTGGCGCGGCTGACTTCAAACGCGACCACCCGCACGCCGTCGGCGAGCACTAGGGCACGTTGTTCAGCGACCGTATCACTGACTTTGGCAACTTGATCGAGGCGCACACGGCGTCCATCGGTGAGTGGGATATCGAGTACCGCAAGCTGCTCGACGGTTTTTACCGTGGCGATGGTGCGCACGGCCTGCTCGGCACCGCTAACGTCGCCGCGCCCTCCGGGCACTTCCTGTTGTGTGCGACGTAGTTGGTGCGACACGTCTGCCGCCGTCACACCGAGCGCCGACATCTTCGCTTGGTCGAGTTCGACCAGCACTTCGCGGGTAGCACCGCCGAGACGCGAAACCCTGCCGACACCCTTCACAGACAACACACTTTTGGTCGCGGTGTTGTCGACAAACCACGAGATCGCCTCTTCATCCATCGACGCCGATGAAACCGAGAACGTAACGACCGGCTTACCTGCCGTTGAGACTTTGGAGACGATGGGGTCACGAAGTTCCGCGGGCAGGTCGGCACGGATCTGGCTGACCGCATCGCGCACTTCGTTGGTCGCGTCGGCCGCGTTTTTCTCCAAAACGAACTCGACGTTGATAGTTGCAGCACCATCGAGAATGTTTGTGTAAATGTTCTTCACGCCTTGCACAGTGGCAACGGCATTCTCGATCTTGCGCGCGACCTCGGTTTCGAGCTGCGCTGGTGCCGCACCGGGAAGCGTCGCGACCACGGTCACCATCGGCAATTCGATGTCGGGGAAGTCCTGCACACCCGATTTGAAGAAGCTCACGATTCCGGCAAAAGTGAGCAGTATAAAAAATACGATCGATGGGATCGGGTTTTTGATCGCCCAGGTTGAGAAGTTCATATGGCGTTCCTGTTATTTCTTGGCACTGGCTGGGGCCGGAGCGGGGGCGGGCGCTGTCTTGGGTGAGACTGGTGCAGCGGGAACTGCCGCTGCAGGCGCGACAACACGTACCAGATCACCGTCCTTGAGGAATCCCGCACCGGTCGCTACGATCGCGGTCTGCAGCGACAGGCCCTGACGGACTTCAATGCGGTCAGTGACGCGGCGTCCAGTCTCGACCTTCACCTGTTTAACGCGGCTGTCTTGCCCCACTGTAAAGACATACGACAAGCCATCGCGCACGACCAGCGCCTGCTGCGGAACAGTGATGCCGTTGGCATCGGCTAATTGAAAATCTCCGCGCGCGAACATGCCGGCCTTGGCCGCCCGGTTGGGTGCGAGATCGACGTAAACCTGCACGTTGCGGGTAACGGGATCGACGGTCGGCGCGATCATGCGCACCGTGCCGGCGACAACTTCACCAGCCGGCGTGACGACGCGGACCTTCTGGCCGGGGCTGATGTTGCCAAGCTCAGATGAAGTCACTTCGGCGCGCCATTCAAGCCGGTTCTTGCGCACCATGCGGAACAACTCCTGTCCGGCTTGGATAACGCCACCGACCGTGGCAAGTCGCGCGGAGATGGTGCCGTCGTCGGGCGCCAGCAACTGGGTTTGCGAGACGCGAAGTTGCGTCACTTTTGCGTTGGCACGCGCGGCGGCAAGCCGGGCTTCGGCGGTTTTAGCGGCCGTCGCGTACTGTTGGATCTGCTGCGTTGAGAGGGCTCCGCTAGCCTCGAGAGATTTGGCACGATCCGCGTTAGCAGCAGCCTCAGCCAATGACGCTTCAGCTTCAGCGACCGACGCGCGAGACTGCGCGGCTTCAGCCTCGACGGTCTCGGGCGCAAAGGTGGCGAGCACCTGACCTTTGCGCACGAAGTCGCCGACGTTGGCTTGCAGCTCCTTGACACGCAGACCATTCACCTCCGCACCGACGATCGCTTCCTGCCACGCAACGATATTGCCGCTGGCACCGAACACCGCCGCAATAGCACCGGATTGGGGCTTGATGGTCGTGACAGTCAACGCGGGCTTGTCGCCGGGTTTGCCAGCATTGGTGCTGGTTTTATCGTCAGCCGCGATAGCGACCACGACGACCATGGCCGAGACGCCAACCAATACGGCGGCCACCGACAGGACGGTAACGGTGCGAGATCTTGCAAAATTTGGGATGAATTTGTTCATGGTCCAGACTCAGTTCTTAGTGTTCTTTGAAATGATTTTTTCGTCGTTTGCGTCCCAGCCACCGCCGACCGCGCGATAGAGCGCGATCCAAGCCGTGAGACGTTCGCGCGCAACGCCGACGGCGCTGCCGGTTGCGCCCACTACCGATCGGCGCGCTTCCTCGAGTTCAGGCAGACTGCCTGCGCCAAATTTCACGCGCGCTTGCGCGGCGTTGAGAAACTGCTGGTAGCCGGCGAGTGCTTGATTGACGTCGGCCTCGCGCTTGGCGGCGCTATCAAGACGCACCAGCGACTCTTCGACTTCGCGCACCGCACGCAGCACACGCGCTTTGTACGTCGCCGCGGCCTCGTCAGCACGCGCCCGTGCCGCCTCAACGTTCGCCGCACGACGACCGGCATCAAAAATCGGCAACGACAGAAACGGGCCGTAGTTCCACGTTTGACCGCGTGTCTCAGTGCCGCCGAAGGTAAGGGCCGAATAACCAATGCTGCCGGTCAGACTCAGACGAGGCAGGCGGTCGGCGATCGCCACACCGATGTCGGCAGTGGACGCCATCAGTTCGCGCTCGGCGCTGGCGACGTCCGGGCGTTGCGAAATCACGGCCGCAGGAATCGTCGCAACCGTAAAACCGGCAGTCTTCGGTAGTTGCGCGTGGCCCGGCGCGACGATGGCGCGAAGCCGGGCCTCTGGAAGCGCCGTGAGTTCTGCCAACACTTTGTTCAACACATCGCAGTCGGCGGCTTGCTGGAGCAAACGTCCTTTGGCTTCTGCCGCACTCGCCATCGCTAACGCCGCGTTCGCGGGCGCTTCAAAGCCGGCTTGGCGTTTGAGTTCGGTCAGGCGCGAGGTTTCGCCGCGCGAGTTGGCGTCGATTTCATAGCCGGTCAGCAGCACTTCGCAAGCACGCAGATTGACGTATTGCGTGGCGACTTCGGCAGCGACGGAAACGCGCGCGTCGTGCCAATCTGATTCGCGGGCATTGAGGCGTTGCTGTGAGGCCGAGCGGCCGCGCCGACCACCGCCAAAAAGATCGAGTTCCCACGCCAGATCGGCGCTGATATTTTCACTGCGCTGGCGTCCATCGCCACCGGGCGGGCCAAATTGTGCTTGTTGGCCGCCCTTGGAGCGGACGTCACTGGCGTTGCCGGTTAACGATGGAAACAGCACGGACGTGAGGCTCCGGTAGCTGGCGCGCGCTTGCGCAATGCGCGCCGCCGACTGCGCGATGGTCGGGTTGCCAGATTGCGCGGCGGTGAGTAGTGCCGACAGTGCGGGGTCATTCCAGCGCTGCCACCAGTCGACAAGATTGGCGGTTTGTCCCTGGTGCGGCAAAGGGGCGGACCAACTTTGCGCCTCGGCAGACGCCACGGTTGGCCGTGTGTAATCAGGCCCGACTGCGCAGCCGGCAAGCACAAGGCTTAGTGCGGCACCGCCTGCTTTGTAGCGAATGCGGCTTGTGGAAAACAATTTGGAACGGCTCATTTTTTCGGACGTTTGCGGGAGACAACGGGGTTGGAGGACGGCGGCGCGTTCGGACGCGTGATCTGGTCGTAGGCGTGCATGACAATACGTTGCGAACGCGCCATCGACTCGGCGCTTGCTTCGCCCAGATCCAGGAACACCGCACCGACATAGGCCGCGTGGAACATTGCGATGTCGCCACTGGAAACTTCGAAACCAAGACGATGGAAACACTGCATCAAGCGGTCGCGGTTGGCGCTTTCAAAACTGGCCAGCCAAGGCTTGATGCGATCGTCTTCGTCGGACGCCACCACCAGTGCGGTCATCAATCGCGCGAAGCGGCGGTCGTAAACATCCGAGACCAGAAAGGTACGAAAGTTCTCGGCGGTGAATAGTCCGGCGTCGATGCTGACAGACAACGTTTCGAGCAGGGCGTTGCAACCGTACACCGCCGTTTCGCGCAGCAAATCGTTGCGCACCGGGAAGTAGTAAGTGATGTGGCTTTGCCGCACACCGGCGCGTTCGGCGACGCGGTGCTGCGTGAGGCTGGTGAAGCCCTCGTCGTTGAGCAGCGCAACGGCGGCGTGCAGGATACGTTCGCGAGCGCCTGTTGGCGACGGCAGCGCCGCCAGCGCCTCGGGGAATGTCAGGGCGTTGGTCGAAGGCGCCGTCTGGGGCGTGCGGTTGGAGGCGGGTTTGCGCACTCTTGATGCTTGCGGTGATTTGGGAACTGTCGCTCGACTCGAACCGGTCGCGACTTTAGTCACGCGGGAAACGGTCGCCAATTTGGCTGATTTGGTTGGCATTTGGTAATGCTACCAAACTTTGGTTACATTACCAAGACACGCGCAGGCCGCAACTGATAAAGGCGTCAACGCCGAGCAATGAAATTAGGGCGGCCTGTTGAGCCAAAGACGGGCCAAAGACGGGCTAAAAACGGGACGGCCACCGGCAAAACCCAAGGAAGGACGGGGGCTTTCAGGCAAAAAACCGTGAAAGTGCCCGTCGAATAAGGACTTTAGAAGCGGGGAACTTCTATAAACCTAAAAACTTTGTCTCCCCGGCGTCCCAAAAGGGACTTCCTTCGGTCGAAGCCGGGGTGCAATTTCGTTAATGTATTAACGGATTACGAAACTTGGATACCGGCCTTCGCCGGTATGACAGTAGTTTTTGGAAGTTGCCATCGGTGGTTACGGGCGCTTATGGAAGCGTCGATCCGCGCATTTTGCCAACAAAGGCCCGGCGGCGAACTACCAGAGCTTCCACCAAGCCTTGTCGGACGACGCCTTGCCAGAAACAAGCGCGTTTTGTGGGAAGTTTTTCTCGAGCACGCGTCGTGACGAGTTGGCGAGATCCTTCATGTCCATTTTCTCGTATGCCTGCACCGAAATTACCAGCGCCTCCTCGGTAACACCTGCTTGTGGGTAACGGGTGATCACTGTTTGCGCGCGATTGACGGCCGCCAGATAGCCGCCGCGGCTGTAGTAGTAGCGCGCAACCGACAGATCGTGCTTGGCCAGCGTGTTCACAAGATAGACCATGCGGCCGCGGGTATCGTCGGCGTAGATGCTGTCCGGAAAACGTGTGATGAGGTCTTTGAAAACGTCAAACGAATCACGCAGCGCCTTCGGGTCACGCTCAGCCGGATCTAGATTCAGCAACTGGCCAAACAGGCCCAGGTCGGGTTTGAAGTATGCGAGCCCCTTGATATAGAGCGCGTAATCGAAATTCAGGTGGTTGGGGTGCAGCTTCATGAAACGGTCGGCGGCGCTGACTGCCTGCGCGGTTTCATTGTCCTTGTAGTTGGCGTAGGCCACATCAAGCTGGGCCTGTTGGGTGAAGCGACCGAACGGATACCGCGCTTCGAGTGCCTCGTAGAGCTTGATGGCACCTTGGAAATTTCCTGAATCTAGTTCGGATCTGGCGTTGCGGTAGAACTGCTCAACGCTCCAGTTTTTCTGCTGATCTAGCTTGTCGCCAAACCACCCGCACCCGGTAAACAAGAGGGACAGAACGAGGCTGGCGAAGAGGGAGCGCAATACGGGACGTGTCATACTTTGGCCGATGCAAACGAACGATTTAGAAGACGAAGATTATAGCCCAGCACCCGAGCTATCCCAGGTTGCGGGCACAATCGTAAATACCATCCAGACACTCAAAACGCCCCTTCAGCTCGCTGGCTTTCGATTGGATCAGGCGCTTGCCAACCTGTTTCCGACCTATTCGCGAAGCCGGTTGAGTGCGCTGGTCAAAGCGGGCGATGTGACCATTGACGGCGCGACCGCACAGCCGAAGACCAAGCTGATCGGCGGCGAGACGATCGAAATCCACTTGAAGGCGCGCGAAGAGGACACCGCGTTCCTGCCTGAACCCGTCGAACTCGCCGTCATCCATGAAGACGCCGACGTGGTGGTGATCAACAAACCGCCCGGCTTGGTGGTACATCCGGCGGTAGGCAATTGGTCCGGCACGATTTTGAACGGGATGTTGTACCGCTACCCGGAAACCGCGCACGTCCCGCGCGCCGGCATTGTTCATCGACTCGACAAAGATACCAGTGGCTTGATGGTGATCGCCCGCAACGAGGCGGCGCAGCTATCGCTGGTCCGGCAACTGCAGGCGCGCACCGTCTCGCGTCGCTACCTTGCCTTGGTGCGTGGACAACTTGAAGACGATGGAACCATCGATAAGCCAATTGGCCGTCATCCGCGCGACCGAATCAAGATGGCGGTTGTAAACAGCGCTGAATACGGCAAGTCGGCCATTACCCATTACGAGGTACTGGAGAATTTTCAGTACCACACACTGACCGAATGTCGGCTCGAGACGGGCCGTACCCACCAGATCCGCGTGCATATGGCTGCCATCGGCTACCCGCTCGAAGGCGACGCGGTGTATGGCAAAGGTATACGTGGGCTCGCGCCTGGCCTGCACGCGGCGGTGACCGCGTTCGGTCGTCAGGCGCTACATGCACGCGCACTCGCCTTTGAGCACCCGATCAGCCATCAAACCTTGCAGTTCGAAATCGACATGCCCGAAGACATGGAGACCATTATTGAGGCAGTCGCCTCGGTATGAGTCTCGGTGTAAGCCTTGGATTGCACGACTGCCTGGTGCCGGACTGGCCCGCGCCGACAGGCGTTAGAGCGCTTATTACCACCCGCGCGGGCGGCGTCAGCAGCGGCAGCCTCACGGGCCTGAATTTGGGGCGCAGCGTTGGCGACGAACCGGCTGCGGTTGACGAAAATCGACGGCGCGTGCGCCAATTGATCGGCGCTGCACCGCGCTGGATGAGTCAGGTGCACGGCGTCGATGTGGCTCGGCTGGACGATCTACCGGAAGAAACCCCGCTAGCCGCTGACGCGGCTGTCAGCACGACGTCAGGCACCGTCTGTACGGTGATGATGGCCGATTGCCTTAACGTGTTGTTCTGCAACACAAGCGGCACCGCCGTCGCCGCGGCGCACGCTGGATGGCGTGGGCTCGCCGACGGCGTGCTGGAGGCCACCGTCGCTGCCATGCGTACCGCGCCACAGGAAATCCTAGCCTACATGGGGCCGGCCATCGGCTCGGGCGCGTTCGAAGTCGGCAACGACCTTAGAGATATTTTTCTGTCGAAGGCGCTGCCAGCCGAGCGCGAAGCCGTGGAAGCCGCCTTTGTTGCACGCCCGGATTTAGCGTCATCGAAATGGCTAGCTGACATCTATGCGCTGGCGACCGTTCGCCTGTCACGGGCGGGTATCGGCGCTCAGCGTGTGTTCGGCGGCGGGCTTTGTACGTACGCCGATAGCGCTCGTTTCTTTTCCTACCGTCGCAGCAGCCACGCAGGTGAAAAGTCCGGCCGCATGGCGGCGATGATCTGGTTGGAGTAGGGCGGCAGCAAAACTCAATCTTACGGAACAGGTGCATGATAGAATAATGCAATCAAGTTGCATTTAGTCTGCGCGCCGTAGTTCCGGCCAAGACGCTGGCCAACCACCCCCAAACCCATGACACTCGTCTACATTATTACCGCCGCCTTAATGGGCGGCGCGCTATCGGTCTTGCTGGCTGCATTGCTGGCGTGGCGGGTACAGCCGCGCTTGATCCCCGTGTTCGTCAGTTACGCGGTGGGAGCGATGCTGGGCGTGGTGTTTCTCGAATTGCTGCCGCACATTTTCGAATCCACCACGCGCTACCACGCCTCGGCAGGCTGGATCCTGGCCGGAATACTCGGCTTCTTTGTACTCGAAAAGTTGGTGTTGTGGCGACACAATCACGACCACGGCGCGTCGCTCGTTTTTGACGAGGCGGGCGTGTTGCAGACGGCTGGCAAACACGATGACGGACATGCCCAAGGCCATTCTCATTCGCATGAGGGCGGTGGTCGCTCATCAGCGTGGATGGTGATCATTGGCGACGGGTTCCATAATTTCACTGATGGGCTGGCCATCGCCGCAGCATTTGTCACCGATTTCAAGCTCGGCGTCTTGACCTCGATCGCCATCATCGCGCACGAGCTGCCGCAGGAATTGGGTGACTTTCTCGTACTGATACACTCAGGCTTTAGCAAAAAACGCGCGCTGTTTTGGAACCTGGTTTCAAGCCTCGCAACAATGGTTGGCGCGGTGCTTTCCTACTTCATGCTGCAGGCGCTCGAAGAGTATTCCTTTGTATTCTTGTGCTTGGCGGTGTCGAGCATGATCTACGTGGCGATCGCTGACCTGATCCCGAGCCTGCATCGTCGCACGTCGCTGGGTGACTCAATCGCCCAATTTGCGCTCATCGGTCTTGGCGTCGGCTCGATCTGGGTGGTGCACTTGTTCGTCGGCCACTAGTAGCGCGGCTTGAGCGGCGCGTGCCGCAGCTCTCCTACGGGCGCCGCCCGTAAACAGCCAAATCAGCAACGCGCAGGGCAACAGCCCAAAGAACACAAATGTCAGTACGCCACCCACGACGCTGCGTTCGGTCAACGCCATCATGAGTACAACCCACAGCCAGCCAATAGCGATGATATGCATGTCGTAAAAGCTTCTTTGTCGGTAACTACACTAAATGTCAGAATGGCACATGTGTTCGCGCGACCGGCCGTCGCCTGGAACTCAGCCGGCTAAACCAAGACAAGTGAAGAATAAACCATGCACTCAAACCCGATGCTAGATTTTCAGAAGATCCTGTCTGACATGCAACAGGCTGGGACAAAATGGATTCACTCGCTGGGAACCGCGCCGATGCCGGGAAATGCAGAGCAGTTGCAAGCGGCGTGGATTGCGGCATTCGGCAACGAATCGCAATCGACCGCCGATTGGCAGGCCAAGTGGAGTACTGCACAGCGCGAGTTGATGGAAAAACTGTCGGTGGGATCCGGCCAAAGTGCGGCGGACAAACGCTTTCAAAGTGACGATTGGCAAGGCGCGCCGCAGTTTCGATTGCTCGCAGACGCGTACCTGGCAACGTCCCGGTCGATTATCGAAGGCCTCGATGCGGTCGAGATGCCACCCGAGCAAAAGAAGCGCGCCCGCTTTTTCCTAAAGCAGTATCTCGACGCCATGGCGCCTTCGAATTTTTTCGCCACCAACCCCGAAGCGATCCGCCTTGCGATCGATACCCAGGGCGAATCGGTACGCGATGGCGCGGCCAATTTCAGTGGCGATGTTGCCAAGGGCCACGTGTCGATTACCGATGAAAATGCGTTTGTGGTCGGCAAGAACATCGCCGTATCGCCCGGCAAAGTCGTGTTTGAGAACGCATTGTTCCAGTTGATCCAATACGCGCCGCAGACGCAAGAGGTCTATCTGCGGCCGATGCTGTTCGTGCCGCCGTGCATCAACAAGTTTTACATACTCGATCTGACGCCGGAGAATTCACTAATCCGCTACCTTGTGTCGCAGGGGCATACGGTGTTTGTGATGTCTTGGCGCAATGTCGATGCGTCGCTCGGGCATTTGACCTGGGATGACTACATTGCGACCGGCGTGGTGAAAGCCATCGACGTGGTGCGCCTCATCACTAACGTTGAGAAAATCAACGCGCTTGGTTTTTGCGTCGGCGGCACGCTGCTGGCTTGCGCCCTTGCGGTGTTGCGAAGGATGGGCCAAGACGTGGTCGAGAGTACGACCTTGCTGACCACCTTCGTCGACTTTACCGACGTCGGCGATATTGATGCCTATATCGACGAAGCCTTCATGCAGCGGCGTGAGCAAGAGGTTGGCGGCGGTGGCATCGTCAAAGGCTCGGATCTCGCGTTTGCGTTTTCTTCGCTTCGGGCGAACGACCTTATCTGGAGCTACGTGATCAGCAACTACCTGAAGGGCTCGAAACCGGTTGCGTTTGACCTGCTGTACTGGAACGCCGATAGCACCAACCTGCCGGGCCCGTGGTATTGCTGGTATGTGCGCAATACCTATCTGGAAAATAATCTGGTCAAGCCTGATGGCGTACAAGTATGCGGGGTGCCGGTCGATATGTCCTACGTCGATATGCCCGCGTTTGTGTTTGCCGCCAAAGAAGACCACATCGTGCCGTGGCGATCGGCCTACGCCAGCGCGGCGTGCTTCAGTGGTGATGTTGAGTTCACGTTGGGCGCGTCGGGCCATATCGCCGGCGTCGTGAATCCCGCGTCAAAGAATAAACGCAGCTTCTGGCAGCAGCGTTCGACGTCGGTAACTCTCGACGCACCGGCCGATCAGTGGCTTGGAAAAGCCGAGGAGGTTGCGGGCAGTTGGTGGATGAAATGGACCGATTGGCTTGGCCAATTTGGTGGCCGCAAGATTGCCGCGCGGTCGCGACTGGGTAGTGCCGCGTTCCCGCCGACCGAATCCGCACCCGGGCGCTACGTGCTGGAAAAAATCGCCTGAAACACGCTTGTTTCATGTTGCAGTGCGGTCATGCGGCGCGTCAAAAAAAAGTAAACTCTGCGCGCGAACGACAAATTGCTTCTGCGTGACGGAAGCGCCAACACGAGGAGAGAAGCGATGCCGGCAACACAACGAAATGCAATCGTAACTGGTGGCATGGGTGGGCTGGGCGAGGCAATCTGCATGAAGCTCGCGCGCATGGGCATCAAGGTCGTGGTGACATATTCGCCGTCGAACACCAAGGCGGAGGAGTGGATCACGGACATGGCCAAGCGTGACTGTCATTTTCAAGCTTACGCGGTCGACGTCTCCGATTTCGATTCGTGTGCAGCAGCGATCGCAAAGATTCAGAGCGAGGTCGGTCCGATCGATATCTTGATCAACAACGCGGGTATTACGCGTGACATGACGTTCAAAAAAATGACCAAGGTTGATTGGGATGCCGTGATCGGCACCAATCTCGATAGCGTGTTCAATATGACCAAGCCGGTGGTCGATGGCATGGTCGAGCGTGGCTGGGGCCGGGTCATCAACGTGTCGTCCGTGAACGGGCAAAAGGGCGCTTTTGGCCAGACCAACTATTCAGCCGCCAAGGCCGGAATGCATGGCTTTACCAAAGCGCTGGCACTCGAGGTCGCCAAGAAAGGCGTCACCGTGAACACCATTTCACCCGGCTACATCGGCACCAAGATGGTGATGGCGATTCCGGAAGACGTGCTTAATTCGAAAATTGTGCCGCAAATTCCGGTGGGCCGCCTCGGCAAACCGGAAGAAGTCGCCGGCCTGTGCGCCTATCTGGCCTCCGATGAGGCCGCGTTCATTACCGGTGCCAATATCGCCATCAACGGCGGTCAGCACATGCAGTAGCACCCCGCGCGACGCACCATGCACCGGCCGCGGTGGCAGGTGCGTAAGTTCGCATGGCCCATTATTGGTAGAGGTGAACGCCGCCATTCACCGACAGGTTGGTGCCAGTGATGTAACCCGATTGCTCGCTCGCCAGAAAGGCGACGGCGTTGGCGATATCTTCGGGAAGCCCCATTCGCTCGGTGGGAATCGAGGCGGCTACCGCATTTCGCGCGGCTTCCGGCATCGCTTGTGTCATCGGCGTATCGATGAAGCCCGGCGAGACGGCATTGACGGTGATGCCTTTTCGGGCGACTTCCAGCGCCAGCGCCTTGGTGAAGCCAAGAATGCCGGCCTTGGCGGCCGAATAGTTAGTCTGGCCGAATGCGCCTTTCACACCGTTGACACTCGAGATGTTGATGATGCGGCCCCACTGTTGCGCGACCATGCCCTCGATCACCTGTTTGGTGACATTGAAGGTGCTGTCGAGATTGGTCGACATTACTGCGCGCCACTGCTCCAGCGACATCTTGCGAAAGCTGGCGTCGCGCGTGATGCCGGCACAGTTCACCAGAATATCGATCGGTCCGTGCTTTGCCGCGACCGCCAACACCATCTCGCTGGCCGCCGAGAAATCGCTGACGTCAGCGGCAATCGAGGCAAATTGATCGGTATTGAAACCGGCCGTTTTCATGGCGTCGTGCCAGACAACTTCCGAACCCGGAACGATGTAGTTGGCGATGACCTTGATACCGTCTGCGGCCAAGCGCTTGGAGATGCCGGTGCCGATACCACCGACTCCACCTGTGATCAATGCGATTCTTTGCGTCATCTTGTTCTCTTATTCGTTTCGGTGCCGGATTCTAGCCGCGTCTATGGGTAGACAATGTCCAGCCCATAAAGAAAAAACCCCAAGGACTTACG
>Ga0209490_10002403_pt1 | contig 17751 bp, 16 predicted proteins | sample MAT06_FD_187209 | JGI IMG/M metagenome (GOLD analysis project Ga0209490, IMG submission 187209) | Freshwater microbial communities from Lake Fryxell liftoff mats and glacier meltwater in Antarctica - MAT-06 (SPAdes) (version 2) | ecosystem: Environmental > Aquatic > Freshwater > Ice > Liftoff... | reverse complement strand
CCAAATACAATTGCATGGATGCTGCTGAGAACCTGGACGAAATAATGAGGCTTTCAGGCAGCGATTAGGGTGTTAAGGCAGAACCCTGCTCCAATAATACCTTAACCCCTTTATACTGAATTATCAAACTTCAGCTCAGTCAATTATAGGCAATCCTTAATTCTTTAGTTTGATGAACGGGTTAGTCTTACTTTCAGTACAGCATCTACCATTACAGCATCTAAATGAAGCACTATCTTCGATCGATTCTGTTGTTTATCCTGGCGATCGGTTGTGTGTTGTGGTTCTCACTGCCACTATGGGGACAGCCAGCGCCCACCCCAATTTCTGCACTCAGATTATATCCACGGCAGTTAAAAGCAACGCTCGATCGCGGCAATATTTCAGGTGCAGTCCATCTGCTTGAACAAGGCTGGAAGACGAATTTTGACGAGTACTATCAGCGAAGTATTAAGGCTCAACTGGTGCCGCCCAGCCAAATTGCTCAGAGTTTAACTCAAACTGCCAGGTTAACCGGAAAGCGATCGGCATTGATTTACGCCATTTCCATACCCGATCAGCTAGAAGTGATTTTGTTGCTACCAAATGGACGGCTGATTCACCATCGTCAAACGGCTGCAACACCTGAAGCTGTAAAGAAGACTACTGATAATTTCCGCATGGGTCTAGTTGATGTCAATTCCCGACCAGACGAGTATTTGCCTGCTGCCCAGCAGCTTTATCAGTGGCTAATTGCGCCGCTGAAATCTGAGCTTCAAAATCAGAAAATAGATAACTTAATCTTTTGTCTTGGTAAAGGGTTGCGTAGTGCACCGATGGCGGCATTACATGATGGCAGCAAATTTTTGATCGAAACCTACGGAATTAGTGTGATTCCGGCATTTAATTTACTCGATCGCCGTCCCTCTGACCTATCTGAGGGACGCGTTTTAGCAATGGGCGCCTCAGAATTTCAGCAGGAAAGTCCTTTGCCCGCTGTACCGCTCGAACTAGGGGCGATCGCTCGAATCTGGGAAACTGAAGTGCGGCTCAACGAACAGTTTACTGTTGCTCAACTGCAAGAACAGCGATCGATTTACCCATTTGGGATCGTGCATCTGGCAACACATGCCACTTTTGAATCTGGTTCAGTGGAAAACTCATACATTCAGTTTTGGGATCGACCGCTGCGGCTGAACCAGTTGCAACAATTGAAGCTGCAACCGGCCGTAGAACTGCTGGTCTTGAGTGCCTGCCGTACTGCTGTAGGAGATGCTAGTGCGGAACTGGGCTTTGCTGGACTGGCGATACAGTCTGGGGCAAAGGCAGCACTAGCGAGTTTGTGGCATATCTCAGATGCGACGACCATTGTTGCCATGATTAATTTTTACGAAAATTTGAAAACGGCTCCCATTAAAGTAGAGGCACTCAGGCAGACCCAGTTAGCTTTGCTGCAAAATCGGCTGCGGTTAGAAAGTCCCTCTATTCAGCAAACAATCCGCGGGATTGAGGTTCCTGAAAGCGTGCAAGAGGCAATCGGTGACGATTTGTCCCATCCTTACTACTGGGCGGGATTTACGATGATTGGTAATCCTTGGTAGCAAGAATTTATAGTTTTGAGGATGGATTGGATCAGTTTTGATGATTCGTCAGGGTTTTATCTATGCAGGCTCGGCAGGATATTATTGATCAGTTTTCGACTTTTTTGCAGTTTGCAGGCGATCGCTTGAGTGGATGGGCAATCGATGCTCGTTTGCGCCATAGTATGCAAACTCAAATGACTGAACTACAAGCACAGTCCAGCTCCGAGGCATTTTGGGCGCTGTATTGGCATCAGCATTGGTTGCAAGCGCATCAGAGAAAAGACGATGCTGTCTCGATAGCTGAATGCCATCTTTCGGCATATTTACAAGAATCTTGTTATTGGGCTGCACAAACGTTATTGCGACGGGTCGCACAGTCAAGCGGTACTGTTTGTGATTGCTTTCAAATCGCAATTGAAAAAGTGCCAAAAGTTTTACGCGCTTGCGATCCTAATCACAAAGTCAGTCTCAAAACTTATAGCAAGGTGGCATTTGAGAATATTATTCGAGATGCGCTGCGGCAACAGCACGAGATTAATCTCTGCAATGAATGGGCACTGTTGCTTAAGGTGAGTCGTAAACAATTGCAGGAAGCTCTACAGCAGTCAGGGCTTGGTCAAAAGGCGATCGCGCCCTATCTCAATGCTTTTCAGTGCTACTTAGCAGGCTATCGACTACTGAAATCAGCAGGGCGAATCCATCGCCCGGATGCAGAAGGCTGGAGGATTTTAGTGCAGCTTTATAACCAGCAGCATCCAGAGGAATCGATCGATGCAACCCATTTAGAAAAACAATTGCTCTATTGTGCCAAACAGGTACGCGCCTATTTGTACCCAGTGGTGATGTCTTTGAACACCCCTCGCTTTGAGCAACTGGAATGGCAAGATGAAATCTGCGATCGCCAAGACACACCGCTAGTTTACCTGATTCAGCAAGAGGAGCAAACGATCCGGCGATCGCAGCAAAAACAACTGAACGAGATACTTTCTGCCGCCTTGATGCAGCTTGATCCTCAAATGCAAACCTTGCTAAAACTTTACTATCAGCAGAATCTAACACAGCAGCAGATTGCCCATGACTTGAATGTGCAGCAATACGCTGTGTCGCGTCGCCTATCGAAGGCAAGAGAACTATTGTTGCTGGCGTTGATGCGGTGGAGTCAGATTGCTCTGCATATTGAACCCACTTCGATCGTGATTAAACATATCAGCGCCTTGCTGGAAGAGTGGCTGCAATCTTGTTATGCCCACTCTGAACTGTCCCCTCCAATTCCTGAAAAGATGTAATCTAGGAGCGTCAATCGTGGTTTTTTTATATAGCTCTCCGACCGAGTTAGTGTTAGAAATTGAGGCATCTGTTCGATCGCAGTCTGCTCGCCAGAGTCAGCAAATTTCTCATGGGCAAGGTCGATGGAATGCATATCTCAACGCAATGTCAGTCCAAACAGTGCTGTCCTGGTTTCAAGAAGATTACTCGCCAGAAGCGCGCATTTGGTTAGCCAATGAACTACCAGATTTGTGGGGTGCGGTAGATGGAGCAGCAATCGAAATAGGCGGCAGGCGATTTGTAATTATTCCTAATAAACAATTAGAAACTAGTGAGTTTATAGTGTCTCAGGAATGGATTGATATTCCAACTTGGGCAGGAGATTACTTCTTAGCTATTCAAATTGATCCGGCTGGAGAATGGTTAAGAATTTGGGGATACACCACGCATGAACGTTTAAAAACATTAGGCAAGTATAACTCAAGCGATCGCACCTACACGCTAGATGCAACACAGCTAGTTGAAGATATTACTGCACTGTCTGTTATTTATCAGCTTAATCCTAATGAGCAAACACAACCTGCAATCCAGCCATTGTCAACTTTAACGAACTCGCAAATTCAAACTTTATGGCAAGGTCTAATCCACACTGAGAGTTCAGAAATTAGATGCGTACTTCCTTTTCACCAATGGGGTGGATTGCTAATGCAGACAGATACACGACATCGCTTGTATGAATTGTGGCGATCGCCCCGTCCCTTAGACAATATCATTAATTTAGCAAACTGGTTACAGCATCAATTTGAGGAAAGTTGGCAGGCGATCGATGGGTTTAATGTTCAGCCTCAACTTGCTTACAGCCTCCGACAATCAACCGATGCAACTGAAATTTGCCGTGCTCGATCAGTTCATCTTGGAGCTGAGCATGAGGCAACTCTTGTCGTGATGCTTGAGCCTGAGCGCGGTATTCTCGAAGGCAGTATTCTTATAGAAAATCTTCCACCTAAAATTCGCGTCCGTCTTTATCCTGGCGATCGCGTGTTTCCCAATCACTTAACATTAGCTTTGCTGACAGAAACAGGCGAAATTGTGCAATCAGTTCAAGCAAATGATCAAGCTGAGTTTGTTCAACTCAAGCGGTTTAGATGTCGCTTCGGCACATCGTTTAAAGTTCAAATTGCGATCGATCAGCCGATTTTTACAGAGTTATTTGTGAATTAAATTATGCATTAAATCTATGACTCATCTTGTGGTCTTGAATTTAGGTAAAGGCAATTGTTCAGCGGGTTTTGCAAGTGTGACGGCACAACTCTGGCACTCTCGCGAGACAGCACCGATACAAGCGATCGCTGCTTTACCGCCTGCCTCAGCATTAGAAGCTGCTTATCAGCACTGGCAGCGGTTTTATGTGACGCTCTACTCTGGTATGAACTGGAGGCGATCGCGCAGTGCTGCGGATTTTGAAATTGACGACGATGATATTACAGTGGTAACGCGAGCAGGATTTGCATCTCTTTGTCAGAACTTACAAGAAGAATTTAATCAGTGGTTAAACTGCGAGTCGTTTCGTAAGATTGACCAAACGCTGCGAACGCAATTAAACCCAAAAGATGAAATTCGCCTAGTCGTCACCGCTGATGCTGATACGGCTTTGCGGCTACCCTGGCACTTGTGGCAGTTTTTAGAGGACTATCCGCTAGCAGAGCTTGCCCTGAGTCCTGCCAATTATGCGCGATCGCTTCAGACTAAGCCAGCTTCGCCCCAACGCAAAGTTCATATCCTGGCAATTCTAGGGAACAGTCACGGCATTGATACCGAAGTCGATCGCCAATTTCTAGAACGTCTTCCTCAAAGCAATATCACGTTTCTTGTAGAACCTAATCGCGTTGTTTTGAGCGAACAGCTTTGGCAAGGGCAGTGGGACATTTTGTTTTTTGCAGGTCATAGCTCCAGCCAAGGGCGGGGAGAAATTCAAATTAATGCAACTGATGTGCTGACAATCGAGCAATTAAAGTACGGACTGCGAACGGCGATCGCCAATGGGCTAAAACTGGCAATCTTCAATTCCTGCGATGGTTTAGGTCTGGCGCAAGATCTGGCAGATCTAAACCTGCCGCAAATTATTGTCATGCGCGAATCCGTTCCCGATCGCGTGGCTCAAGAGTTCCTAAAATCGTTTCTGGTAGCGTTTTCGGGTGGGCGATCGCTCTATGCATCTGTTCGTCAAGCTCGTGAGCGATTACAGATTTGGGAAGATCATTTTCCTTGCGCTACTTGGCTACCTGTGGTCTGTCAAAATCCGGCTGAAGTGCCGCCTCACTGGAAAGACTGGTCTAGCAAACCGCAATCGCTGCCTCGCCCTAGTCGTCAAGATCTCAAAGCTATCTTGTTGAGCAGCCTAGTTGCAACAGGATTAATCGTTGGAGTTCGCTGGCTCGGCTTCCTTCAGCCTTTAGAATTAGCTGCATTCGATCGCCTCATGCAGCTTCGTCCAGCCGAACTACCCGATCCGCGCTTATTAATTATCGGCATTACCGAGTCCGACATCCGAGCGGAAGGACAAGCGCTGCGTCAAGGGTCACTTTCCGATCACACCCTAAACCTTTTGCTGAAAGCGATACAGCAAGCCCAGCCTCGTGTTATTGGACTCGACCTCTACCGGGATCGGACTGCCAGCCCAGAATTAGTTTCCTCGCTTCAGTCCGATCGCCTGGTGGCAATCTGCAAACGCCCCGATCCGCCAAACGATCCGACGGGCATTCTGCCGCCGCCCGAAGTTGAAGCGAGTCGCTTAGGATTCAGCGACTTTGTTGAAGATACCGATGGGACGGTTCGCCGTCAATTGCTGTTTACCAGTCCCAACTCAGTCTCAGCTTGTGCAACACCGTACTCGCTTAGTGTTCAACTTGCTTTTCGCTATTTTAATGCTCTAAACCTCACGCCGCAGTTTACGCCGCAAGGAGAATTGCAGATTGATCGCGTCACGTTTCACGCCATTCGATCGCGCACAGGTGGCTATCAGCCTGTCGATGCTAGGGGCAGCCAGATTCTTTTGAATTACCGAGCGGCTCCCACTCTGTCTACTGTGGCTCAGCAAGTCACGGTTACTCAAGTGCTCCAGGGTCAGATCAATGCTGCTGCCATTAAAGACCGAATTGTGCTAATTGGGGTAGACGCGCCTAGCAGTGGCGATCGCTGGGTGACACCCTACGGACGCTCGTTTCAATTGCAGCTTTCCGGCGTGGTGCTGCACGCTCAAATGACCAGCCAGCTACTCAGCGCCGTTCTCGATCGCCGTCCGCTACTGTGGGTATGGCATCCCTGGATAGAATTGGGCTGGAGCGGTGCCTGGGCGATGCTAGGTGGATTGCTAATTTGGGCAATCACTCGTCCGATTTATCGGATTGGAGCGATCGCCTGTTTCACTCTGGCTGGAGTTAGCTTTTGCTTCGTGCTGCTGCTCCAAGGCGGTTGGATTCCCCTCGTTCCGGCGATTGGGTCTTTCTCAATTAGCACTCTAATATACCACTTTCGTTCTATCCGTGCCCATCGATCGCCATGACTTCAATCACAACTATCATTTCGTTTCCCTTACTCATCTACCTACAATTTCTATGAAAACTCAATTTTTTATTCCACTACTCACTACCTTCCTCGTGCTAACGCCCAGCATCAGCACTGGCAGCCAAACGCCTACCAACTCAATGTTATTCACGCCGCCACCCCCGCCCGATGTAGGCGAACCTGGCGATCGCAGTCAAGGTGGTGGGACTCGTAGCCCCAAGTGTGAGCAGTACGAAGACGTAACGGCGCTGGTTCCAACGGTGCAAACGGGCGATCGTCAGGTTCGCTGGGGACTTACAACACGGGCGCATCCAGTAATTTGGCTGTCTGCACCGCAGGGTTTAATCAAGGGAACACCCATTGAGTTTGTGCTGAGAGATGATGGTGATAAAATTGTTGAGCGATCGGTACAAACTGCCGTTGCTACTGTTCCCGGTAGCGTTAGTTTTACTACGGCTGTACCGTTACAAATTGGTAAAACCTACCGTTGGATAGCATCAATTACCTGTGATACCGAAATACCAGATGTGCCTCTGCGCGTTGAGGGATATATTCAGCGAGTTGCCCAGCCTGCAACATCGACATCGCTAACTGATCCATCTCAGCAAGCGGCGGCTTATGCCCGCGCAGGCATTTGGTACGACGCACTAGCGGTATTAGGAAAACAGTATCGTCAAGACCACAGCCCAGCGATCGCCGCTGCCTGGTTAAAGCTGCTTCAGCAGGTTAATTTAGATCAACTGCCCAATACTCCGATCGGGGCTTGTTGTAGTGTCGAACCGCAGCGCGATTATTGAATTTATAAATGGCGATCGCAATTTTTTAATCGCGAAGTCTCAAAGAAAACTGGGCATCCTTGATCTCTGTTTGCATAACTTCTCCCAATGAACCGTGTAGTTGAGTAAGTGGCGATTAGAGTCATTTATCTGTGTTCTATCTGAGGTGCTGACATGATTCATGTATTGTTGGTAGACGATCAAAGCCTTGTCCGCAATGGAATTAAAGCGTTGTTGAATGAAGAGTCAGATTTACAAGTGGTTGGGACAGCTAACAATGGTAGAGCCGCGATCGAGCAGATTGAAAGGTTGCAGCCCGATGTTGTGTTGTCTGATATTCAAATGCCGATGATGGATGGTAAAACCACCATGCAGACCATCGCCCAGCGGTTTCCAGCAGTTAAAGTTTTGATTCTCAGTACCTCAAATGATGCTCAGTCAGTTATGGATGTTTTACATGCAGGTGCCAAGGGCTACTTACTGAAAGATATGGTGTCTGACGATTTGGCAGAATCGATTCGACTGATTCATCGGGGCTACACTCAGCTATCGCCAGGTCTGCTAGAAAAAATTCTCGATCAGGCAATCCGTTCTACTCCGTTACGGTCAGAGACAGAGCGACCTGCGATCGCAAAATTATCTGCTCGTGAACGAGATGTTCTGCGTTTCATTGGCAAAGGCGCAACCAATAGTGAGATTGCTCAACAGCTTTTCATTTCTGAAGGAACTGTCAAAACTTACGTAACGCGATTGTTTAATCGGCTAAATTTTAGAAATCGATCGGAGTTAGCAATCTACGCAAACTCAGTCAAGTGGCATGACGATGAAACAGAATTGATGCACTTGAGACAAGCTGGATAAAGGCGATCGTCCTTGAAGGACATTTAAAGAGTATCCAATCATCCGTAGGGGCGTGGCATTCTGCGTTTGCCCCATGTAGGTCAGCTTAGCTCTGTCAACGAAAGTCGCAATGATGTTCTTACTTTTATCCGAATCGGCATCAAGACCTTTGTCAGATTCGCAATTTCAATTAACTTCCTATGATGTGAAAGCCCAGGAGATGGAGTTATATGCAGGAGATCAACGCATTGGCATTCTGTAGGTGTGCAATAGGATTTGTATTTGCACTGTCATCGCTTAGCAAAGTTAGAAATTTCTCTCGATATATTGATACCGTCAGGATCTTTCGCTTGATACCAGAAACTTTTGTTGGATGGGCGGCCAGGGTTATTCTCGCGTTGGAGATACTCGTTGTTGTTTCACTTTTCGTCAGTCAAGTCGTCGGCTTTTGGCTAGCTTCGGTGCTTTTATTAGTCTTTTCGATCGCCCTAGCCTCAACGATAGTCCGCAACATCAAAACCTCATGTAACTGTTTTGGAACCGGCGATCGCCCGATCTCAGCCCTTGATATTCTGCGAAATTTTGGATTTCTGTGCTGCTCATGCGGGGGTGGGTGGTTAGCAACAACAGAATCTGAAATTGCGATCGCTCCCCCGTTAAATTCTGAAGTAAGCAGCTTGATTGCTCTTGGATTTGTACTCATCTGGGTTCATCTCAGCGAGATCTATCACCTGTTCAGCGATATCAAAAAACCACTTCATTTGTAAGGAGACAAAAATGTTCGCTACTTCGTTCACTGCTTCATCCGTCAATTCGATTCTGATGTGGATTGCGATTCTGCTTAACTTACTGCTAACACTAACTTTAATTCGTCAATTCAGTCAGATTTCTGCCAATCTCTCTGCCTTTCCTAACATGGATGTTGGGTTGGAAACAGGGAGTCAAGCCCCAGATTTTAAAGCCGAAACGCTATCCGGAGAAACCGTCACGCTCATTAACTACCTAGGCAAAGTAGTGACGTTTATCTTTTTTTCGCCTCATTGCAGCGCCTGCGTAGATAAAATCCCCCAATTGAATGCTCTTGCTGCCAAGGTGAAAGAATCTAACAAGGAACTGGTGCTAGTGAATACGGATGGCGATCGCGCTACAACTGCCACCTTTGCTGAGAAACATCAGCTTACTCTGCCAATTTTGGTGGCTCCTTTCGATCGCAACCCCTTTGCCAGTCTTTATAAAGCGGATGCAACACCCTCTTACTGTACCCTCAACCCAGAAAGCTACGTCGAGGCTTCTGGGTTGCTTGAAGCAGACTGGGAAATGCATCTGATTTAAGCTTGGACAATCGCGTAATTCAGTCCAGGAAAGGAGGTGATCACTCAACAAATAGCTTTTCCATCTGCACTCAGACTTTTTTCTCGTACCCGTTAGATTACTGAAACTTAAACCTTAAACAGGAAAAATCATGAACTATCAATTGAACCAATTGTTTGCAACGCTATCTAATCTAACTGAATCATCTGGCGCGATCGCTCAAGTAACTGATACTTTACTGAACGCTCTTTTTTCCCAAGAAGATGCTTCAGCAGCAGCCATCAACTGTAAAACTGTGAGGTGCGGCTTCTGCAATCCCATTAGCAAACTGAGACTTTGTCAACGGCGATGCTGTCGCCGGGGATATCCTTGCTACACCCGTTTTATTCGCGTTAGATGCTAAATGCAGCAATGAGGCTCAGGTCAGTCTCTTGGCTTTCTTAAGCTGTATGAACTGAGCTAGTACAGAAGACTCAACAACTTTGATATTGTTGGGTCTTCTTCTCAAACAGCAGCGGCGACCCTTTTCTAATATGTTTCTTCTCGGACCCTTTGAATTACTGAATCTTGAGACTCAAACCGGAGAAAAATCATGAACTATCGATTGAATCAATTGTTTGCAACCTTGTCCAACTTAACTGAATCATTTGATACGATTGCTTACACAGCTAGTAGCTTTCTAAGTTATGTTCTACCTAAAGATAATGCTGCTGCCTGGTCGCCTCCAAGTAGACCAACTATTGGACCCTGTGGATCTTCTCTTTGCTTTAAGATGTGTTTCAATGGATGGCAACGCTGCATTGTATATAAAAAGATTGGTTTTCTTTGCTTCCGGCGGTTTCAAATGAGACGCTGCGGTTTCAAATGAGACGCTGCTGCTGGGCGTTTGCAATCATTCTGGATTTGTGGTGCAGGTATTACCTATAAATTTGAAATATCTGCGCTACAACCACTAACTAATTTCATTTTTCTCATCTTTAAAGAGATTTAAGGGGATAGATGTCTCAAATACAGCCAATCTCTTTTCAAAAAAACTCTTGGATCTGGTGATACTAATGTGGATACAACTAATAGGATTTCCAGTGCTGATCAGTGCGCTAACTATCATTTTTCTCCGCCTCAATTTTATAATCACGACTGTGCATGGCAGCAGCATGTTCCCTACCTTAAAAGAGGGCGATCGCTTGTTAACCTACAATTTGTTGCCGTCATTCTGGCTGCGGAGTGGGCAAATTGTGATTAGTGATCTGAGCCAGGTAGAGCTACCGCCTGTTGAAACCATGTTCACAGCGATTGAAGCTTGGGATGAGTCATTTGCTACAGAGGAATCGACAGAATTCTTAGAAGGCTTGGATGAACCTGAAGCAGTCACGACTGAATCAGAGCATTCCAAAATTGTGAAGCGCATCATTGGCTTACCAGGCGATACAGTGATCATTTCGTTGTCGAGTTTGGGTGCAGACCTGCAAGCTCTCTTGCGATCGCGCTGTGACACTAATGGAAACTTAGTTTGGACAGTTCCCAAAGACCATTGCTTTTTGCGAGGTGATGGACTAGTGAGCATGGATTCACTGCTACTGGGATGTATTCCCCTCTCTGCTATTACTGGAATTATGCTGCTGAAGCTTCCTCAGCGATCGCCTGTCTCCAAAACCCTACCCATTACTAGCCCCCTTCTTTGAATAAAATTCGTCATGCTGTATTCCTGCCAGCGATTATCTCAGCTTCTCAAATCTGTCTCTCAGATTCTCCAACTGATTTGGGAAACACATCCTAATACCTGTGTCATCACTATTCTTCTTACTGTTGTTCAAGGGCTAATTCCTCTGGCAAGTGCTTGGGTAACTAAAGTGCTACTAGACTTGATCACCGCAAACATCCTGAAAAACTCGATTGCCACTCCTACGCAACTTGTTGCATTGCTAACAGCTCAAGCCGGACTCGTAGTAGCAACAGCCATGCTGCCCCGTCTCAGCCAGTATCTCAATGCAGATTTACAACGTCGATTAACCGTTCGCATTGAAACTACCGTCTATCAAAAGGTCAACAGCTTTACCGGAATTGCTCACTTCGAGAATCCACAAGTTTATGACACTATTCGCATGGCACAGCAAGGGGCAGAACAAAGCTCTAGTCAGACCTTATCTATCGTGACTGAGTTAATTCAAAGTATGGTGACGCTCCTCAGCTTTATTGGCGTATTGATTTCCTTCAATGTGGGACTAGCTGGGCTAGTTCTATTTGCTGCGTTGCCGCAGCTCAGCGCAGAGATGGCTATGGGACATCAGCGCGTGGGTTTGGCATTTGAACTGAGTCCGATCGAGCGACGCAAGTTCTATTACAGTTTTTTGTTGGCAGGGGCAGAAGCTGCCAAAGAAGTGCGCCTATTTGGACTGGGGCAGCATTTTTTGAATAAACTGCTTGAATTGTACCATCGCATTCATAAAGCCGAACGGAAGCAACAGCAGCGAGAACTACGTTGGGAATTAATTCTCAGCTTGATCTCTAGCGGTATGGCGATCGCCGCTTTTGCGATCGTGGTGCTGGATGCCTTTGCTGGACGACTTACCGTGGGGGATATTACCCTTTATGTTAATGCCGTGGATGCAGTGCAAGGTGCACTAGGTCAGGTGATTCTTGCCATTGCAGGGTTGATGGAATGCGTCCTGTTTCACTCCCATTTTCAAGCCTTGCTGGATCTGCCGCCTGACCTGCCAGCCCCAGCAGTGTTCACCCCTGTACCCAATCTTTCCTCTGAGATTGAATTGCGCCATGTTTGGTTTCGCTACAGCGATCGCCACCCCTGGATTTTGCGGGATGTCAACCTAAAGATTACAGCAGGCAGTTGTCTGGCGCTGGTGGGACTTAACGGTGCCGGAAAAACAACGATAGTGAAGCTGCTCACCCGGCTCTATGATCCGACTCAAGGGAAAATTCTGTGGAATGGCATTGATATTCGAGAATTTAATCCCGATGAATTCCGCCGCCAGATCAGCACTATTTTTCAAGACTTCATGCGCTATGACTTAACAGTACAGGAAAACATTGGGCTAGGCGATTTAACCAAGCTAGATGACAGCAATTGGATACAGCAAGCTGCACAACAGGCAAACATTCATCACGACATTTTGCAATTACCTCAGGGATACACCACTGAGCTGAGCCGAATGTTTGCAGAGGAGGAGCAGGGAATTGATTTGTCTGGCGGGCAATGGCAGCGAGTGGCAACGGCTCGGATGTTTGCACGAGAAGCAAATTTGCTCATTTTAGATGAACCGAGCGCAGCACTAGATGCCCAAGCAGAATATGACGCTTACCGCCAGTTTGCGCGCTTGATGGCAGGACGAACCAGCATCATTATTTCTCACCGCTTCAGCACTATGCAGACCGCAGATGTGATTGCTGTCATGCAAGACGGGCAAATCATTGAATCTGGCAATCATCATGCCCTTCTAAGACAGCAAGGACTATATGCCAAGTTATATCGAATGCAAGCAGAAAGCTATTTAGAAACGCCGCTTCCGAGCCTTAGCTCCTAACTCGACGATAATTGTTTTTAACGATTCTAGCCCTGCAAAATTTAATTTCCAAACTCAACAAGAAAGCAATTCAGCGGATAGCAGGACTGGTGGCGATCGGCTTCCTGGTAAAGCGGCGACTTAGACTGAATCATGCCCTCTCATGATAGTGTTTGGAAATACCGAGTCATTCTAGCCAAAATTATCGTTAGAAGCCAATGACAAGGTATCCCGCCGATTCCACAGATAGTGTGGATTAGCAGTAACCATAAGGGATTCTGATGGATGTTTCACCGGAGCTTTTCCCCTCTTGAGCATACGCACTATCCCCTGGTCAAAAATTGAGGCTTCTCATTATCTGAGGGATGATTGAGAAGAACCAATCACTACAACCCCTTCTCAGCCCCAGCTTATGGAAAAAGTTAAGTCGGATCAACCTCAGCCAACCTCAACAATGCTCCCTAAGCAAAAACATCGAGGGGCGATCGCTTGGATACTTAGCTCAGGTGCTCTTAGCTTAGCGGGTCTAGGAATCTGGTGGGCATACCAGACTTATTTCAACCATCCCCCTAAAGCTGTAGCTGTGACTCTGATTCCTGTAGAACGGGGCACAGTTGAAGTTACGGTAACCGAAAGCGGAGCGATGGAGTTAGGCGGACAGCAAACCCTGAAGGCTCCCCGCGAGGTCACTGTAGAGCAGGTAAACGTGCGCGAAGGGCAGCGCGTGCAGAAGGGAGAGCCACTGGTTGTGTTGCGCGATCGCGAGGTGCAAGACAGCCTGCGCGATCAAGAAGTAGAAAATAAAAAGTTTGGGCTTGATTTTGCCCGCAATCGCGAAAAAGTAGCAGAGGTTCAGGCGCAAGTCACTGCGACAGAAAAACGGTTTAAGGAATCGCAGGAGTTGCTGAGCCGAGGCTTTATTTCAGAAACAGAATTGCAGACGGATCAAGAAAAATTAGATCAAGTGCGATCGCAGTTACGAGATGCCCAAGTCGAACAACAGAAGGCACAGCTCGATGTGATCAAAGGACAGGAAAAACTGAACGGATTGCAGCAGCAATTTGGCGATCGCGTGGTGACTGCTCCGATCAACGGCATTGTTATGAAGCTAGAAGTCAAGAGTGGTGATGGTGTCAAGACCGAAACCAACTTATTAACGCTAGGTGATCCAACCCAAGAATTAGTCAAACTGCAACTCACCACGCTCAACGCTGCGAAAGTGAGAATGAACCAAGCTACTCGCGTCAGTACAATTGGACCTGATGCCAAGATATTTACAGGACGGGTGATCAGTTTGTCACCACAAGCAACATCGCCTCAAGGTGGCGGTGGGTTTAGGGGTGGGGATGATGGCAGTCAAGCCAAAGTAGATGCCAAAGTGATGTTAGATCGACCCAGCAATACTCTGATTCCGGGAAGCTTGGTGAGTGTTGAAATTATCACAGAGCAGCGACAGAATGTTGTTGCTGTGCCACCGGAAATGGTACAACGAGCTGCGGGAGAACCCTTCGTTTGGCTCAAAGATTCGCAAGGTAAAGCCAAGAAACAAACAGTGACTCTAGGATTACAAGGATTGCAGCAGGTTGAGGTGACTGCGGGACTTAATGCAGGGGACAAGCTCGTCATGGCTCCGCCCACTACGCCCTTAGAAGCAGGGACAGTTTTAAAGATTGGGCACTAACGAGGAGAGACTAATGGGGTTACCCTTAACTGACGTATTAAAAATGACCTGGCGATCGCTCTCCAGTGATTTTGTGCGGTCGGGATTAACGACCTTGGGCGTATTCATGGGCGTATCCGCCGTCAGCGCCACTCTAAACATCCAGAGCATCACCGCTGCCCAAATTGCGGCAAAGCTAGCAGAGCGCGACAAGCCTTACATCGTGCCCTACGTTTACTCACGAGACAGCGGCGACAATCCAACGCTGGGCAAAGCGGATGAGCAAGCTTTGAAACAAGCTATCCCAGCAATTCGGTCGATTAGTTCTGTAGGAGCAGTGTATAGCATTCGCTCTGCTCAGTATGAAGGGCAGGAAGCACAGAACATTGAGGTACAGAGTGTTTCATTAACCTATCTAGAAACTACAGGTCGAAGCATGATGCTAGGACGTTTTTTTGATCAAGTTGACTTTGATCAATACCGTCCGGTAGCCATTGTCGATCAGCTATTAGCCACTAAACTATTTCAGGAAAAAGACCCCATTCGGCAGGCAATTTACGCCTCTGGAACTCGACTCGTGATCGTGGGTGTGACCCAAACAAAATCTCAAGGATTAGATTCTAAGTCAGAGGGCACACTCTGGATCACCGAAAACTTTGCAACAGCAATTCAGGGCGGATTTCGATTTACCAGTTTGCAAATTAGCCCTCAGACTTTAGAGGATATGAAAGGACTCAAGGAGAAAGCCGAGAAGATGTTGCTACAACGCTACCCCAAAATGGAAATTTACATTAGCGATAATGCGGAAGACTTACTGAAAGAAAAGGAGAGCCAAGAAATTTCAGCACGGGCATTGATGGTGATCGGTTTGATAGCATTAGTCATTGGTGGGGTGGGTATTGCCAATATCACAGTGGCAACGGTCATGGAGCGGACGAAGGAAATTGGCATTCGGCGGGCGATCGGGGCAACACAGTTTGAGATTATGTTTCAGTTTATTTTGGAAGCGGTGCTGCTGAGCTTGTTGGGTGGCGGATTGGCGATCGCTACGATTCATGGAGTGACCCAAGTTGCCACCCAAACGATTATCCAAGCCCCCTACCGATTTTCTACCCGCAATGCCGCTCTTGCGATGAGTTCTGCGGTATTGGTGGGAGTGGGAGCAAGCTTTTTTCCGGCACTCAGAACCACGCGTATTGATATTGTTAAAGCGCTACGGAGTGATTAGACCATGAGCAAGTATTGGTGCATGATGGTATTAATGGGAGTAATTTCTATTCCATCTAGTTTTGCGCAAGCGCAAGCTCTTCAACCGTCTCAACCGGAGTCCTCATCATTATCTCAACTTGATTCATCTGTCGTTCAACTGACCTTATCTGATATCGTAACGCTACTGTTACAAAACAGTCGACAACTCAAAAATGCGGCATTAGACCGAATTGTTCAAAGACAACAATTGAGACAGGCTGAGAGCACTTTTTCGCCACAGGTTCAGCCGTTGTTGGGCATTGGAGTTAGCCAAACATTATCCAACTCCGTTACAGGCAGCGCACCGCTCAGTTCAACAACGGTGGGAGGAGCAACAGCGGGAACCAGTGATGAAGTTTCACCCGGAACAATCATTGCCCGTGGAGCACAGGTGACGGGGGAAATGCGATCGCCATTGGGCACTCGATTAACGGTGACGGTGAACCCTTTTGAAAGTCAGCGTTTAGGTGTGACGGTGACTCAGCCACTGCTGCGGGGAGCGGGGCGGCGGGTTAACGAGGCTCCGGTGAACCAAGCGCGATTGACCGAAACGCGCAATCAGCTAGAGTTACGTCAAACCTTAACCGAGCAAATTACTCAAGCAGGAGTCACGTATCGGGCATTGGCCAAGGCGCAGGAAGCATTGCGAATTCAGCAAGTTTCGTTGGCGAGCCAGCAAAAACAATTGGAGTTTGTACAGGTCTTGGTCAATGCAGGTAGACGAGCAAGGTCGGAGCTGGTGGATGTGCGGGCAAGTATTGCTGCCACAGAGTCACAGTTAGTGGTGGTGCAGAATGCTCTAGAACAAGCCAAGTCTGATTTATTAAACTTACTGGATTTGGACAACAACTTAAATATTGCAGTCCCCCAAACGTTAATTGCAGAGTTTCAGACTGGCAATATTCCGGCTGAGTCTTACCAGGATATACAGGCTGCGGCGCTACTACCTAAGGCTTACAGCAATCGCCCTGAATATCTCCAGGCTCAACTAGATATTAAAATTGCCGAATTAGCAGGAGTTGTAACGCGGGATAATCAGCGTTGGGGCTTGGATTTACAGGGCACTGCGGGTGTAGGCGATACCTCCCAGATGGCAGCAGGCATAACGCTGACGCGCAGATTTGGCGATCAGGAACTAGAAACCAACAGACGACAAAGCGATGTGGACTTGCAGAAACGACAAAATGACTTAGCGCGGATCACGAAAGATATCGAATTGGAAGTGGGCGATCGCCTGCGAGATATCAACTCAGCCCTAGAACAAATTGCCTCAGCCAAGCGATCTACAGAACTGGCACAGCGTCGTTTAGAAATTGCGACAGAGCGGTTTCGTCGGGGTCGTGATGGCGACTTATTTCAGGTCATTTCTTTGCAAAATGATGTGGTGACAGCGCAGAACGAAGAAGTGAACGCCAAGATTAGCTTTTTGGATGCAGCGGCTCGGCTCGATCAGGCAACGGGGGCAACTTTGGAGACATGGCAGTCGCAGGTAGAAGCGAGTGGTTTGTTGGCTGTGCCCTGATGCACTCTAGCCTGGCAGTTGAGGCTACTTAACTGTTCCCTCGGCGATCGCACTAGGGGTTTCAGTAGCAACGGAACTGCAAACAACCTTAAGCCGTCCAGTTTTCTGGACAAACTTCCCAGATTGCCTATAAACTCTGGGCTATGGCATCACCAGAGCAGCTTAAACAAAAGGAGTTGAACGAAAAGCGACTAACAAATCGTTTGCGCTTGGCGACAACGCGTCTTCAAAATGCACAACAAGAGCATGTTTGGGCGATCGCCGCCGCGAAATCTGAAGGCTTGTCCATTCGCAAGATTGCCGCAGCCACAGGATTGAGTTCGAGTCGAGTGCATCAAGTGTTGCATACCGAAGAATCGGGAGTTAAGCATCGGAGGCGCCTCGCTGAACCGGAGCCGGAATTGTCATCGCTGAGCCAGCGCGAACAACGAGCTATTCTGCGCGAGAAGATGGGTCTGTCGCCGTATTAAACCCTATGGGGAGA
>Ga0209490_10002398_pt1 | contig 17768 bp, 17 predicted proteins | sample MAT06_FD_187209 | JGI IMG/M metagenome (GOLD analysis project Ga0209490, IMG submission 187209) | Freshwater microbial communities from Lake Fryxell liftoff mats and glacier meltwater in Antarctica - MAT-06 (SPAdes) (version 2) | ecosystem: Environmental > Aquatic > Freshwater > Ice > Liftoff... | reverse complement strand
CCAGGGAAAGTCCGTATTTGTTGATTTCACGGCAACCTGGTGCATCACCTGCCAGGTGAACAAGCGCGTTGCCTTAAACGATGCGCAGGTCGTCGCACAAATGAAAGCGCGCAACGTTGTTCGTATGAAGGCTGACTGGACGCGCAAGGACGCCGCAATCACCGCAGCGTTGGCAGAGTTTGGACGCAACGGCGTGCCGCTATATGTTCTTTACCCGCCCGTCGGCGAACCTGTTGTGTTGCCTGAACTGCTCACGCCGAGCATCGTGCTTGAGGCGATCGCCGCCATCAGGCCCCCCACAACCGCCCAGCGTCAATAGCGTTTAATGAGCTGATGGAAGCACCGGCTCGGCTGCCGAGGTTTTGACTTCCTGTGCCCATGTGCCGAGTTGTTTGCGGAAGGCGTCGGTGACGGCGCGCGCTTCGCCGTCGTCACTGATGATGTACGGGGTGATGAGGATGACCAACTCATTGCGTTTGGTGCTGTCGGTTGATTTCTTGAAAGCCTGTCCAAGAATTGGAATGTCCTTCAAAAACGGGATGCCGCTATTCGTTTTGTCGACGTTGTTGCTGATGAGCCCCCCGAGCACGTAAGTGGAGCCATGCTTCAACGTGAGTTTGGTATCGAGCGAACTCTTGTTGATGGTCGGTGAGCTAATGCCGCCAGTGGTGTTGTTGGCGACGCTACTGACTTCCTGCGACACTTCCATATCGACCTGATCCGATGAGTGGATCACCGGTTTGATCTTGAGGATGGTGCCGGTGTTGCGATACTGCACCGCAGAAATGATGCCGGTACCGCCAGTCGAGGAGTTGGTTTGCTGGCTGGTCAGCACCGGCACGTCCTGACCCACTTGGATGCTGGCAGATTCGCCGTTGCGGGCGATGAGGCTGGGGTTGGACAGTATGGTGACCCGGTTGTCACTCGCCAACGCGTTGAGTACGGCACGAGGTTGCCCGAGTCGGTCGAGTTGGGTGATTGCGAATCCGGCGAAACCGCCGAAAGCCGTTGCAGCGCCGGCAGTGTTGCCGCCCAGTTGCGTCACGTTCAACCCGGTACTGTTGAGCTTTCGAAATATCCAATCGACGCCGAGCGTTGTTGTGTCGTCCACCGATACCTGCGCCACCGTGACCTCAATCAGCACTTGTCTGGCAGTGCGATCGAGTTCGCGCAGTAGACGAACGATATCTGCGTAATCGTCGCTGGTCGCTTTAAAGAGGATGGTGTTGGTGGACTTGTCTACCACCACACCGCCGCTGGCAACCGGCGCTGCCGCTGCCGCTGCGGTCGCAGTCGTCGTCGTCGAGGCGGCCGGGCGCGCGACGCCTGACAGCAACTGTTGAACAGTCTCGGCAAGACGCGAGGCATCGGTGTTACGCACTTGATAGCTAAAAAAATTCCGGCCGGTGCTCTTCTCGGCCGGTTTGTCGAGCACCTTGGCCCAATCGACGATATGGGATATGACCTCTTTCGATTGCGCAAACACGATCAAGCTGTTGATTCCCGAAATTGGTAGCAAAGTGATGGGAAACTGGATGCTGCCGGAGCTTCCCGATGTGCCGACTGCATAGCCCTCTTGGATGAGGATTTCTGTCAGTCGCTTGCCGAGCTCTTCAGCCGACCAAACTGACGGTGAAATGCGAATCGAGTTGCGTCCCTTGAACAGCGGTTGGTCCAACACTTGGATGGCTTCCAGCGCTGCCTGCACGTCGTCACCATTGCCCGCCAGCAAGAGCGCGTTGCGAAGCGGATCCTCAGTCAGCCGAATTTTTTCGCCGAACAGGGTCTTCAGATAGCCCACCACATCATTGGCCCTTACCGAGACCAGTTCGGCGAGCAAAAACACAGGACGCATCGGTAGCGGCGTGTCTGGAAGCGCGCGTCCCCGGCGGATTTCCGGAAGATACCCCGTGCTGGCGCTGTCAGGAACAAATCGTACCAACCCGCCGAGATCCTGAACGGCAATGCCGTAACTCTTGAGTAGCAAGCCAGCCGTGGATTCGGCCTCCGCCTTGGTGAGCGACTTGCCGCCGCGCAGAGTGACGAGGTCTTTGCGGGCCGACACCGCTGCGTCGATGCTGATCGTTTTCTTCAGTGCGGTCGCGTATACCGCTTGAATGAAGGCGGGTAACGGCAGTTGGTCGAAATTGAGTACGATGTCGGCCGGTCCGGCGGTCGGGGGTACGCTGGCTGGCGTCGGCGCTTTCGTTGCCGCGACCGGTGGGCTGGGGTTGTCCAGCACTAGTGAACGTTTCGATTCAAGAGCCACGTCAGCGGCTGCGGTAGTACCAAGCGAGCCGGAATTCGTTCGCGGTGGCACCTGTAACGGTGGCAGGATGACGGGCGCGGCGGCACAGCCGGCCAGCACTGTCACTAGCAGCGTTGAGGCGGCGTGTCGGTTCATTGAGGAGAATGTTGTCATCGTGTGTGAATTTTACCGGTTACCAGACAATCGGAACCGCTTGGCTATCCAAGGGCAGGAATCGTTTCTTTCCTTCAATCAACACGCAAACACCCGTCTCTCGAACCTGCGCGATAGCGGTGCCGTCGGGAAACTTGTCGCCTGCCTTGAGTTGCAGGATTCGGTCATCGCCAAATTGAACCACCACATGCCGGTCAGCCAGCGCGCCGGTAATGCCGGCCAGGCGCCATCGTGAGGCCTTGTTGTCAGCTTGTGAAGCGGCATCCGCCTGGCCGCCCCAAAGACTGCTTTTGAGCAAGCCAGTCACGCTCGCTTGCGGGTTGGCTGGCGGAACAGGCAGCCGCGGTACCAGCCAGCCGTCGCCCGACTGCGCGCCACGCGCCGTCGTGGGCTGCGGCGCTGGTGCAATGGCGATGATGAATATGGCCGCTAGGGCCAACGCAATCAACCATCGTTTCACGGGGAGGCTCACTTTGGTGCACCTGCTTTGTCGGTGCTCGCTTTGACCGCGTAGCCGACGACTTCCATTTCAGCGGTGGCGAGTTGGCCAAAACTTGCCGGTCGGATATTAAGCGTTTCCACGAACATTGATGGCGCTTTTTCGTACTTAGTCCGCGCCAGAGATGCGAGCCAGTTGTACATGGTCGCGGGTCGAAAATCGACCTGCACCCGCGAGCGAAGCTGGACCAGACTCGCTCGCGCCGGGGATGCGGCACTTTCGGCACCGACCGTCGTTCGCAACGAGCGTACCACCACGCCGGACGCCGCAAGCGACTGCGCGACGCGCTCCTCGAAGGCGGCTTGCGACAAACCGATGCTGCCGTCTCGCCAGAGCAATGCCTCGAGATCGTTCAACGCGACCTTTATTTCCTGCGCCCGCGTTGCCCAATCCGCTTCGGCTGCGGTACTTCGCGCACGTGCGTTCTTGGCTTCCATTGCGTCCCATTTGCCATACTCAGTCGATACCGCATCGCGCAACACGAGGATCGCGTACAACCACACGATACCTAAGAGCAGGTACACGGCCCAGCGTAACCGCGCATTGGTGTTCCACTCGCCTAGGAGCTTGGAACGCGGGGTATTGGAAGCGTTGTCGGCCATATCTATGTGCTTGGTCGTTCAGACAGAAACGGTGCGACGATCGGAACGAAGCGCCGCCTGCGCTGCATCTGTATCAGGAGCGTCAGAATAAAGGTAAACCGTTGAAGCAGAGCTCACCTTGCTTCTCGGTGCTGCGGGAGGCTCGGCCGGTACCGCGCTTGCCGGGTTGGTGCCCGTTTGCGGCGCGACAATCTGCAGTGTGATGTTGACGCGGCCGCCGTCGGTCTTTGCTTCAACGTCCCGAAAGATGGGCACGCGCTCCAATGCCTTGACCAACGCGGTCGCGGCGGGTGGCGAACCGGACGCTGCGACCAGGCTGAACTTTAGCTGTTGCGAACGCAAGTCCCAATCCCCCAACTGCAGAGCACCCGAAGCGGCGTTTTGCAGCACGATGTTATGGATGATCTCAAACAGAACCAACGGATCTGTTTGATTTAACAGCCGGCCAAGTTGCAGCGCGCGGTCCTGTGTCGACAAAGCGAGCTCTCTGGCGCCAAGTACAACATTCAGATCTTGCTCAGTTGACTGCAGTCGCTGGGAGGCGTCCTGCTTGAGTACATAAATTTGCCTTAGTTCATTGCCGTACCATAAGCTCGGCAACGCCAATAGAAAGGCGGCAACGGATAGTATCAACACTTCGCGCGGGGATGTGCTGTGGTTTGCCTCATTTGCCCCGTAGCCCCTCGGCTGCGAGCTCCACCCTTTGCTGATGGGTGCCGGGACCATCGCGCTCGCCTCGTCAACGAGGCCGGTGCTCCGCAGAAAATTGCGCCACTGCGGTGCCGTCGGCGTGTCTGCCCACCACTGCTCGGCCAGCGCGCGGCCGCGGGAGCCGGACAGGCTCACGACACCAACACAACCGTCGAGGGCTTGATGAAGTTCGGCTTTGGGTTGGGTGGTGCCCGTCAAAATGGCAGTCGTGTCGACAGCCCGCCGCAGCGCCGACTCGGGAACCACGCGAACTTGCGCTGTGGTCAGCGATTGCGCGCCGATTAGCTGCGTGGAGGCGTCAGCATCCCATGCGCACAGCAATGCGGCTTGACCGTCTGGGATGACGTAGTGGGCGGTGTTGGGGAACGGACTCCAGCCTGCGGTGGCTAGGTTGATCGCAGACTCGCGTTTACTCACCGGCACGGCGGCAAGATCAAGAAACTTGACCGCATAGCATGCGCGAGAAAGCACCCATAACGTCGGGCCGCGAGTTCTGCCAACGTCGCGGATGCTCGGCGCGGTTACGCCGTGTCGCGTCTGCTGAAAATGCTCACTGAGAACGAATGGCCTGCCGCCGCGTAGCTCCTGCGGCGCCAACGACTTCAGCCAACCAATCAGGCGCTGGGGCATCGACGGTCTTGGTTGGGTCGCGTAGGTCATTGCTGAGGGCAAGAGGTGAAGAGCTTGGGGTATTCGATGCCAAAGACTGCCGGGATCCCGTCTGCCGGTCAACCGCCAAGGCAAGCTGAAACTCGTCCGGGGAGCCGATAGCTGCGGCCATTACCGGACGTCGAACGCACTCCCGCAAGCGGGTCGGACGGTCCGGTTCTGCCGCTGTTATTGTCAGCTGGCATTCTAGCAGGAACGGCAGTTCGGCCTTCGCAACGACCACCCGCCACTCGTTGGCACCAACCAGACCAACATAGTCCGAATCGATCGGCCCGGACGTGAATGGCGCCAGTTGACCCAGCGACGTAAATGCGGTTGCACGGCGTTGATCGATCAACGCAGAAATCTTGGTCGGATCGATCCCCGGAACCGTTCGGAGCACGTGTAACGGCGCGGAATTGACATTCAGACCGAAATGCCTTGCTGTCGAGAAAAGATCGATGAATCGGGCCCGCAATCCGGGGGTGGTGGACGGACCTACGTTATCCAGCCGGTCCAGAATCGTGTCCCACCCGAGAACATCAGCAATTTGGTCGCGCGTTCGTAAGAAGTCATTGGTTGGTGGGGGCTTGTTCGCCGCGGCATATTCGCGGGCTTCGGCACCATTGAGCCGGCGCAAGTCGTCAGGATCCATGTAGTCGAGCAGCGTATCGATGAGGCGCGATTGGCTTTCGGCGGGGACGCCGATGTTGCTCAATAGTCTTGCCAGCGTCTTTTCATCGAGTGTGTTGATCGCCAACAGTCCGCGTTCGTCCTGCACGCTAACCGAGAGCGTGTCGGTCAGCCGATAGCGGCGTCCGTCGGTTGCCAGTGTTGTGCCGCCAAACGTGAGCCCACCCTCGTCACGAAAGCCGGTTGCGGCGGCGTACTGCAGCGCCTCACGAACCGAAAAGGCGTCGCGTTCTGCTTCGGACCAACTCTGCAATTGTCTGGCGCTGTTTCGGAGGGTATCGACTTGGGTCGCGAAGTAGGCCGCACCAAGGCTGATGATCGCGATAGCGACCAGAGTTGCCACAAGCACGAAGCCCGATGAGGCTGGTGAACCGGGCTGGCAAGAGGATCGAACTGGCATGGGGTGAGCGGGGTTGGTGAAAGGCGGACTTCTGCGAGGCACCAGTTAGGCAGGCACCCGGTGGAGCGGACTGGTGGGTAATTGTCGAGTGCGTAATTGCCGGTACGGCAAGCGGTAACGCGTTATGATTGGCGGTCAGCGAAAGCAAGAATCATACTAGAGCTCCAACAAATGTCCGAATTCCGTAAGAAGCCCGAGCCAATCGCGGCGCCCGAAGTGAGCTTCGCGTCCGTCGGTGGTGGCGCGCACGCCGGCTTCACGCTCCTCGAGATTCTAACGGCGATGGCATTGTTCTTTATGGTCGCCGGCATCCTCGTGTCGGGCGTTTCACAGGCGGTTCGCGTCGCCGAAGTCGGCGCGACCGAATCCGCGCTGTCACGTGATCAGGCGATGCGGCTGGCGTGGTTCCGCGAGACAGTCGCCTTGACCGTGTTGCCGCCGCGGCGAACCAATGTGCCGGATCCGGGGCCACCCCTGATCGGAGAAACCCGCAGCATCGCCGGGCTCAGCATTGCGGTGCCGAATGCGCCGTCCCGCGCCCCCGCACCATACAAATTCGAGATTCAGTTCAGCGCCGAGACCGGCGAGAGCCGTTTGCAGTTGCTGACGCCGACGCCGACGTTGACGCCGCGAGGTGGCGGCGCCGCAGCCGGTGCGATGCTGGCCTCGTGGCGGGGGAGCGAGGGCCGTTTTTTCTTTCTTGACGAAGACAACAACTGGCAGGACCGCTGGCCGGTGCGGACGCCAACGGTCGCCGTAAAACCGAACGCGTCTGTACTGGTGTCCGATTTGCCAAAGGCAATCGAACTTAGGTACGGTACGCCGACGCATAGCGTGATTGTGGCCATTCAGGATCGCTCCATCCCACCCCCGCCGCTCTCGGAATTGATGAAATGAACGGTCGCTCATTACCGCTGCTTCCTCTCGGCGTATTGCTGCTCTTGCTGGCGCTGACATTTTGGCTGTCGCGCTACGTCGCCACCGGCACGACGTTGCAACGGGACCCTGCTCGTAACGATCCGGATGTGGTCATCGAGCGGTTTACCGCACGCAAGCTCTCGCCAACGGGCGACGTACAATATGTGCTGACGGCGCGGGCGATGACACATTTTCCCGCCAACGATTCTTCATTGCTTGAGCAGGTTGTCTTTACGTCAACCACGCCGGGCGAGCCGACACTGACAGCCACGGCGCCGCGCGGCCGCTTGCTGGCCGGTGGTGACGAGGTGGTGCTGGAGGGCGGCGTGGTGCTTGACTCGAGTGGTTCCGGCAAGTCGCCGGCGATGAAACTGCGTACCCCGCGGCTGACGGTGTTGCCTGAGAAAAACATCGCCCGCTCAACCGAGGGCGTCGTCATCGAGAGCACGCAAGGTGTCATAAATGCAGCCGAATTTGAACTCAATAGTCTGACCAAAACGTTGCGCATGAACAAGGTAAGCGCAACGTTGGTGAGCGGAAAGTGAGATTTTTGATGGAGAAACGATCTTTCTCAGAGCTGGAAGTGGCTGTTGACGCGAAACCTGCGGCGCAACCGGCAACGCGTGCGGCATTGCTTGCGATGATCGCGCTCGCGCTGGCTGCCGGCCATGCCGCTGCCGAAAAAGCCGACCGTACAAAGCCGATCGAGATTAACGCAGCCAGTGGTACTTCCGACCTTGCCAACAACATTCAAACGCTGGAGGGAAATGTTGTGCTGGTGCAGGGAACGATGCGTATTACCGCCGATCGGATGAAATTGAAGCGTGACGCGCAAGATCACATCTTTGCCGAGTTGTTTGCGAACGCAGGAGGGCAGATATCGTTCCGTGAAAAGCGCGAGGGCTTCAGTGATTTCATGGAAGGAACCGCAGACCGCGCCGAGTTCGATGACAAAGCCAATACGATCAAGTTCTTCTCGCGCGCGAAGTTGAAGAACGGCGGCGACGAATTGTCCGGCGAATTCATCTACTACAACTCGGTCACGGAGGTGCTGCAGGCGCTCGGTCGCATCCCGGACGCCAAGGGTGACTCAAAGGCCGGAGCCCCGACCGGAGAAAATCGTGTGAGGATTGTCATTCAGCCTCGCGCGGAGAGTCCGAAGGATTCCGGCAAGAGCGTGCCGAAAGACGCTGCGGCCCCGGCGGTCAAGAAATAGCATGGACGCGCCGCAAACACGGACCACTGACGCACCTGAAGCGCCCGCCGCCGGCGAAGCAGCGGTGAGTGTTCTGCGCGCAACGAATCTACGAAAAGCCTACAAAAAGCGTGTTGTGGTGCACGACGTCTCGCTTGAGGTCAAAAGTGGTGAAGTCGTAGGATTGCTTGGCCCCAATGGCGCCGGCAAAACAACTTGCTTCTACATGATCGTCGGGTTGGTGCCGCTGGACGGCGGTGAAATTTATTTGGATAGCCACGTGATATCCACGATGGCGATCTACCAGCGCTCACGCTTGGGTGTCGCTTATCTGCCGCAAGAGGCGTCAATTTTTCGTAAGTTGACAGTCGCGGAAAATATCCAAGCTGTGCTGGAGCTGCGCGATTTGAGTGTTGAAGAAATCGTCAAGAAGCGCGATGCGCTAATGGACGAACTGCACATCAGCCATCTGCGTAACAATCCGGCGGTGAGCTTGTCTGGTGGCGAGCGACGTCGCGTCGAAATCGCCCGTGCGCTTGCGGTAGAGCCGCGTTTTGTATTGCTCGATGAGCCGTTCGCTGGAGTCGATCCGATCGCCGTAATCGACATTCAGGAGATCATCAAGTTCTTGAAGAAGCGCGGCATCGGCGTGCTCATCACGGATCACAATGTCCGCGAAACGCTCGGCATCTGTGACCACGCTTACATCATCAACCAGGGCCGCGTGCTGGCGACGGGTAAACCGGAAGAGATTGTGGCCGATGAGACCGTCCGCAAAGTCTATCTTGGTGAGAATTTCCGGCTCTAGTCCGACCCATGAAAGCCTCGCTGCATCTCAAGCTTTCGCAACACCTTGCGCTGACGCCGCAGCTGCAGCAGTCAATCAAGTTGTTGCAACTTTCGACGGCCGATTTGAACCAGGAGCTTGAAAAATTCTTGCTTGAGAACCCGCTGCTAGAGCGCGACGATCACGAGTCGGTAGAAGTGGAGGCCCTCGCAGGCCAGGCTGCCAGCGATAGATTGACCCCAGCTTCATCGGCGGACGCGTATAGCGAATCTGACTATGCGCCCGGCGAAATGACAGCCACCCAAGTCGCCGCAGACACTTCTGATTCACGCGAGCTTGAGTTTGATAGCGGCGAGTTTTCCGGTGGCGGGTCGATGGATTCAACGGGCGGCAACGCCTCCACCAGCGGCAACGACGACGGTGACCGCGCCGACCGCGACGAGTATGCATTTGCAGCCACGCCGTCGATCTCGCTGCAACAGCACCTGTTGCAGCAATTGGGGCTGACGGCGTTGTCGCTGCGGGATCGTCAGATGGCGGCCTTTGTCATCGCCCACCTTGACGATGACGGCTACCTTACCTATGACCTAGAAGATCTGGTGGCCATGTTGGCAGCCTCGGACGATCAAATGCCCGATGAGATCGGCGACGGGGATGTCAGCGAAACGCTGCGCAGTGAGCTGACCGTCGCACTCAGCCATGTGCAACACCTCGAACCGGTTGGCGTTGGCGCGCGCACGCTCGCGGAGTGCTTGCAATTGCAAATCGATCAACTGCCGGTCTCGACGCCGCATCGTGCCGGGGCGCGCGCGCTCGTCGTCGATCATCTTGACCTGCTTGCGCAGCGCGATTTTGCGAAATTAAAACGAGTGCTGCGGTTAACCGACGAGGCGCTGAAAGCCACGCGGGCGTTGATCGTATCACTCGAGCCAAAGCCGGGCCGCTGCTTTGGCCAAACCGACACCCGCTTTGTGGTGCCCGATGTCGTGGTAAAAAAAGTGCGCGGGCGCTGGCGTGCAATGCTTAATCAGGCTGCCATGCCGCGGCTGCGCGTGAATCAATTCTATGCAGACCTGGTGCAAAAGAGCCGCGACGCAAACGGCAAGAACCTTGCCGGTCAATTACAGGAAGCCCGCTGGCTCATCAAGAACATCCAGCAGCGCTTTGACACCATCTTGAAGGTGACTGAAGCCATCGTTGAGAACCAGCGGCATTTTTTTGATCACGGCGAAGTGGCCATGCGACCGCTGGTACTGCGTGAGATCGCGGATCAGGTTGGTCTGCACGAGTCGACCGTTTCGCGGGTGACAACCCAAAAGTACATGCTCACTCCGCGCGGAATTTTTGAGCTCAAGTATTTCTTTGGCTCTAGTGTTTCCACTGAGGCAGGTGGCTTGTGCTCAGCGACCGCGATTCGCGCGCTGATCCGTCAGTTGGTTGAAGCCGAAGATCAGCGTAAGCCCTTGTCGGATAACAAGATTGCGGACATCTTGTCGAATCAGGGCATTCTCGTTGCGCGCCGCACCATCGCGAAATACCGCGAGTCGCTGCAAATCCAGCCGGCCAGCCTGCGTAAATCTTTGTGAATTTTCTCTTTAAAGAGGAGTCATACATGCGCTAAACAGGCGGTGGATTACCCATCATTTTGCTGGTTGCAGGGATTGTCGAATGGGCGTATCTTGAATCTGCCAACTATTTATTTGCGTCCCTGATCGGGGACGGATAAACCGGACACACGATGTGTCCATTTGAAAGGAGATCGGCATATGAACTTGCATATGACAGGCCATCACCTCGAAATCACGCCGTCGATGCGTGATTACGTCGCTGCCAAGATGACCCGAATCAATCGCCATTTTGATCACGTCATCGACGTCAACATGATCCTCACGGTCGAAAAGTTGCGACAGAAGATCGAGGCAAATGTGCATCTTTCCGGCAAGGATATTTTTGTGGAGTCCGCAGACGCCGACATGTACGCCGCCATTGACTTGCTGGTTGACAAGCTTGATCGGCAGATCGTCAAGCACAAAGAAAAGATCAAGAGCAAACATGTGAGCGAAGCGCCGAAGCGCATCATGCTTGATTCGTAGGGCCATCGAGCGATAGACCCCTGCCGCCTGCCGCCCAGCGAATGCTGGGGGCGGGCGGTTTGCAATTTGGCGCGCTATTTATCGGTTGCCATCCGACCCACAGACGCGGCGTAGAATATCGCACCGCACCAACGAAGTCGCCCTATGCCCGTCGCAACGTTTGCCAAGTACCTGCCAATTACCCACGTTTTGCTTGATTTGGATGTCACCAGCAAGAAACGTCTCTTTGAGCAAATCGGTCTGCTGTTTGAAAACGAAAACAAGATCGCGCGGGCGACCGTTTTTGACGCACTGTTCGCGCGTGAAAAGCTGGGCTCGACCGGGCTCGGTCACGGTGTCGCGATCCCGCATGGCCGCATCAAGAATCTGCGTGAGACATTGGCGGTGTTCATCCGTACCAAGGATGGCGTGCCGTTTGAGTCCCCCGACGGCGAGGCGGTGCGCTTGGTGTTCGCCATGCTGGTGCCCGAGCACGCCACCGAACAACACTTGAACCTCTTGTCAGAACTCGCGCAAGCCTTCAGTGACGCCGAGCTGCGTGATGCGCTACTGGCCGAGCCAGACAATGCGCGCGTGCACGACATGTTGATTTACGGCTCAACGATCGGTCCTGCGCATGCCACAGCTCAGCGTTCAGCAGCTCTTTGATGAGCGACGCGACAAGCTGTCGCTGACGTGGGTCGGCGGTCAGCGTGGCGCATCGCGCGAGCTCACCAACGATGCGTTGAACCGGCCCGGCGTCGGCCTGGTGGGACACCTCAATCTCATCCACCCGATCCTGATTCAGGCCTTGGGGGTGTCGGATGTTGAGTATCTGGACAACCTGGATGCGCCGCAGCTTGCCGCCAGTCTCGAAGCGCTTTGCACGAACGAAACACTCGCCATCTTCTTGTGCGACGGTGCCGACGCGCCCAAATATCTGATTGAGGCCGCCGACCGGTTCGGCACGCCGTTGTTTCTCTCTCTCAAGAAAAGCCGCGTATTCGTCAATCTGTTGCGTCCTTATCTGCAGCGCGAGTTGTCGGAAATCACGACCTCACACGGCGTGTTCCTCGACGTGTTGGGGTTCGGGATGCTCATCACGGGTGATTCACAAATTGGCAAAAGCGAACTCGCATTGGAATTGATATCGCGTGGTGCCGGGTTGGTCGCTGATGATGCGGTTGAGTTGTATCAGGTCGGGCCGGAGACCATCCAGGGACGCTGTCCGCCGCTATTGCGTGATTTTCTCGAAGTGCGCGGCATCGGCGTGCTCAACATCAAGGCGATTTTTGGCGAGACGGCGGTGCGACCGCGCAAAACGTTGCGCCTTATTGTCCACCTCGAACGTCCGACCAAAGAGTACTTTCAGGGCCTCGATCGGCTGCAAACCAAATCGAGCACCACCACCATTCTCGGCGTCGAAATCCCCACGGTGACGCTCGCCGTGGTGGCTGGCCGCAACCTTGCCGTGCTGGTCGAAGCGGCAGTCAGGCACTACATCCTGCAAACGCGTGGCTACGATTCGACCAAGGATTTTCTCGACCGTCACGAGGCGGCGATGCGCGGTCAGCTGGATAACGGCACGCAGACCGCATCTGGGTGGACTGCCAACAACAGCGATTTTGATCCGGAGGCAACCAGTTCGTTCGATGCTTTCGGTTCGGCATAGGCAAAAGTCGGCGTGATGAAGTTAGTCCTTGTCAGCGGTTATTCGGGTTCTGGAAAGAGTGTCGCGCTAAAGGCGCTGGAAGACACCGGTTATTTTGCCGTCGACAATCTACCAGTGACGCTGGTCGAGCCGCTTCTCATCGAACTCAAAGATGTTGCACAGATTGCCATTGCCATAGACGTACGGACCGGAGCATCGGTCAACGCGCTACCGCAACTCGTCAGCCAACTACGTGACCGCGATGTCGATTGTCGTCTGTTGTTCATCGAAGCAAATGACGAATCGATCGCGCGTCGGTTTGCCGAAACGCGGCGCCCGCACCCGTTGGCGGATCGCGTTCCCGGCGGGGTTGAGGCGTGCATATCAGAAGAGCGACGCATGCTTGCCGACATCGCTGAACTCGGCCATCGCATGGATACTTCGGGCGTGAACGCCAATCGTCTGCGTGGCTGGATTAAGGATTGGTTGCAACTCGACCGCAGTCGTCTCTCGCTTACATTTCAATCCTTCGGTTTCAAACACGGTATTCCGATGGATGCGGATATGGTTTTCGACGCGCGGTTTCTGCCCAACCCGCACTATGATCTTGCGTTGCGGCCACTGACCGGTCGCGATGAGCCTGTCAAACAGTTTCTCCGCGCCGACCCGGACGTTGGCCGCTTCATGGATGACATCGCCGGATTGCTGACCCGCTGGCTGCCTTCATTCGTCCGCGATCACCGCTCGGCGGTTACGATCGCGATCGGTTGCACCGGTGGTCAGCATCGATCGGTTTATCTCTCAGAAGAGCTTGCCGCACGTTTCGGCAGCGTCCAGCAGGTGCTTGTTCGGCATCGCGATATTTCGTAGTGTGTGCATCATGTCGGCGCGGCGATGCGCGACGTGGTGAATCAGACAGTCTTTCCACCAATATCATTAGATCTTGCTCAACACAATCATTGAGTCTGCCGCCGAAGCGCGGCAGCGCAGCGCGTCGGCGATGGTAAAACCACTCGCCATCTTTCCGTTGGGTTCGTTGCTGTTTCCAGGCGGCAGCCTGTCGCTGAGAATTTTTGAACAGCGTTATATGGACATGGCCAAGACGTCGCTGAAGACGGGTGAGCCGTTCGGTATATGTCTGATTCGCGAAGGGGTCGAGGTCGGTACGCCCGCCGTTCCCGAATCGGTCGGAACGCTGGCTACTATCGATGAATGGGATATGCCGCAGCTTGGCATCCTGCAAGTAACGGTCAAGGGCGGTGCGCGCTTTCGAATTCTCAGCAGCGAAGTCACGGCGAATGGACTCATCGTCGCGACGACCGAGGCGATCGCGGATGACGAGACCGAGCCGAGCGCGGCGCTTAAGGTTTGCGCAACGTTTCTCACGAAGATTTACGCGGCCAGCGGTATTGACGTGCAGCAACAGCAATTGCCGTTTGACGATGCGTTCTGGGTGAGCATGCGCCTGACTGAAATGTTGCCACTGGGAAACGTGCCCAAGCAGAAGATGCTCGAGTTGACTGACGCGACGATGCGGCTTGAAGTGCTGAAGCGCTATTTGACCGACCAGAGCCTGATCACGCAGTCATAGCGCCAGCAGGGAACTTCAAAAAATTCCTGTCGTACCGGCGAAGGCCGGTACCCAAGTGTCGTAAATCGTTGGCATGCAACCAAACTTGGGCCCCCGCCTGCGCTTGGGCGACAAATTTTTTTTGGCTTCTACAAGTTCTTAACTGTAAAACACAAGCAAATACGGGTAGTTCCGAGCATTTATGCTTGAAAACGCCCGTCAATACTAGAGTTTGTTTGGCGTTAGCGTTTGTCCTGCGCCAGCGCCAGCAGAATTTTCTTCACCGGTGCCGGCAGCGCAGCATTGCTGATGTCGGCCAGATTGAGCCACATGACCCCCGGCTCAGCAGTGTGTAGCTGGCGTTTGGAGACTGGAATCTCGACCGGATAAATGGTCAACGAGTAATGCGTAAAACCGTGTTCGACTTCCGTAAGTGGGCGCGGCCGCCGTCCTCTGCTGGTGGTCACAAGATAACGACTCTTGGCAGTCGCCATGACGTCGGCGTCTAGCGCTATCTCAGGTAGCGACCACAGGCCGCCCCAGATGCCGGTCGGTGGCCGTCGCTCGATCAGTACCTCGCCGGCCGACACCATCACCAGCATGCGCGTTTCGCGGTGAGGCGTTTCTTTCTTCGGGCTCTTGCCGGGCAACTCCGCGATGCGACCCTCGTTGAACGCCACGCAATTCTCGCGCAATGGGCACAGCAGACAACTCGGCGTTCCCCGCGTGCAAAGTGTCGCGCCGAGGTCCATCAGTCCTTGCGTATAGGCTTCGATCTCGTGCGTCGGCGTTTCGCGCTCGGCAACGTCCCACATGGCATCTTCGATAGCCCTCGCGCGCACATCGCCATCAATACCAAAGTTGCGTGCAAACACCCGCTTCACGTTGCCATCCAAAATTGCACGTGACTCGCCGTACGCGAAGGCGCAAATCGCGGCTGCGGTTGAGCGGCCGATACCGGGCAACGACCAGACGTCCTCATAGGCACGCGGAAATTCGCCGCCAAACTGATCGACCACAAGCAAAGCCGCCTTATGAAGATTGCGCGCCCGCGCGTAGTAGCCAAGCCCCGCCCAATGCTGCATCACGTCGTCAATCGGTGCGGCTGCCAGGGTTGCGATGTCGGGAAAGCGCGCCATGAAGCGCGCGTAGTAGCCGATCACCGCGCTCACCTGTGTCTGTTGCAACATGATTTCGGATACCCAGATCCGATAGGCGTCACGTGTGTTTTGCCATGGCAGGTCGTGGCGGCCACTTCGCCTTTGCCAGGCGATGATGTTTTTGGCGAATTTAGCCTGCATATTTAATAGCGACACGGTTGAGAGTGGGCAGTATGGTCATCGCAGTCGCGATTTGATATTTGAAGGGCAACTGATCTTCATGGCGAATACAGTTGTGAATGGGGCCCAGGTGTGAAATTTGCCGGCTAGTATGGTGCTTCGCAATTGATATACCTCATGGGCCATTGATCTGGCACGACTTGTTGCTGGTACTTGGCTTTACGCGGTCATTCCCGCGCAGGCGGGAATCTACGTTGTCAGTATTTAGTGACACCCAACTAAATTGGATTCCCGCCTGCGCGGGAATGACGGTTCTTTTATCGCGCGCGTCGCCTTCGTAAGCGGTGGATCGAATAAGTGCCAAACAGAACGAAGCACGACACTAGCAGTTTGTTGAAATTCGCCATGCCAAATCCGAGCGAATTCATTGCGTGCCATTTCCCCCTTTGGAAAAGGGGGACTAAGGGGGATTTGCAGTCGCTGGCCCCTTTGGAAAAGGGGGACTAAGGGGGATTTGCAGTCGTTGTCGACACGCGAACGCCAAAAAATCCCCCTCGATCCCCCTTTTCCAAAGGGGGAAGAGTTGTACCGAAATCACCTGCTAAACGAGGTTGGCGAGTTTCAATAAACCGCTAAACGTAACGTGGCAGCCCTATCTTGGCAGCCCTATCGTGGTAGCCGTATTGTGGCAGCCGTATTCTGCGGTAGCTTTGTCTCCTAAACAGCCGACGCACAGGAGTCATTGGTATTGACTATGAAAGATATAGTTTCAATCAATTAGACCAATGACGGCGATTGGCCGATAGTCACGGTCTGCGCAGTAAAAGACATCGCTGCGTGGCCGCAAAAACCAGTTCCTACCCTTGTACAAAGGAGTCACACATGAGCACGAGTCTTAAAGGCAGCAAAACCCACCAGAACTTGAAAGATGCATTCGCAGGCGAATCCCAAGCCAACCGTCGTTACTTATATTTCGCGAACAAAGCTGACGTTGAAGGCCATACCGAAGTCGCAACGTTGTTTCGCGCAACCGCAGAAGGCGAAACTGGCCATGCGCACGGTCATCTGGACTATCTGGCTGAAGTTGGCGATCCAGCCACCGACATGCCAATCGGCGCAAGCGAGCTGAACCTCAAGTCGGCAGTTGCCGGCGAGACGCACGAGTACACCGACATGTATCCGGGCATGGCCAAAGCGGCGCGCGACGAAGGCTTTGACGAAATCGGCGACTGGTTCGAAACATTGGCCAAGGCAGAACGTTCACACGCCAACAAGTTTGCCAAAGCGTTGGAAGGCATTGCCGCTTAAGTTGTTTGTAATGCAGTAAAGCACTGGCGTCGTTCCCGCGTGGGTTGGCTTGATGATCCAACCGGGAACGACGTGTTCCGAGATGTCGAACTATTTACCCTACCGCAGAGAACAACAACAATGAGCCAGCGCGAAGGCAGCCTCGAAGCCCCCACCCGTCATCCCATCGATTGGCAAAATCCGGACTTCTATTCGGTCGAATCGGTGATGAAGGAAATGGAGCGCGTCTTCGACATTTGCCACGGCTGTCGGCGTTGCGTATCGCTGTGCAATTCATTTCCCGTCATGTTTGACCTGATCGACGAGAGCCCGACGCTCGAAGTCGATGGCGTACCCAAACAGATGTACTGGAAAGTGGTCGACCAGTGTTATCTGTGTGACGTTTGTTACATGACCAAGTGCCCGTATGTGCCGCCACATCCGTGGAACGTCGATTTTCCGCACCTGATGCTGCGCGCCAAGGCCATCCAGTTCAAGCAAGGCACCGCAACCAAGTTTCGCGATGTGATTTTGTCGTCAACCGATCGCAATGGCAAACTCGCCACCATTCCGGTGGTGGTGCAGTTCGTCAACGCCGCCGCAAAAATGCCCGCCATGCGCGCCATTGGTGAGAAGCTTATCGGCGTCGACAAAGACGCCTGGGTGCCTGAATTCGCCACCAAGAAATTCCGCTCAAGCTACACGCCGAGCAAGGCCTACGCGCCAAAAGACGGCGTGAAGAGCAAAGGCAAGGTTGCTATTTTCTCGACCTGTTATGTGAACTACAACGAACCGGGCATCGGCCACGACTTGTTAAAAGTGCTCGATCATAACGAGATTCCGTTTGTCGTCGTTGAAAAAGAAGCTTGCTGCGGTATGCCCAAGCTCGAGCTCGGCGATATCGATTCGGTGATTGCGCTGGGCCGCAAGAACCTAACCGTGTTGGCCAAATTAGCGCGCGACGGCTACACCATCATCACACCGATTCCGTCGTGTACGCTGATGTTCAAGCAAGAGCTGCCGCTACTGCTGC
>Ga0209490_10002397_pt1 | contig 17770 bp, 16 predicted proteins | sample MAT06_FD_187209 | JGI IMG/M metagenome (GOLD analysis project Ga0209490, IMG submission 187209) | Freshwater microbial communities from Lake Fryxell liftoff mats and glacier meltwater in Antarctica - MAT-06 (SPAdes) (version 2) | ecosystem: Environmental > Aquatic > Freshwater > Ice > Liftoff... | reverse complement strand
TCAGGGCCACCGGTTCAGCCAGGCGTGCGGCCTCGGCAGCGTCCAGAAAGAGCAGGCGGCAGCGCCGCGCCAGCACGTCTTCGACGCTGCGCGCCATCTCGAAGCGCACCGCGAAGCGCACCATCGCCTCGCTCAAGGCGCCACGGCCACTTTCGGCATCGCGCCACAGCCAGTTCGTGGCACCCGGCAGTTGGCGCAGAGCCGCCGCCTCGCTGCCGTAGAGGTGTTCACCCGGCGGCTCGCTCAGCGGGCGGCCGGGTGCAGCGCCCAGCAGCGCCAGCCGCGCCGTCACGCCGCCCGGTCGCTGCGGCAGCAGGCCGCGCGCCATCGCGCGCGCCAGCACGTCTTCGGCCATCGACCGATAAGTCGTCCACTTGCCGCCGGTCACCGTCACCAGGCCCGAGGGCGCGATGAGCACGGTGTGCTCGCGCGACAAGGCCTTGGTGTCACCGCCTTGGGCGCTGCCGGCCTGCGGCTTCACCAGCGGACGCAGGCCCACCCACACCGAGCGCACGTCGCTGCGCTGCGGTGCGCGCGCCAGGTAACGCGCCGATTCGCCCAGGATGAAGGCCACCTCTTCGGCGAACGGCGCGGGTTCACGCGCCAGGTCCTGGCGCGGCGTGTCGGTGGTGCCCAGGATGGTCTTGCCGAGCCAGGGCACGGCGAAGAGCACGCGGCCATCGGCCGTCTTGGGCACCAGCAGCGCGTGGTCGCCGGGCAGAAAGGCGCGGTCGACGACCAGGTGCACGCCCTGGCTGGGCGCCACCATTCGCGGCGCGGTGGCGTCGGTCGGCTCGGCGCTGCGGTCCATCGCCCGAACCTCGTCAACCCAGACACCGGCGGCGTTGACGACGCAACGTGCGCGCAGGGTCGCGCTGGCGCCGGTTTCGCGGTCTTGCACCTGCACGCCGCGCAGTTGGCCGTTTTCATGCAGCAGGCCGGTGGCCGCGCAGTGGTTCAGCACCAGCGCCCCGCGCGACAAGGCCGTGCGCGCCAGCAGGAGCGCCAGGCGTGCGTCGTCGAACTGGCCGTCCCAGTAGCGCACACCGCCTTGCAGGCGCCCAGCCGGACCGTTCATATGGACGCCGGGCAGCAGCGTTTGTGTCCGCGCCGCGCTCAGCCATTCCGTGCCGCCCAGGCCCTGGCTGCCGGCCAGGGCGTCGTACATCTTCAAGCCAGCGCCGTAGAAGCCGCGCTCCCACCACTGGTAGGCCGGCATCACGAAGGGCAGGCGCTGCGCCACATGCGGCGCGTTGTTCAGCAGGGCCGTGCGTTCATGCAGGGCTTCACGCACGAGGCCGATGTCGCCTTGCGCGAGGTAGCGCACACCGCCGTGGGCCAGCTTGGTGGCGCGTGACGACGTGCCCTGCGCGAAGTCGTGCGATTCGACCAGCACCACGCTGAAGCCGCGCACCACCGCGTCCAGCGCCACGCCCAGGCCAACGGCGCCGCCGCCGATGACGGCCAGATCCCACTCGCGGCTTTCCTGCAACCGGGCGACGAGTGCGGCGCGGTCGCTCACGACGGGTGCAAATGGGCCCCTCGGGGGGGTGGCGAGTGCAAGCGAGCTTGGGGACGTCACTTCAGCCGCGCGCGAAGTTCACGGGCAAGCCCGGCGATCCCGGCACATCCACGTGCAGCGCCAGCACGCAACCGGCCAGCGGCTGCACCGCCAGTTCGTCGGCGGGGCGATTCAGGCGCGCCGTGGTGACGTACAGGGTGCGCAGGTCGGGCCCGCCGAAACACGGCATGGTGGGGCAGCGCACCGGCAGCGGCACCTCGGCCAGCAGCACGCCTTCGGTTGAAAAGCGCAGCAGGCGCTGGCCTTCGTACATGGCGCACCAGTAGGCGCCCTCGGCGTCCACCGCGGCGCCATCGGGCCGCCCGCCGTATGTGCTGAGGTCTTGCCCCGCCGTCTTCAAGGGGAACTCCGCGAACACGCGCTCGCGCGACAGGCTGCCGTCGCTGCCGTCGAAGTCGCAGGCGAAGATGCGGTGGCTGCTGGTGTCGCTGCGGTACAGCGTGCGGCCATCGGGGCTGAAGGCCAGGCCGTTGCTGACGGTGATGTCCTGCGCCATGCGTTCCAGCCGTCCGCCGGCCCAGCGGTAGAGCGCGGCGTTCGGCGGGTCTCGCGGCTCGAAGATCGTGCCGACCCAGAAGCGGCCTTGCGGGTCGGCCTTGCCGTCGTTGAAACGTTCGGTGGCGGTGTCGTAGGGCGGCGCGGTGATGCGCTGGCGTTCTCCGCTGGCCGGGCTGAAGCGCCACAGGCCGTCGCGGCAGGCCAGCATCAGGTCGCCGCCAGGCAGCGGCGCGCAGCAGCCGGGCTCGCTGGCCACGGGCCAAGCCGTGTGGGTAGCGGTGGCCGGTACCCAACGGTTGATTTTTTTTCCGGGAATGTCGCACCAGTACAGCGCTGCTTCGTCGGGGTGCCAGAAGGGCGATTCGCCCAGCAGCGAAGGCGGCACCGGCACTGCGGCCCAGTCCCCAACCACCGCGCCCATGCCCATGCCCTTGCCCGCCCCCACACTTTCGATGCTCATGCGCGCGCCACCGCCAGCTTCATCCAGGCTTCGAAGCACTCTTGCGGCGCCACCGCGCGCAGGCCATGCGCGGCGGGGTCGGCCATCTGGATGGCATTGCTGACATGGCTGACCGGCTCGACACAGTAATACGGTTTCACGTCAGGGGTGAAGACCACCAGATAGGGCAGCGAAGACGTGAGCTGCAGCGAGAGTTCTTCGTCGCGGATGTGTGCCGCGCCGCGCCAGCCTTCGAAACAGTTGTCGAAGGCCAGCTCGGCCACGTCGGCGTCGATGGCCGGCTGTGGCACGGTGTGCGTGGACAGGCCGCTGGCGTCACTGTCCCAACGCTGGCTCAACTCGATCTGCAGATGGCTGCGTTCGCGCTTCGGGAAGTAGGGGTGCCAACCCAAGCCCACCGGCTGCGGTTGCGGAGCGTCGCTCGTGAAGCTGAGGTGCACTTCCAGCGCGTCGGGTGTGAGCAAGAAACGCTGGCGCAGGGTGAAGGCAAAGGGCCAGTGAGCGTCGGCGCTGTGCGTGTAGACCAACTCGGCTTCGGTGGCACTGCTGGAAGCCACGGCCCAGGGCCGTTGCCACGCCACGCCGTGCACTGAATGCGGGTTGTCGTCGAAATTGGGCGCCGTGGTGTGCTCTTGCCCCCGCCATTGAAAGCGCCGGTAGCCCAGGCGGCCGCTGTAGGGCACCAGCGGGTAGCAGCCCGACAGGCGCGACATGGTCAGTTCAGCCGGCTCGGTACTGCGCAGTACCGGCACGCCCGCCAGCCACAGGCCGGCGATGCAGCCGCCCAGATCGGCGCGCAGTGCCAGGCGAAGTTCGCCGGCATGCAGTTCTAGCAAGGGGGTGATGGTCGTCTCCAAGAGCGTTGCATCGCAACAGCCGATGATGCACGAGGCCCCGACCGGAGCCCTCACCCTCGGCCTTCACACCCCCGGCCTTCACCAGCGGCCCTCACCAGCGCGTCCCCGGCTCGTCCAACTCGACCTTCAGATAGTGCGCCCCGGCAAGCGGGTTGAAGTAGTAGGGCGGAATCTCCTCGAACCCCAGGCTGGCGTACAGGCCCCGTGCCACCTCCATGTCGTCCAGCGTGTCCAGCAACAGCGTGCTGTAGCCGGCGCGCGTGGCCAGGTCGAGCAGTTGCTGCGCCAACAGCCGGCCCAGGCCGAAACGGCGAAAGGCGCGCCGCACGAACAGGCGCTTCATCTCGCAAGCGTTCGGGTAGTCGGCCTCGGGCAGCGCACGCAAGGCGCCGCAGCCGGCTGGCTGGCCGTCGACCAGCGCCACCAGCAAGGCCCCACCAGGCTCGGCATAAGGCCCGGGCAGCGCAGCCAGCTCTTGCTCGAAGTTCTGGAAACACAGGTCCACGCCCAGGCCTTCGGCGTATTCGCGGAAGAGCAGGCCTGCTGCAGCCAGCAACTCCGGCGAGTCGGCCTGCAGCAGCTCGACCTGGGGGCTTGTGTTCATGACGTCATTGCAAAGCACCTAGAAGCCGGCCTGCTTCGACACCCACCACGCCAGACCCAGGCACAGCACCAGCACCACCGTCGCCAGCAGGCGTTGCGTCACGCCGTCCGTGCTGGCGGGTGTGCTGGCGGGCAGCTGTTTGTCGCCGCTGACCATCGGTCCGACCAGGTTGATGCGCTTTTTAAAGAAGTAGAAAGCGATGGCCGTGATGTGCAACGCCACCAGGCCCAGCACCAGCCACTGGCCCCAGGTCTTGTGCCAGCTGGTCGCCAGCAATGAGGTTTCGCCGCTGACGTAACGAATCAGCGGCCCCTGGTTGGCGATCTCGTCGTCGGCCACCAGCCCGGTGCCGAGTTGCACCGCCACGATGGCCAGCAGGGCGAAGACCGAGAGCGCCCCGGTCGGGCTGTGGCCCACGTCCAGCGTTTCGCGCGCCGGGCTTTGTCCGCGCAGGTAGCGCAGGTAGTGCCACAGCGTGGATGGCGCATAGATGAAGCTGGCAAAGCGCGACCAGCGCCCACCCACCAAGCCCCACAGCACGCGGAAGACGATGAGCGTGAGCACCACATAGCCGAAGCGGAAGTGCCATGCCATGGCCGCGCCGCCGATCTTCGCGCTGATCACAGAGCCGGCCACCGCCAGCGCCAGCAACCAGTGAAACAGGCGTGTGGGCAGGTCCCAGACGCGCACGGGCACCAGGGCGGCAGTAGGGGTGAGCTCGGGCATGGTCGGCGTCTTGGCTCAAGTGACAGGGGGCCGCCAGCAGGCTGCCGGCGAAGCGCAACCATATCAAGGCTCGGCGCGCTTGAGCGGACTCGAGCGGACTCGGCCGGACTCAGGCGGGCCCGCTCGTGCTCTGCCGCACTCAGTCGGGCTCAGACGCACCAGCGTGCTACGTACACTGCGCGCCAGCAAGGGCCGCAGTTCCGGCCTCTGCTGCCTTCTGACTGCCACCAACGTACGGAGCCTTACCGCATGCCACGTCTTCTTTTCACCGTCGCCGCCCTCGCCGGCCTGGCCACCGCCCTGCCGGCCGCTGCTCAGTTCCAGAAGCCCGAAGACGCGGTGAAGTACCGCAAGGCCGCCTTCACCGTGATGGGCACACACTTCGGCCGTTTGGGCGCCATGGCCCAGGGCCGTGTTCCCTTCGATGCCGCCGCCGCGACGATGAACGCCGAGATCGTGGCCGACATGGCCAAGCTGCCCTACGCCGGGTTTGTCGATGGCACCTCGGGCACCGAGAAGGGCACACCCAAGGCCAATGTGTGGACCGACCGCGCCAAGTTCGACGCCGGTGCAAAGAAGTTGCAGGAGGAGTCTGCCAAGCTGGCCGCCAACGCCAAGACGCTGGACGGGTTGAAGACGGCCTTCACGGCCACGGCCGGCACCTGCAAGGCTTGCCACGACGATTTCCGGAATCCTTGAGCCCCCAAGCTCGCTAGCGCTCGCTGCCCCCCGAGGGGGGTGTCTCCCTACGGCCCGGCGGAGCCGGTTCCGTGGGAGGAAGCTTGGTCGCGCGGTGGTGCTGGTGGGGGCTCGGCGAAGCCGAGAACCACTCTGCGGGTCATCGCGCTTTTCTTTTCGATCTTCGTCACGATGACCGCGCCTACCTCGGCGGTGTTGCCGACGTGGGTGCCGCCGCAGGGCTGAAGGTCCACGCCTGCGATGTCGAGCACGCGGATGCGGCCCAGGCCGCGGGGGGGCTGCACGCTCATGCTGCGCACCAGCTGCGGGTTGGCGTCGAGTTCGGCTTCGCTGATCCAGCGGTGGCTGACAGGGTGTGCGCCGGCCACCAGGCGGGCGATGCCGGCGGTGAGGGTTTCCTTGTCCAGCGGCTCGGCGGTGTGGAAGTCGAGCCGGGCGTAGGTCTCGGTGATGCTGCAACCGTCCACCGGGTGCGGCACCAGCGCGCACAGCAGGTGCGTGGCGGTGTGGAAGCGGCGGTGGGCCAGGCGGCGTGCGGCGTTCACTTGCGCATGGACCGTCGTGCCGGGTGTGAAAGCGGACAGGTCGGCGCCGGCCGCGGGCACGTGCGCGATGGCGCCGGGGTGGGCCTTGTGCTTGCGCGTGTCGGCGATGGCGAGCACGGCGCCGCCGGCAGTGGTGAGGGTGCCGGTGTCGCCGGCCTGGCCGCCGCTCAGCGGGTAGAAGACGGTGCGGTCGAGCACCACGCCGGCCTCGTCTACCGCCAGCACGGTGGCCGTGCATTGCAGCAGCGTGGCGTCTTCGCGGAAAAGTTCTTCGCTGGTCATCGGAATACCCTCATCGGAATACCCGTCATCCGGCGCTTGTCAGCACCACTTCGCCGTGGGGCGTGGCCAGCACGGCGCGCAGCGCGGGGCCGCTTTCGCAGTGCTCCACGCCGCGCAAGCGCAGCACTTCGCGTGCGCGCGGCGGCACGCCGTGCAGTTGCAGGGCCTTCAGCGCCACACCCTGGTCGGCCATGGTCAAGGTCGGGTGCCGGCCCTGCCATTGGATCAGCGTGGGCAGCGCGCCGCCGCACAGCAGCGCGCCGTCGTCGCGCAGCAAGATCTGCCATTCCAGCCGGCCCTGCGGCGTGTCGCGCCCGGCCTTCACCGGGTTGCCGGGCTGCAGGCCCACGGTGATGAGGCCCCAGCGGTGCATGTCCAGCATCGCGCTGCGCGCCACCCCATGCACCAGTTGCGGCGCCTCAGCGATGCGCGCCTGCAAGGCCGGGTCGTCCAGACCGAACCAGCGGGCTCGGCGGGGCGCAGGGGCTTCGGGGTCGATGGCCATGATCTCTAAGTAGACGTTCGCAAACCCGGGCCCGTCAATGCGGCACAGCCGGTTGTGCGTGCCCATCAGCGCATGTTGGCCGCCAGGGCCGGGCGTGATGCCCAGCGTGGCCTCGCACCAGGCGACGCCTTGTGCCAGCGTGGCGGCGGCCACGACGAGATGGTCGACCGCCGTCGCGGCGCCGGTGATGATGGGGGCGTCGTCGTTCACGGCACCGCGCCCAGCGTCGGTACGAAACGGCGGCGCATGGCTTGGGCGCTGAAAGCGTTCAGGCAGCCGCCAACACGCGGCCCAGCGCCTCGACGGCGGTGGTGATCTGTTCAGGCGTGGCTGTCACGAAGCTCAAGCGCAGCGTGTTCGCGTGGCCACCGTGCGGGAAGAAGGTGCTGCCAGGCACGAAAGCCATGCCTGCATCCACCGCCTTGGGCAGCAGCGCCGCAGCGTCGATGTGCGCCGGCAGCTGCAGCCAGAAGAACATGCCGCCCACAGGCACCTGCCACTGCGCGCCTTTGGGCATGTGGGCGCTGAGCGCGGCGCTCATGGCGTCACGCTGCTGCTTGTAGCGCGCACGGATGGTGGGCACGTGTTCGCGCAGGAAGCCGTCCTTGATGACCTCGTAGACGATGCGCTGGTTGAAGCCCGGCGTGTGCAGGTCGGCCGCCTGCTTGGCCTGCAGCAGCTTGGGGTAGATGGCCTTGGGCGCCACCATGTAACCGAGGCGCAGGCCCGGCGCCAGCACCTTCGAAAACGATCCCAGGTAGACGGCGCCGCCGCCCTCACCCACACCCGCGCGTGCGCTCAGTGGCGGCGGCGGGGGCTCGTCGAACCACAATTCGCCGTAGGGGTTGTCTTCGACGATGGGCAGGCCGACGGCGACTGCGGCGTCCACCAGCGCCTCGCGACGCGCGGCGCTCACGCAGCGGCCGCTCGGGTTCTGGAAGTTGGGCAGCAGGTAGACGAAGCGTGCTCCGCGCGCGGCACGCACGGCGTCGGGCAGCGGGCCTTCGTCGTCGCCCGCCAGCGCGGTGAATTCGGGCTCGTACGGCGCGAACGCCTGCAAGGCACCGAGGTAGGTGGGCGACTCCACTGCCACCGCGCTGCCGGGGTCGATGAGCACCTTGCCCACCAGATCGAGCCCCTGCTGCGAACCCGACGTGATGAGCACCTGGCTCGCGTCGCACTGCAGGCCTTGTGTACCCAGTTCGGCCGCCACCCATTCCCGCAGCGGGCCCAGGCCTTCGCTGGCGGCGTACTGCAGCGCTTCGCGCGGCTGTTCGCGCAGCACCCGCTCGGTGGCCACACGCATGGCTTCCACTGGAAAGGTGTCGGCCGAAGGCAGGCCGCCGGCCAGCGAAATGATGCCCGGCCGTTCGGTGACCTTCAGGATTTCGCGGATGGTGGACGGGTTCAGCCGGTCGGCGCGGCGCGCCAGTTGCCATGCGGTCATGGGGTGCTTTCGAAGATGCGGTGAAGAAGGTTAACGCGCCGTTCCCACTGGCAGGCGCCGGCCGATAAAAACGACGGCCATCACCGCAAGGGCAAAAAACAACGTCACGGGTTCCAGCTTTTCGCCCAGCACCGGCACCGCAAACAACAGGGCCAGAAAGGGCTGCAGCAGTTGCACCTGACTGACGCGCACGACGCCGCCCAGCGCGAGACCGCGGTACCAAGCGAAGAAGCCCAGCCACATTGAAAACACGCTGACATAGGCAAAGCCGCCCCAGGCAGCTGCGCGGGCGGCCTGGGTGGGCCACAGCCACAACGCCGCCGGCAGCGTAAGGGGTAGCGACGCCACGAGAATCCAGCCGATGACATGTTCAGCCGGCATCACTGCGGCGGCGCGCGCGCCGGCCACATAGGCCACGGCCGTAGAAAGCACCGCGCACAGCAGCAGGCCGTCGGCGAATGAGAGCCGCCCGCTGCCCTGCCAGGCGGCGAAACCCAGCACCAGCCCGCAACCCGTCAGCGCACAGGCCCAAAAGCCGGCCGATGGCCGCTGGCGCAGAAACAGCGCCGCCACCACCGCCGTGGCCAGCGGCAGCACGCCCGTCACCACGGCAGCATGCATGGCGTCGACCTGGCGCAACGCCAGCGCCAGGAAGAGCGGAAAGCCCACCACCGTGCCTGCCGCGCTGACGGCCAGCGTGGCCCACAGGTACCGCGGCGGGCGTGGCGCATGCACGACCCAGAGGTAGACCAGGCTCAACAGCCCAGCCACCGCGGCCCGCCCGAAGGTGACGAAGGCCGGTGGCAACTGCGGTGCGGCGCTGTCACCCACGGCCAGGCGTGTCATGGGCAGGGTCATCGCGAAAATCACCACGCCCAGCGCACCGAGCAGATAGCCACGGCGCGCGTCGCTCGCCGAGGGTGGTGCCACCAGGGTGGCCGTGGCAACGTCTGTCATGATCCCAGTCTAGGCGCCACAGGAACGCGCCTTTGGCGGTTGTCACGGTGAAGGCGGGGGTGCATTCGTGGTTGCATTCGCGGGTGCATTCGCGGGTGAGGGCGACACTGGTCTTGCAAACCACGGAACATCAGGACACAGTTGAAACACCGCTGCGGGTTGGTGCGTGCACTTTGGCGCTTCCAATCCGGGTGTGAACGAGCTCCCGAAACCCATGTTCCAGACCACCCAGCCGCACAGCGGCCTACCGCAACGCCGTGTCGGCGACTTGCAGCGCATCGCCGCGCGCCGAAGTACACGCAAAGACAGCGACGCCGGCACCACCCATCTGGCCTCGCTGAACCCTTCGCTGCTGCAAGACTTGCAGCGGTTTGCCGCTGACCACCGCCCCGGCGACGGCCTGGACCTGCTGGAGGTGCTGGCCGCCTCGCTGCGGCACAACAGCGCATTGCGGCTGCACCTGCAAGACGACACCAGCGTGCTGGAGATGATGGTGCTGCCGGCCAGCCGCCAGGTGCGCTGCCACCTCGCCACGCCGCCCTGGCTGGCCTTGGGGCTGCTGACGCTGCGTGTGCTGCGCGTGGCCTCGCTGGCCAACGACGACAGCGACGCCGCTGCCGCCCACATCGAAGCCGCCGGCACGTCTTACGACCTGGGGCCGCTGCTGTGGCACATGGCGCTGCACGGCGCGCGCGGCGAATTGCTGCCAGAGATCGCCGGCGTGGCCACCTACCGCGTCACACCCGGCGCCAGCCTCGATGTGGCGGAGCCTGTGGGCGCGCTGGCCGACGCAGTACAGCGCCTTCAGGGGCAGACCACACCGCTGCGCGAAGTGGCCACCTGGCCCGGCTTCGACCGCGACCGCGCGACGCGGCTGCTGAACGCGCTGTACCTGCAGTCGGCACTGATCGTCACGCGCTCGCACCCGGGCGCGCTCAACGGGCTGTAATCGCGGGCCTTGCCAGCGACAGTAGAAGCGTCAGTAGAAGCGTCAGTAGAAGCGAGCCGCAGGGGCGGGCTCTAGCAGCGCACTCCCGCAGAATGCGGGACATGAATTCCCCCAACGCCCGGCAGGACCTGGCCCGCGCGAGCTTCACGATCCAGGGCGAAGGTTTCAGCCTCAGCCTGCAAGCCACGGTACCCGCCGGTCCGGTGCAGCGGGTGGACCTGCTGCCGCTGGCCCGCGCGCTGGCCGATGCCGTGGTGGCCCAGACGCAGCAGGCCGTGGAAGCCGCCGGCCAGCACATCAGTTGCCGCGCAGGCTGCGGCGCCTGCTGCCGCAGCCTGGTGGCCATCTCCGAGGTGGAGGCACGGCGCCTGCACAGCTACGTCCACAGCCAGCCCGAGCCCCGGCGCAGCACGCTGCTGGCACGCTTCGATGAGGCCTTGGCTGCGCTGCAGTGCGCCGGTCTGCTGGGCGCGCTGCAGCACTGGGCGGCCTGGAGTCAGCCCGAGTACCGGCGCCAGCTGACCGCCTATTTCGCGGCCGGCGTGCCCTGCCCTTTCCTTGAAGACGAGTCCTGCGGCATCTACGCCGAGCGGCCCATCACCTGCCGCGAGTTCCTCGTCACCTCGCCACCCCGCCACTGTGGCGAACTGGGGTCGACCGAAGTGCGCCGCGTGGCGCTGCCGGTACAGATGTTCAACGCCGTGGCGCGCTGGCAGCCGCGCGAGGCCGGCGATGGCAGCGAGATTCAGGAACGCTGGGTGCCCCTGGTGCTGGCCCTGGCCTGGGCCGAGCAGCACGCCGACGAGAGCCCCGCCCAGCCCGGGCCCGAACTGCTGAGCGAGTTGCTGGACGCCATCAACGGCTGAAGCGGCAGGCGGCTCCGCTGCGCTGAAGCAGCGTTAGCGTGCGCCCAGCACTTCCCAGCGTTCCAGCGCCTGGAGCAGCTCGGTCTCCAAGCTTTCGTGCCGCGCCTGCAGCGCGGGCACACGCTGCGGTTCCTTGGTGTAGATATCGGCATGGGCGAGTTCCGCCGCAATGCGGGCCTGCTCGGCTTCGAGCGTTTCGATGCGCGCTGGCAGGCCGTCGAGTTCGCGCTGTTCCTTGTAGCTCAGCTTGGCCTTCGGCGCATCGCCGCCCGAGCCTGCCGACTTGCCAGCCGTCTTGGTTGCCGCCAGCGGTGCCGCCGCCGGCTGCAGCGCCGCCACGCGGCCGCGTTCGCGCTGCTGCTTCCAGTCTTCGTAGCCGCCTTCGTATTCGCGCCAGAAGCCGTTGCGGCCGCCGTAGGCCGGGTCGCCTTCCCAGGCAATGGTGCTGGTGACGACGTTGTCGAGGAAGCGCCGGTCGTGGCTGACCAGGAACACCGTGCCGGGGTAGCTCTGCAGCAAGTCTTCCAGCAGTTCCAGCGTGTCGATGTCGAGGTCGTTGGTGGGCTCGTCCAGCACCAGCACGTTGGCCGGCAGCGCGAACAGCCGCGCCAGCAGCACGCGGTTGCGCTCACCGCCGCTCAGCGTGCGCACTGGCGAGTGGGCGCGCTCGGGCGAGAACAGAAAGTCGGTCAAGTAGCTCATCACGTGCTTGCGTGAGGTGCCGGTCTCTATCCACTCGCTGCCCGGGCTGATGGTGTCGATCAGCGTGGCGTCGAGGTCCAGCCCGGCGCGCATCTGGTCGAAGTAGGCCACCTGCAGGCGCGTGCCCCGGCGCACGCTGCCTTTCGTCGGCTGCAGCTCACCCAGGATCAGCTTCAAGAGCGTGGTCTTTCCGACGCCGTTGGGGCCGATCAGGCCGACCTTGTCGCCGCGCAGGATGGTGCCGCTGAAGTCTTCGATGAGCACACGCTCGCCGTACTGCATGCCGACGCGCTTCAGCTCGGCGACGATCTTGCCCGGCGGCAGCCCGGCGTCGAGTTCCAGCCGCACCTTGCCGAGCTGTTCACGCCGCGCCACGCGCTGCTCACGCAGCTTCACCAGGCGCTGCACACGGCCCACGCTGCGCGTGCGGCGCGCTTCCACGCCCTTTCTCACCCACACCTCTTCCTGCGCCAGCAGCTTGTCGGCGCGGGCGCGTTCCAGCGCCTCGTCTTCCAGTTCACGTGCCTTGGTCTTCTCGAAGGTGGCAAAGCTGCCCGGGTAGCTGCGCAACACGCCGCGGTCGAGTTCGATGATGCGGGTGGCCACGGCGTCGATGAAGGCGCGGTCGTGCGAGACCAGCACCAGCGCGCCCTGGCGCTCGGTCAGCAGGGTCTGCAGCCACTCGATGGCGTCGATGTCGAGGTGGTTGGTGGGCTCGTCCAGCAGCAGCAGATCGGGCGCGGCCACCAGGGCCTGGGCCAGGGCCACACGCTTCTTGGTGCCGCCGCTCAGCGCTTCGACCTGCATGCTGCCGTCCAGCCGCAGGCGCTGCAGCGCTTCGTCCACACGCTGTTCCCAGGTCCAGCCGCCCAGGGCTTCCAGGCGCGTCATCAGGTCGTCCAGGTCGTCGTCGGGGTCGTGTCGTTCGAACTGCTCGCGCAGCGCACGCGCTTCGGCCACGCCCACGCTGACGGCATCGAAGACGCTGACGCCGGGCTCGAACAGCGGTTCCTGCGCCACGTAGACGCGGCGCAGGCCGGTCTGCAGCTGCAGGATGCCTTCATCGGGCTTCTCCAGCCCGGCCAGGATCTTCAGCAGGCTGGACTTGCCAGCGCCGTTGCGGCCGATGAGCGCGATGCGCTCGCCGGCTTCGAGTGAAAGGGCGGTGCCATCGAGCAAGGGCACATGGCCGAAAGCGAGGTGGGCGTTGGAAAGGGTGAGCAGGGCCATGGCGCGATTGTCGCGGGCCTTGCGGCCGAGCTCAGCCCCGGGGTCGACGCCAGCACAGCAAGCTCAGCAAGCTCAGCCCGCCGCCTGCACAACGCGCGAAGCCGCGCGGCGCCACACGTCGCCGCCTTGCCCAGCGCCATAGGCCTTCTGTTGCTCGCGGCAGCTGTCGACCAGCTTGGCGCTGTGGTCGTCGTCGGCTGCGATGGCTGTGGCCACGATGCGCGCCCAGGGCTGCAGCGGCGCAGCACCCTGGCTGCGTGCGCTGCTGGCGGCCCAGGCGGCTGCAAAGGCGCGCCAGTAGGCTGCCACGGCCGCCAACCTGGCTTGCGGCTCGTCCAGCACCGGCAGCACCACACGCAACGCATGCGCGCTGGTCAGCATGTGCAGCACGGTGAAGTTGCCGCTGGCGGCATAGAGCTCGGCCGCACCGCGGGCCAGGCGCTCCAGCGTCTTGTCGTCCACACGCAGCTGAGCCACGGCGTCGCCAAAGCCAGGCCAGGCGGCGACCACGGCCACACGCTCGGCGATCAAGCGGCCGGCCACCGGCAACGGCGGCAGCGGCAGGCGGCGCAACACCGCGGCGGGGTCGCTTTCGCAGCCGTCGCTGGGCGCAGCCATGGGCGCGTCCAGCGCAAGCCAGGTGGCGGCCCAGTGCGCCAGGGCATCGGCCAGTTCTTGCCGGTGCGCCGACTGCATGGCGTAGGCCGTGCGAATGAGGCCGTGGAAGGCCGCGCCGGCGCAGCCTTCGATCAAACGCGGCAGCACGGCTTCCAGCACATCGCCGGCGCCTTCCTGCTGCAGCCATTGCGTGAAGAGGCTGCGGTACATCGGCCAGGCACCACGCCGGCCCAGGTGGGCGGCCCAGGCGTCGCCGGAGGGCCAATCTTGCGGGCTCGGCGCCGGCTGCAGCCGCGTGGCGTAGGCCTCGGCCCAGACGTTCAGACGCTGCGGCGGCGCGCCCAGGCGGTGCAATGCCATCGCGGCCATCGGCAAATGGCTGCTCAGCCCGTCGCTGTACTCGGCGTCATAACCGGCACCGGCGTCCAGCCAGTGCAGCAGGGTGGCGTTGTGGGCGACACTCGGCGCTTTCATGTCAGCGCGGTTTTCAGGGCAGTCTCCAGCGCGTCGATGAACATCGCCGGCACGTCGAAGCCGGTCTGCTCTGTGATTTCGGCAAAACAGGTCGGGCTCGTGACGTTGATTTCGGTCAGGCAGCTGCCGATGATGTCCAGCCCCACCAGCAGCAGGCCGCGCGCGGCCAGCACCGGGCCCAGCGCTTCGGCGATTTCACGCTCGCGCGCGGTCAACGGCTGCGCCACGCCCTTGCCGCCGACGGCCAGGTTGCCGCGTATCTCGGTGCCCTGCGGAATGCGCGCCAGGCTGTGCGGCACCGGCTTGCCGCCGATGACGAGCACGCGCTTGTCGCCCTGCGTGATCTCAGGCAGGTACTTCTGCACCATCAGCGTGGTGGCGCCGCCCTGGTTCAGGGTTTCGACGATGCTGCCCAGGTTCAGGCCGTCCGGGCCGACGCGGAAGATGCCCATGCCGCCCATGCCGTCGAGCGGCTTCAGGATGATGTCTTGGTGCTCGGCGTGAAAGCGTTTCACGTCGCCCTCGTCGCGCGTCACCAGCGTCGGGCCGATGAACTGCGGGAACTCGAGGATGGCGAGTTTTTCGGGGTGCTCGCGCAGCGCACCGGGTTTGTTGAAGATGCGCGCGCCTTCACGCTCGGCCTGGCTCAGCAGATGGGTGGCGTAGATGTACTCGGGGTCGAAGGGCGGGTCCTTGCGCATCAGCACGGCATCCACGTCTTTCAGCGGCTGCGGTCTTTCATGCGGAGGCGGCTGCGCGGCGGTGAACCAGGTTTCGCCTTTGCCGCTGTGGCCTGTGAGCGTGATGTCGCGCACGAAGCCGGTGACGGCCTCACCACGCTGCCAGCGCAGGTCTTTCGGCTCGCAGGCCATCAGCGTGTGGCCGCGGCGGGCGGCCTCGCGCATCATCGCGAAGGTGGAATCCTTGGCGATCTTGAACGACTCCAGCGGGTCGGCAACGAACAGCAGTTTCACGCGGGGGCCTCCTCATCCCGACAGGATGCCGGGCCGAGACTTTCGCACAAGCCGCCGCAGGGTGCCGGCAGACGCCGCCGCTGCGTTTATGGCAGCGTGCTGGCCACCTGGCGCTCGGCCGTGCGCCACTCCGGCAGGCCGCCGCGGAACCAGAACACCTTGCTGTAGCCAGCCTTCAGCGCGGCATGGCTGGCCTTGTAGCTCTTCCAGCACTCGGCACCATTGCAGGCGAACACCAGCGCCGCGGACTTGTTGGCGGGAAGCTTGCTGATGTCGAAGCTGTCGAGCGCGCTGTCGTAGTCGGTGTCCTTGGCGCTCTTCTCGATGTAGGGCAGCCACTTCGCGCCGGGCACGTGGCTGGCCTTGAACTCGGCCTCGGTGCGGGTGTCGAAATAGTTGGCGCCTTCGGTCATCAGGCGCGCCACGTTGACGGCATCCACCACGGTGGCGCCGGGCAGCTGGCGCGGCGTGAAGTAGCCCAGGGTCGAGACGTAGTCGAACTCGCGTTTCTCGATCGCCACCGGCTTCTCAAAACCGTTCCGCGCGAGGTTGGGCGTGGCCAGTGTGCGCAGCAGCACCGGCTGCAAGGCGCGCATGGCTGGCGTGCCGGCCAGCGACTGCTTCACCGCCACGCTGATGCCAGGCACGGGCTTGCTTTGCATGAAGGCCTGCACCGGCTCGCCAGCGGCTTTCCAGCGTTCGAATACCGCGCGCTCCACGCCCACCACGTCGCATTCGCGAATCTGCAGGCAGACCAGCAAGGCATCTTGATACCGCAAGTTCTTCACGCTGCGAAAGTGCGCCTTCATCGAGGTGTTGGCGGCATTCAGCTCGCCACGCACCAGGTAAGTCACCACGCTGTCCTGCAGCGGCAGCCCCAGCCGCCGGCCATGGGCCTGGGCCAGGCTGCCCACCTGGCTGCTGGCCAGCGCCACCAGTACCGCCTGCACGCCCTGCGAGCTGCCCGCCAGCGGCACATAGCCATGGCGCAAGGCGCTGCCCACGACGTGGGCCGGGGCCACGTAGATATCGCTCGACTGCGCGCGCGTGCCCGAAAGGTCAGCCGTAGCGTCGGTGGACATCACGGTGCTGACATCGCCGGCACGCGCCTCGCGCAGCGCTTCGTTCACGGCAGCGCTGATGGCCAGGTAGGTGGCGTGCCTCGACTGCTCGCCGTGGTCTCCGGGGTTCACACGCACGCTCAACGGCGCGGCCAGGGCAGGCGCCATCGCGGCCAGCAGCGCCAGGCCGATGGCGGCCAGAGGCCGATGAATGCGAAAAGCCGGGAAAACAGAAGTGCTCATGGCGGGCGTAGCGCTCGTGGCGCTTGGAGGGTCACCTCGCCTTTATCGGAAAAAACGGGGCCGAATGTAGGGCACTCGTGCCCTGGCCGCGCGCGTGAAACAGTTGCTCACGAAGCTGGCCGCCGAAAGCACGCGCGTCGGTATGAACTGAACGCAGCCCACGATGACTGCAGCGGTGAAGTGCCGGCATGGAGGCGGCATGAACGCGGCATGAAGCGGCATGAAGGCAGCGCTCCACGCGCGGTCCGCCGGGTCAGGCAAACCGGCCAGGGAAACGGGCAAGGCGAACCGGCTAGGCAATGGGCCGGGCAACGCACTGCCGTCCCTACAATCTTTGCCATGTCGCATGAACACGAATTCGTCCTGACCCTGGCCTGCCGCGACACCAAAGGCATCGTGCACGCGGTCTCGGGCCTGCTGTACCAGGCCGGCTGCAACATCATCGATTCGCAGCAGTTCGGCGACCTGGAAGGCGAGCACGCCACGGGCTACTTTTTCATGCGCGTGCACTTCCAGGCGCCGCCGCAACTGGCCAGCGCCAGCACACTGAACACGCTGTTCGAGCACACGCGCCAGCAATTCAGCATGCAGGCCCACTTCCACGCCATCGCCGCGCGGCCGCGCCTGCTGTTGATGGTGAGCCAGCACGGCCATTGCCTGAACGACCTGCTGTTCCGCTGGAAGAGCGGCAGCCTGGCGGTGGACATCCCGGCCATCGTGAGCAACCACGAGACCTGCCGCTCGCTGGCAGAAAGCTACGGCATCCCCTTCCATCATCTGCCGCTGGCGGGCGGCAGCACGCCGGAGGTGAAGCGCGCCCAAGAGCTGCAAGTTGAAGCGCTGATCAAGGCCGAGCGCATCGACCTCGTGGTGCTGGCGCGCTACATGCAGATCCTGAGCGAGCCTTTCTGCCACGCGCTGGCCGGGCGCGCCATCAACATCCACCACAGCTTCCTGCCCAGCTTCAAGGGCGGGCGGCCCTACCACCAGGCCCACGCACGCGGCGTGAAGCTCATTGGCGCCACGGCGCACTACGTCACCGCCGACCTCGACGAAGGCCCCATCATCGAACAGGACGTGCAGCGGGTCGACCACACCCTGTCGGCCGAAGACTTCACCGCGGTGGGGCGCGACATCGAATGCATGGTGCTGGCGCGCGCCGTGCGCTGGCAGGTGGAATACCGTGTGCTGATCAACGGCCACAAGTGCGTCGTTTTCCGCTGACGCTGCGGCTGCATACAACGCACTGCCTTCCCTGCACTTTCTTCGCTGCCTGCCAGACCGAAAAATCCACGTGCACAGCTACAAGGCCCCCGCCTGGCTGCCGGGCGGCAACCTGCAAACCATCTGGGCCGCGACGCGGGCGCGCCGCCATCTCGGCCCGCCGCCGCACTTCACGCGCGAACGGTGGGCCACGCCCGATGGCGACTTCGTCGATGTCGACCATCTGCAACGCCCGCCCGGCGCCGCGCCGCCCGCCCAGCACCTCGT
>Ga0209490_10002395_pt1 | contig 17778 bp, 15 predicted proteins | sample MAT06_FD_187209 | JGI IMG/M metagenome (GOLD analysis project Ga0209490, IMG submission 187209) | Freshwater microbial communities from Lake Fryxell liftoff mats and glacier meltwater in Antarctica - MAT-06 (SPAdes) (version 2) | ecosystem: Environmental > Aquatic > Freshwater > Ice > Liftoff... | reverse complement strand
GATCGCCCTATGGCAATAGCGGTCTGCTCCAAACTCAAGCCTAGCTCAAGGGGTAGCAAAACCGATTGCGCCAAGCGAAGCTCATCGGCTGTGGTAGCGCTCTTCAGTAAGCGCCTTGCTGTTTCCAGGTGTTCTTTTCCTCCTGCTGTGCGGGGCATGGCTCGTGGTTGAGTTTGGCCCAAATATAACTAACGTTTCTAATGAGAATTAGAATTACTTCTATGCACAATGGGATCCGAGGTTCCTAGGCCTGTTGCTCTTCTCCACCTGGCTTGACTATTTCTCCTGTCTCGGGATACATGCCGACAGCAGCCGGTACATTTAGAAAACCTGGTTCCTGTTGCAGCAATTGACTCGCCAATGGCGATCAGATCACATACAAAATGAGTTTGGCCGCTCTAAGCTGCGTTCGTCAATGCACTGCCACATGCTGGGCTATGACCCGCTCCAGGCCAGTGCGCAGCGGCAAAAGGTCGCGCCCAAGCAGGCCGCGCATACGGGTGATATCAGGCATGCGGCGCGTCATGTCGCCTTCTTCCAATGGTGGAAGATGAACGATCCGCGAATGACTGTCGGTGACCTCAATGATCAATTCAGCCAAGGCCTTGATCGTGATCTCCACGTCCGATCCGATATTGACCACATCGTTCATCACCTCGCCGCGGTAATAGGCATTCAAGCACGCATCCAAATTATCGTCGATGTAGCAGAAGGTGCGGGTCTGCAGGCCATCCCCATAAAGAGTGATATCCTGCCCAGCAAACGCTGCACGCAGGAACTTGGCGACCACGAAATCCTTGCTCTGTTTCGGACCATAGGTATTGAAGAACCTGAAGATGGTGTAGTCCAGGCCGAACTCCTTGTGATAGGAGCGCAGGAAGGCTTCGCCGATGTTCTTGACGATGGCGTAGGGCAATTTCGAGTTGAGTGGGGTGGTGCGTTCGTTCTGTGGGATCTCAACAGGTTCGCCGTAAACCTCACTGCTGCTGGAATAGATCACGCGCTTCACTCCGGTATTCTTGGAGAGATCCAAGATGTTGCGGATGCCATCAATGTCCCGCAGTACCTGCACCGGGTTGTCGGTGGTGCGCTTGACCCCCACCATGGCCGCATAATGGAACACGTGATCGAAGCGATACGCATAGAAGACCCCGCTTATATCCTCGAAGCGGTTGACATCGCACTTGATGAAATGCAGGTTGTCCTTGGCGGGTGATGCGATCTTCGCCACTTCCCCGGTCAGGAGATTGTCCACCACGACCACCTCGTTGGCAGGATCATCAGCCAATTTGAGGGCGAGATCGCTGGCGATGAACCCAGCGCCACCGGTTACAAGGATCCTTGCCATACGTTCACGTTGTGCTTGGCGGTAAAACTAGCGAACTGATGCGTTCTTCGGCGTTACGATCCACGAGAAAGCAAGACCATGACGTCTGGAATGCCGCTTGGTTGCTGGATCATATTTGTACCAAGTATCCATAGAGCATCACTTTGCGCTACCAGAACGCATCAGAAGGACCACGCGCCAGCTGCCTATCAGCAAGATGAACGCCATTCCGAAGCCGTACCAGAAGGCCGGGTATCCAAGATTCTTTCTGATCAAATAGGGGATCCTTCTCCAATGGAACTCCTCTGCCTTGCCTTGATGTTCGGACCACCACTGGGCATCGTAAGTTTCCACGGGAGCCATTTCCTGGCCGGTAAGCGACATGGCCGACCAACGAATGCCTCCAGGGTCAACATCGGCAACCAGCACAGCATCGCGCAACTGGTCGCGCACCGCGCATTGGATGTAGGTGATGTTGGGTTCGTGCGGTTGGAAGAACATACTGGCTGGTGCCCGGCCTGCCATGCTGCCACTGATCCAGAACACCTTCGTTGAACGAGCCAAACGCCTGATGATCGGAAGTACCTCCTTCTCGTAGTTGGCACCCAGTATGGATCGCGTATTCCCCTCGAAAAGCTTGCTGTAGCGAGGCTCCTCTTCAGCCCAGATCGGTCTATGGCTGACGATGAACACATGCTTCATCTGATCGCCCCCGGTTCGAGCCGCCAGTTGCTCCAGCACCTCCAGTTGATCCCCCAGGATGCGGCTGTCATCGCGCTCTGTATCCAGCAACACAATGCGGTCTGCGCCCATTGATAAGGTCACTGGCATTCGCGCTGCAGCATGGTACGCGTGCCCTTCCAGATCGTGGTTGCCCGGCGCATTGAACAAGGCCAAGTGGAGCTTTGAAAAGAACGAATCCAGATAGCGCAGACTGTCACGATCAGGTTCCAGGAACAGATCACCGGTGCTTAAGAACACGTTCGCTCCTGTGGCGTTCATGGCATCGATGTTCGCCAGCACCGTAGCCGCTGGAAAGCCGGATGTATTGGTACTGGCGCCATGAAAGTGACCGCCGATCAAGAGCCGATAGTGCCCTGTACTGTCCGGAGGTAGGATAGGCAGGAACGTAAATGGCGAGTTCTGCGCGCGCGAACAGAGCACGATCATAACGCCAATGGCAAGCAGACCCAACCTCATGGTAACGCTTTGGAGACTGGATCCATGACCTGGCCATCAACGGTCACGCTGTTCCCCTTGCCAATCTTCACGGGTCCGCTCGCACTCTTCAAGGAGACCTTATCTATCGTGATCCTGGATGGACCGAAGCGCTCCACAACGGCATCTACTTCGACGGCCATTTGTTCCTTAGAGTTGAGGGAACCCTTGTTCAGTGTTAACTGACCACCTCTTGCCACGCTTACCGTGGTGCGGTAAGAGCTGAACGATGCCTGTGTGGCTTGGACCACCGCACCTTGGTCCACTTTCAACCCGCTGCCCAACGCACTGCCTGCTTTGATACGATCAGCTTGCAACATTCCACCTTTTACCGAGATGGCATCGTCTCCTGCGCCGTTCAATTCAACATCGGTAAGGGTCGCCTGGCAAAAAGCCAAGGTGAGCTGGTCCTTGCCACCAGAGTACATGGTGCTGGATGAACCTACTTGACCACGTACCGCGAGGAATAGGTCGCGTTCCCGCACCTCGCCAACAACACAGGAAACCAAGTCCACATCCGCGTTCTGGAACACCAATGAAGCGATGCCGCTGGTGTTTGCTCCAAAGCCTTCGAAACGAACATATTCGAAGCGGCTTCGCCCAGTGGCTTCCAACACGATGACCCCTCCCCCGCTCGCATCAGAAGACCCAATGGTGATCGGTGCCTCCTCCATTCCCTTCCACTGAAGTGGCGAACGCGAAATGATACGTGCTCCTTTCTGGAGATCGATGCGCAGCGGTGCCACGGCCACCACCGTGAAGCCGGCCGGAAGGAAGAGGTCCTTATCCAAGGTATACCGGCCAGGTAGGATGTGGATCACATGCTGCTCCTCATCCACACGAATTCCTGGAATAGTATGGAGGTCCTGCGGCTTTCGTAGTGCAATTGACGGCAGTAGCAGCCCGTTGTCATAGGCGTAGGGGAAGACGTCCAACTCTTTCATCACCGACGCACCCAACACGCTGTAGCGCAAACGAAGTGGCTTCTTTCCAGAGCGCCCCGTAACAGGAACAACGAAGGTCATTTCCATTGGTTCTCCCATTTTTCCGGGCATCCGACAAGACACAATAGCCGGACCAAGTGGCGGTATCAATTTGCCACTAGCATCTAATATTCCATGCACTTCCATGGGAATGCCCTCCAACGGCACGGCAGTTACTCGCACGGTATCCGAGGTCACTTGGCTATATGCATGGAAGCCTTTGGGTACATCCAGGATCTTGCGGATGATGAGCTGGTTCCTGTAGTAGATGGAACGATCCAATTCCTTGTATGGAAATTCCCTGTAGATCAATGCAGAAGCCGAATCCAACGCAGGGGCCAACGCAGCGAAGGCACTGTCCAGGTAGGACGGTCGGGACAGGCGTTCCAAATGATGCACGTAGGCCCGGAACAACTCTGGATCGTTGAAATAGGCATCATGAAGGTCCATGGATGCTTCTTGCTTGCCGATGTACCGATCGGCACCGGCCAAGGTGCGGATCGGGAATGCGCTGAAACTCTCGTATGAGACCGGTTCGATCCGTTGTAGAACGGGGTCGAAATAGAACTTCACATCACTCCAGTCCATACTGTGGTGGCCCCCGACCAGATCAAGCAAAGCGTGGCGACGGCCTAGCTTATCCACATCGAAGACCTCGGAAGCCGTAAGCTGTGCCCGTCGAAAGGCATCCATGCGTGCTACGGCCCGTTCGAAGTAGACACGCTGCAGACTGTCCTTGGCCAACTCGTCAGAACCGAACGCATCCACCGAAGCGGCTTGATACGCACCGAAGGCCTCGTTGTAGCGCACCTTTTCCAACATGTTCAGGCGATGCTCCCAGAACAAGCCAGGATCAAAGCGGAACAGCGGCCCCTTGAGCCTTCCGTTGTTGGCCAATAATTCCGGACCGAAATGCTCCTCATAAGCGTAGATCCCTAAGTCCTCCTCGTTGAACTTGAGCTGAATGAATCCGTAACGCAGTGCGATGATGCCTTCCCCTTTGGACAAGCGGTGATAGAACCAATCGCAGAGATAGTTGCGGGTGCCGGGATGCTGTAGCGAGAAACGCTGCATACCCAGGAAACCTCCGTCCTTCTTCGCGATCACCCGAAAGGACCATTTGCTGCCTTGCACGTGGTCGCTCATCTTGCCCTTGATGCGCAATTTCACTTTGATCTTCCGACCTTCGAATTCCAATTCTGCCGGCACATAGTCATTCCCTTCGGGCATGATCACTCCACGCTCCCGTGCAGCTTGAACCACCGTCTCGATGCGCTCCAGATCGGTTTGATCGACCTTGATACTGACTTCGAGTGGTTGGACCGCGAAGGAAGCTGGATAGTTGACCCACCACTGCTTCACGAAGGTGACCAACCCAGGATGGGCCCGCCCTTTGAGCATGCGATCGGCAACGAGCCCGCCAACTCCGACCAGGGCCAAAAGAACCAATACGATCACTAGTTTTCGCTTCATGGCCTAGGTGCAAGGGCAAGTTGAACGGACCCGGGATCCGCCGTCCCTTCTTCGATGGCAAGATCCGGGTCATCGGGGTCCTCTTCCAGCGCAGAATATTCCTGCCAGTTAACGATCTCATCTTCCGAAACGACCGTGAGAATGATGACCAGGATGATCGTGTATGGATTCAACGAACTGACCAACCAGGATTCGTAGGTGATGGAGAACAACACCGCGAACATCACACCCAAGCTCATGGGTATGAGTTTGCTGGCCTTGATGAAGGTGAGCACGAAACTGCGGAAGAAGAGCAGCAGACCCACAATGCCCACATCGAACCAGAATGATAGGTAGGAATTGTGTACACCGCCTTGATGTCCCATGCGTTCCAAATACAGGCGGTGCTTGCGCATGATGCGTTCGTCATTCGCGAACCCGCCGCCGAAAATGAGGAATTCCTGGATCTGGGCCCAAGCAAAGCTCCATGCGAAGTAGCGACCGCTGCCACTCTTCAGGGTCTTCAATCGCACATAGCTCTCGATGCCCAAGGCATGTACGATAGGTTCGATGTTCGAGAGCACGATCTCTGAAACCCCGAACATGGCCAGCAACATGATGAAACCCAAGGCAGGCGAGGCTGTGAAGAAGCGGCTGAAGATCACGAAAACGAACACTGCAATGAGCGATGACCGCGAACCGGATGCCAGCAGGAAATAGAGCGCAGTGCCATGAACGAACAGCTTCTCTTTCCACGAGAAAAGGTCCTTCTTGATCGCACTAACGGTGCCAGCGAGCATGATCAGCAATAAACAGAAGATGGCCATCCCGTTCGGGTTCCCGAACACCCCTCGGAACCGACCGATCATGTAGGCATAGAAATCACCGTAATAATTGATGCTCAACCCTGCGATGAGGATGACGGTCATGAAAAGCACCAAATTCTTGAAGAAGTCCCAGCCCTGTAAACGGAAGTTGTAGAGCACGTAGTTGGGAATGATGAGGTACAAAAGAGCGTACGAGATCGTCTTTTGCAGGCCCACCAGGATGGTGCCGGAGAAGATCAACGGAAAAAAACTGTACACGAAGAAGGGCAGGAAGATGTTGAAGACCTGCGAGAATGGCACGAAGCGGTACCGCTCCAGTAGGAAGATGATGGCCAAGGCCGTTATGTAGGTGTTCTTGGCCCCCTTGAATACCTGCATGCTAAAGAACCACGGGGTAATGTCGGACAGCACCAATACGATGATCAGGCCGAAGATCATGTCTGCCCATAGATGCCGCGACTTCAGAAAGAACACGGACAGTGGCATGAGGATGAACAGGAAGGGCCCCAAGTAGACCCCTACGACCACATAAAGCAGTACGAGCAGGTAGAATTGGGTATTCTGTCGCAGATAATTCAGCATCGCTTCAGTTCCCTCGTGACCCGAAGGTGCGTAATTGACGCAACACCTGACCCGAACGTTCCATAGCGAAGCTCCGCATGATATCGACCTGCTCCATCCAGGTGCGCACGTCAGCGGGTCGTCTCCAACGCCTTGTATGGTTGGTCATTTCCGGCGCCATCAGTTGTACGATCCGATCCAACTTCACCAAAGATCGCTCTGCGGAGAAGGTTCCTTGGGCGAGCTTACGAGCTGTATCGATGAAACGAGCTTTGGTTCGTGGATCCCGCATCATTCCACGGTAGAGCTGCGTGATCGGCACATCCAGTGCATTCGCTCGAATGAACATGTCGGTACTGGGCGATGCATGCACCCCGTAGCCCAGATCGGAATCGCCCATCATGAAGTACCAGCGGCCATCCAGCGGTCGTTCGTGTCGTGGTGCCCCTGTGAAACGCCAGAACTTCACATTCTGCGAGGGCCAATCCATGTTACCCAGGATCATTTGTGTGGCCATGTACGCCAGGAAGCCATCCACGTCCAAACTAGCGTTCAGGGTATCCATCCAGCGCTGGTCCAAGCCATTCCAGACGGCTGTGCGTTGAGCCAATCGTTCGAATCGAGCAACCTCGATGGTATCACCACGATACAGCCGAGCCTCATCTTCCAAGATGGTGATCTCCTGCTTTCGGATACCGTATCTCCTCGCCAGCTCATCCTCATCCAACCGATGGCGAATGTGATGCACACCCCAATAGGCTCCGTTTATGTAAAGTACACAAGTACGGTGGCCTGAGACCTCAAAGGGCAGGCCCGCACAGAGGTCATGCTGGAAGGCATCGCGCAGCATGGCTTTGATCTGATCATTACCGGCAGCCCTGACGATCACCGAGGAATAACCCTTGTGGACCGGTTCCCCGAAGATATCCTGTTGCAACCGTTCGGGGAACTCCAACCGAAGCGCATGCTGGGGAAAAGACCTGGTCATTTGCCCGTTCATGCGAACACCCACATGGTCCTGAAAGATCTCGTCCCCTTCGCTGCCGATGAATTGTACGATCCCTTGCCGCTCCCATTCCTTGCCGCGCATGTGGAAATTCCCCGGGTATTTCCACCAGCGCGGATCGCGATATTCGGCCGTAAGCACTTTCTCCGGAGCATGAAAGATCCCATTCCCGACCACCATGATCCCGGTATCCGGATCGAACAAGGCACCGTGTGGCAGCACTAGGGAGAGTATTGGCAGATCACCATGGTCGGTGAAGAGCAGGGTATGGACCTTCTCTTCCGTGGAACGACCGCGACCATCCACCTCGGCTATGCGCAGCACCTGGGCAGTGGGCAAACCTGCCAATGGATGGCGCCAATTCATGGAGATCGGAATGGACAGTGAACGGGCAGCGCTTCGTTCATCCTTCATCGCCACTACCATAGCGCGGTCACCGAATTCCATGATCGGAGCATTCGCTTGGCTAGCAATGCGCAGAGATGCCCCGTACTGGGCCTGTATGAACACTGTATCCCCGATCTGACGGTAACCGGAAGCAGGCCACACGCTGGCCTCATTATCCCTTGTGGATGGCTTGGTGGGTAACGCATCTTTGCCAACGACCGCCACCAGAGCGAGGGCGCCGATGACAGCCAAGGCCAAGCTCAGCATGGCGCTGCGTTCAGCGTTCCTTGCCATGGTCACTTATCGATGGGGCGGCGACCCGACCATCGCATGATCAGGAGGTAGGGCACCAGAGCAATACCGACAATGACCGCAGCACCGCTTCCGCAACCGATACCGACAAGCAAGGCCGAAAAGAACACCGCAGCCGGGCGTGGACCATTCTCCGCCCTGCCGACCAGGACCGCAGCAGCAAGCACCAGCGCGGCAAGGGGTAGTTGTGCACGGACAAACGCCGTAGCTAGCGCGGCTGCGGCTGCCCACAGGGCAAGTCCCCGTGCATCGGAACCCTTTTGCCCAGCACCCCAATAGGCAAGAACGTAGCCCATGAAAGTGGCCGCTACGAGAACAAATACAAGGTTCGGTATGTCATATACCGAAAAGTGTCCCATATGGTCAGCGATCACTCCTTTCAAGTCCATGCCAATGATGGTTTGGGGCCAAAGCTAGGGAACACTGCACGCGGCAAGACTTCCTATTTTATCCCTGAAAAAAGGCTCCACCATGCTTCGGCTACGGGCAGGTCGCTTCAACCAATTCTGTTGGTGTGTTATCATAACCCTTTTACCACCGATGGGGCAACAAAACCCATCCAAGAACAGCTTGGTGCTTGGTTAGTGCCCTCAGCTACTCGATCCGCTATATTTGGCGCTATCATGAAAAGGGCATTCCTATTACCGATCCTCACCACGCTCTTGGCGTCGTCCACGTTGGGCCAAATTGCTACGCTGAGCAATGGATCATTGACCGTTCTGGAAGGCACCACCGTTCGCTTCGTTGGTCCAATGACCTTTGCCATAGCGGCGGGTGCGACAGTAGAGAACAATGGCGTGATCGACCTGGGGAGCGAGGCCACCCTGGTTGAACCGGTTGGCGGACCGATCATTGGCAGCGGCACAGAGCGTTCCATCACCTCGAATGGAGGGCCTTTCACCAGTGAGACCCCAGGAGGTTTAGGGCTGACCATGAGCAGCGCCGTAGCTGCCAGTCCGGTGGAAGTGGTGCGCGGGCACGTGCCATTCGAATTGCCGGAAGGCGATCTTGGGATAGCCCGCTGGTACGAGCTGAACAGTATTTCGGGAAGTGACCTGGAAGTGACCATGCGCTACGATGCCACTGAGTTGAACGGCTTACTGGCCGATCAGCTTTCGGCCTTTCGATCCAATTCGGAGAGCGGCCCCTGGTCGATCATGATCACGGATAATGATCCGGTGCAATACAGTTTGTCCGCCTCCTATGCTTACCCATGGGGTTTGCAAACAGCGTTCGATCAAGACGTGATAACATCTTCGCAAACCTTGGTGGTCGCGGATGGTTTCAGCGTTTGGCCCACCATGGTGATCGATGTCCTGCACATCACATCGCTCAACGGTTCGCCGATCGTTACGTTGGAAGTGTTGGATGGACTTGGACGCGCAGTGCCCTTCGATCGCATGAACAACAGCGTGGATCAAAGCACGGTCGGTTGCACTGGATTGGGCGCTGGCGCGTATTTCTTGCGTGTGAACGGGAACCGGGTCTTCAAATTCCGCAAGGCATGAGAACCTACTTGGCTGTTCTTGGCTCGTGGTTGTGCTTGGCTGCCTTTGGGCAATTGGAGCTTCCTACCAAATTGGAGTTCGAAGGCCCCTTGCCAACCGACAGACAAGTGACCGGTTTGGCCGACCCCATTGCCCCCGATGCCGCTGTTTCCCTAGCGGCAGCGCGTGCTATGGCCACAACGTTCGCGGCGGCGACAGGCACAACGACCATCGCTGCAGCACTTTCTCCTGCGCCTGCTGGCTATGCAGTAGGTATGGCGGTAACGATCGTCCCTGCTGAAAGCAATGACGTTAATGCATCGTTGAACTTGAACGGGCTTGGCGAGCGACCGATCGTGAAATTTGGGCAGGTGCCGTTGGATAGCGCCGATATGCAAAAGGATGTGCCCGCAAGACTTGTTTACGACGGGACCAAATTCCACCTGCTGAACAACACCTACCGGCCTTGCCCAAGTGGTTTCTACGCAACATCCGGCAGCTATTGTATCGAAGATTCTTCCAGCGTTGGCTCCACCTTCTACGAAGCGATAACCGCTTGTATGGCCAAGGGAGCGCGGTTGTGCGGGTATGCAGAATGGACCAATGCTTGTAGAACAAAAGCCGTATTCATCGCCAGTGTAATTGATGGCGAATGGGTGGACGATGCGGCCAACAACGGCTCTGATGCTAAGGTGGTAGGTGCCGGCTGGGCCTCGGGCGCGCCGTTGCCCGGTTTTGCCTGCAACTATGGATTCACCTATGCACCTGCCACGATCAAACGATCCAGATGCTGCTATTCCCGATGAAAGGTTCCTGCATCGTTCTACTCTTCTGGGTAACTTCGGCTGTGGGTCAAGTGGACGTGAGCGTTCCACTGCAATTCACGGGAGCTGATGGAGCACGCGGTTTCACCAACATAGCTTCGCCAGTTGCCGAAAGTGGAGCCCTCTTAGTGGAGGGTTCCTTGCTTGGCCAAGCGCATTGGGCCGTAGCGTCCGTTACGACCAACGTGATCACCTTGAGCCCCATACCGGCAGTAACAGCCTACCGGGATGGTCTCTTGTTACGCTTCCTGGCACCATCAACGATCCAAGGGTCCATGACCATGGGCTGTGCAGGACTTGACACCTACCCTGTTCTGCGGCCCGACGGGTTGCCGCCGACTCGCGGCCAACTGGTATCCGGCAGCGTGTGCGAAATGATCTTTGCTGCGGACCGCTGGATCTTGATGAACGCACCCGAAAGCGGATGCCCCCCAGCCACGCTTCCATTGAGCGATCGGTTATGCGTCGAAACCACTCCAACTGGGAACATGTTCTTTTTCGCTGCCGTGGAACGCTGCGCCTCCCAAGGCGGTAGGCTTTGCAGGTGGGACGAGTACTACTTGGCTTGTACCCAACTTGGTGCCCAGTTGCAGGGTCGGTTCACTGCTTGGGAATGGATAGACGATACACAGAACCACGCGAACACTGCGGTCCAAGTTGGACGAAATACATGCACTGACCAGCGTTGGGCTGATTCTCAACTGATCACCCCTGGCAATACACGCTGTTGTTTCCCTATTCGATAACCCGCATGAAAAGCACATTCTTCCTGTGGTCCCTGGCTTTGGTCGCTTTTCCGCTTGCTGCCTCTGCTCAACTCGTTGTCGATCGCCCCATCCAATTGAACGGCACGAACCCGGCCGACCGCCAAGTTTTGGGACTACCGGTGCCCACCGGTCCTATGGACGTATTGACCGCCGGTGCCGAACAGGCTGGAAGCTACAGAACGGCAAGCCCGGCTGCCGGTGCTGAATGGGCGATCGATCTCCCCAACCTTTCCGCTGCGCCGACAGCAGGCACGCATATCATGGTCAGAACACCTTCTGCTACAGCAGGACCAGTAAACCTTTCGGTGAACGCTGGCTCTCCGATCCAAGTTCTTATCCATGGCGGAGGCCCGTTGCTAGGCGAAGACGTGATCGAAGGAACAATGCTCTCGTTGGTGTATGATGGCGCATCGTTCCAGGTCCTGAACGGATCGATCTACAAGCGCAGACCCTGCCCGGCAGGACTGACCCAGGTGGATGATCAGTTCTGCATTGAACCTGTTGAACGTGCTCCGCTTGAGTTCTTCCCAGCACTGGAGGTTTGTGGCAGTCTTGGGCTGCGAGCCTGCCGATGGGGAGAGTCCTTTATGGCCTGCCAGAACAGGACGGCTTTGGGTTTAAACAACATGGGCGACAATTGGGAATGGACCGCAGATGCCTCCAATGAAAACGGTTCTGCACGGATCGTTGGTGGTGGCAGTTGCTTATCCGCAGGCAATTCCTTGATAACCACCGCGTCACGGGCGTTCCGCTGCTGCTTCTCGCGTTGAATATCTTGCTCGCTCCTACTTCTCCATGCCGCCGAACGCCACAAGTTCTCCAAGGCACATTAGCCATCTTTTCGCCCTGTTCGGCGAATGGCTTCGCGCGTTAGGTGGTCAAGCACTTGTATGGATGATCGAACGTTCGCCCTACTCTACGTTGGGCAGCACGGATAAGGAACGGTCGCTAATGGAAAGCTCCGGCAGGCGCCACTTTCGTGCAGCGGCTCTCGGCAACCGCTTCCAACTCGTCTTGGTTTGCACACTTGCCCTTTGGTTGCTGCCCACCTTCATCTCGTTCGCCCAATGGGACCTGACAATGCCTTTGGTCTTGGATGGACCGCAAGTTGCGGACAGGCAGGCCGTGGGACTTGCTGATCCCTTGTTGCCCGACGCGGCCATGAGCCTGAGAGCCGCTCGCTCAGGCACTCCTAACCTTACAACATTGGTTGGCTCGGGATCGTTGGTTGGCGAGTTGGTACCAGCTCCAACGGGTTACCAGCCGGGCATGATCGTGACCGTGGTTGCAGCCACATTCAATGCAGCTGCTGCTACCCTTGACCTGAACGGGCTTGGACCCAGGCTGATCGTCAAACAGGGTGGACTTGCGCTGGCCAGCGGCGATCTGCAGCCTGGAATTCCTGCGCGACTCCTATTTGATGGGGAGTACTTCCATCTTATCAGTTCCACCCAATTGGAGTGCCCCACTGGTTTCAAAGCCGTGACCCACGGCTATTGCATAGCCGACCAAGCGCAGCCAGCTGTGAACTTTTTCCAAGCAGCACGGAATTGTGTTGCGCAAGGTGCCCGACTCTGTACCATCAGCGAATGGTCCTATGCGTGTCGGAAATTACCTGGATTCCTTTCCGGCGTTGCGGCTGCGGAATGGGTGGACCATGCAGCCAACAACAACAATGGCGCGAAATTGGTCGGAGCGGGAAGCGATGGGGAGAACGCCGTACAAGGGAGTGGATGCAATTATGGTGGCCAAAGTCCACCCACGGCTGCCTTCGGTTATCGTTGTTGTGCGAATCGATGAGGACCACGACAGCCATAGGCGCCATGCTTGTAGCCTCGCTTTCGCAAGGGCAGGTGGAACTGGGCACAGCGGTCCATTTCAGCGGCCCGGCCGAAACGCGCAAGCTCATCGGTTTGGCGACGCCGACAACGGATAGCTCTGCCATCACTGTGGCGGTCGCCGCGTCGGGGATCGTTCATTGGGCTGTGGCGGGCTCCACTAGCGACACCCTTCGGCTGGCCATGGATCCGGACGTCTCAGGCTACCGCATAGGTCTCCTGGTAAGGTTCATTCCAAATGCCGAGAATCCGGGTAAGGTCTGGATCGATGTGGATGGTCTGGGTGCATTTCCTGTGCTGGGTAACGATGGCAGGGAATTGGAAAAAGGTGCATTACGGGTTGGTTCGGTCGCCGAGCTCCTGTTCGCAGGTGGGTCCTGGATACTGATGAACCTCTCGCATGCGACGTGCCCTCCCGGCTCGTTGCCGATCAACGCGCGGGTCTGTATGGACGTGGAAGCGCGTCCAGGCACCTTGTTCTACCAAGCCACCGAGCGGTGTGGCGAGCGTGGTGGCAAGTTGTGTACATGGGACGAGTATGTTGCGGGCTGCACCATGCTCCAAACCCAACTTACCGGACTATTCGATGAGTGGGAATGGATCGACGATTGCTCCAATCATACCCATTCGGCGGATCAAGTTGGGCGGTTCACCTGCCAAAGCCAACGCGCCGCCAATGTGATCACGGTCATGACCGCTGATGCCCGTTGTTGCTATCACCCACGATGAAGACCAGCAGCGTCATATCCATGATCAGCGTTGGCCAACCGACTCGGGTTGAAGCCCGAAATGTTGCTTCTGAATTGGCGAACCCATCAATAGCCGGATCGTCCTTTTCGCACCTGGGCTTGGTTGCATTGATGATGATCGCTTTCTCCTGCACGCATTGCTTTGGTCAAGTGCAACTGGATGGTGAGCTCCTGCTCAACGGCACCTTACCAAGCGATCGACAGATCACGGGTCTACCGGACTCCAACGCCCCTGCTGATGTGCTGACGGCTGGAACCGCCCAACGGGGCGCAATGAATAGCGCGATCGCCGTTGCCGGAAATACCTGGAGCGTGGAACTGCCTGCCTTTGGCGCCGCCCCAGTGGTAGGTTCGCACCTTGTGCTTCTGGCTCCTGCCAGCACAGCTGGAGCGGTAAGCCTGTTGCTGAACGGTTCAGGACCCTTTCAAGTGATGCAAGGCACATCTGCGGTAGATGGCTCCAGCTTGGAACCGGGTGCTCCTATTTCACTGGTATTCGATGGTACAACCTTCCAGGTGCTGAATGGTCGTAACGACCAGCGCAGACCCTGCCTGAGCGGGATGGTGGCTGTGAACGAGCAATACTGCATGGAAACCACCGAACGCCCAGCAGTCGACTTCTTCGACGCTGCTGTCGGTTGTGCGTCTGCGGGCCGACGATTGTGCTCTTGGGGAGAATTCATCGCCGCTTGCCAGGAAGCGGGTGCATTGGGGTTGACCGGCATGATCAACGGTTGGGAATGGACCAACAACACCTCCAACGAGGACGGTACCGCACGGATCGTTGGCGCAGGCGACTGTGAAGCGGCCGGCACGTGGTTCGTTACGGGCAACAGTGGTCAGGCTTACCGATGCTGCTATACGCGCTAAAGGAGGCGACTACAGCACACCTCATGGTGCCGGTTTTATCTTCCGGAACAACCTGATCAGATCCAGGGTCACGGCGCTCCAATCAAAGCGTTGAGCAGCCCTTCTGTAGGATGCATCGGCCATGGCGCGCCGTTGTTCAAGGGGTGCAGCATCGAAGGCTATGATCGCCCTGTACAACGCTTCTGCATCACCTTTGGGTAGCAGGGCTCCATTGTGGCCATCCACCAGTTCGGCAGTTGCACCAACATCGCTTACGAAGATCGGCCGCGACCGGGCCATGGCCTCCAGGACCACCGTGGGCATACCCTCGAACCGGGTCGGCAACACCAACGCATCACATTCGGTGTAGAGTTGGAAGAGGCGATCGTCATCAACACGGCCTAACAACGTAACATTCTTCGGCAACCCCATCGCCTTGTACGAAGCCAAAAGAGGGCCGTCGCCTGCCAATTCGAATCGGATATCATTCACCCTGCCCTCCTCTTCCGATCGTTTCGCCACGCGCATGAGCACATCGAGACCTTTGTTGAAAGCAAAGCGACCCACGAACAACAAGCGCAAAGGTTTGCCCACAGGCTCATACGGAACCTTCACTGCTGGCATTTCCACAGCATTCGGCACGGTCACAACGGAAGCGGATGAGCCGGCTGTTAACCCTTGGAGCACGGGGGTAAGCCGCCCGCCAAGCGAGATCACGAACCTACTTCGCCGGGCCATGTAGCGGAGCACGGCGCGGAAGGGCCAGCCCAAGGCGCGTTCCTTCAGGCTGATCCCTTGGAACATCTCCAGGCCATGTGGATGCAGGATCAATTGATCCCGGTATCGATGCATGTTCTTCCAAACACAAAACCCCTGCGAGAGAACAACATCATGCGGTGTTCGGTCCAACGCATTGGAAATGCGTTCGCTGTAACGCCAGAGTTCGCGCAGATAGAACTTGCCGGTATCGATGGGGCGTATGAACACTTCAGCGATCCCCAAGGCGCCATCGAAGACTTGCTTGCCGTGCGGATGCAACACGGTAACATGTACATCGTCATGTTCTGCAAGATGCTGCGCTAATAAACGAGAATGCCGCTGCATACCGCCCATTGCATCAGGAAAAACCCCGTCGGTACAGATCACCACGCGTATCGCGCTGCTTTCAGACACTGCGTCGGACCCGGTCATGCAGAAAAGATCAAGAAGACACCGTTTCCTTCAGTAGCGTGGCAACGCCTTCGTCAATGCCCCACCTTGGTTGCCAGCCTGTATCGCGCTTCAACTTTTCCACATCCGCCAGCAGGTGCATGCGCTCCACTTTCCGCACCCGCGCTGGATCAACATCAATGGTGAGCTTCTCGCCCAATTGCCGTTCAAAAGCCTCTACGATCTCGCGCACGCTATACTCGATCCCACGGCCTATGTTGTAGGTATCATGTCCAGAGGTACGCACTTCGAGCAATGCCGCCATGGCCCGGCTCATATCCTCGGTGTGTATGAAATCGCGCTTGGGATCCAGGTTACCCAATTTCAATGTTCGCGCGCCGGATAGCACTTGCCGTTGTATCTCGGGGATCAAATGCGGGTTGGTCTCGTTGGGTCCAAAGGCGTTGAAAAAACGGCCAACGATGGTAGCAATACCCGTGCGCAGATGGAATTCGCTAACGAGCTTTTCCGTAGCCAGCTTGGTGATCCCGTAGATATCCATGGGGCCAGTGGCATGTGCTTCGTCCATGGCACCGTTGGCAATGGGATAGACCGCAGCCGTACTTGCCGCAAAGACCTGCCGCACCGATCCGGCTTGTTCGCAGGCATCCAATACGTTGATGGTGCCCGTGATGTTGATCTCTGCTGCGGTTACAGGGTGCTGGTTGCAGTATGGAATGAAGTGAACGGCGGCGAGGTGAAGCACGCGCTCGGGGGCGATACCGGTTATGGTGGATAGTGTCGCACTGCGATCGCGAATATCCACAAGGTGGAAACGAGCGTCAGACACACCGGCCAGTGCCCGTTTGCCGAACGAAAGATCGTCCAGCACGTGTACCTCGTGACCTTCTTCCTGCAAGTGTTTACTAAGCGCAGAACCGATGAAGCCTGCCCCACCGGTGATGAGGATGCGTGAACCTGTTGCCATGAGCGATGGCGAAAGTACGGGGCTCCCACTTAATGGGCGGCTCCTGAAAGCGCCGCCAACAAACGGCCGTACTGGTGATAGTAGGCTCCTTTGGTGAAATGGCGTTCGGCATACTTGGCCAATCGTTGACGATCCGTAGAAGTTGTTCGCAGGAACACCGGAAGCGGATGTGTTGGATGAACCACTGCACCCAGTGCGTCCCTTTGCACCAATGAACTGAAGTCGCCAAGACCTTGCGATACAAGCACGGCTGCACCTGCGGCCAAATACTCGGCGAACTTGGTGGGCGATGCTACGCGGTTGGTCAGCGTATCCTCACGCACCATGATCCCGTGATCGGCTATGGCCAACCATCGAGCAACTTCCTTCGGGGATATCCATTCCACCCGAACCCGATCCGGATAGCTGGCTTGTAGTGTTGCGGTGTTCGGATCCGGTTTCGCCAGAAAGAGCACCTTGACCTTGGGTTGATGCTCGAGGACATCGCGCAAGAGGTTCTCCAACAGACCGAAAGACTGCCAGCCTGCGGTGCTACCGCTGTACACCAGCACAACATCATCTTCCAGATAGGGTGTCCCTGCTCGCTGGGGAGCCCCCCCACCTTGCACCCATACCGCGTGATCCTTCCCCAACGTGCAGGGCACCACGATGTGCTGATCACCCACATAGCCGTAGCGTTCGCGCCAATGAACGACCAGTGCCTCTGTAACTGCGAGCCGAAAATCCGATCGAGAAACCGCCTCTTGCTCCAATGGCCTAATGGAAGCGATGAGCGGATCATCATCGATCAACCTGTATTCCTCCCACTCCGCAGCATAGGCACCACGGCCATCGAAACAGACCGCGTTCGTTCTACCGGTAGTCCGCATCCGAAGGGCCATACAGGTGGCGAACACGCCCCGGGAAATAATACCGGTGGGGCGCAAGAGCATACAGAGCAACGCCAGCGTGAACGCATTCCATTTCCAACGCTTCATCCGGGGCACCATCGGCACCACCCAGGCCGAGGGAGAACGTTGCTTGATCGCAGACCGTGTTGCCCAAAAACCACGCA
>Ga0209490_10002383_pt1 | contig 17816 bp, 10 predicted proteins | sample MAT06_FD_187209 | JGI IMG/M metagenome (GOLD analysis project Ga0209490, IMG submission 187209) | Freshwater microbial communities from Lake Fryxell liftoff mats and glacier meltwater in Antarctica - MAT-06 (SPAdes) (version 2) | ecosystem: Environmental > Aquatic > Freshwater > Ice > Liftoff... | reverse complement strand
ATCAGACACAAGACTTCAGACATAAGACTTCGGACTTCGGACATCAGACACAAGACATCAGACACAAGACATCAGACACAAGACTTCAGACACAAGACTTCGGACATCAGACACAAGACATCAGACATCAGACTTCGGACATCAGACACAAGACATCAGACTTCGGACTTCGGACATCAGACACAAGACATCAGACACAAGACATTAGACACAAGACATCAGACACAAGACATTAGATAAGTAGGTAAATAGAAATAATCGTGGTTTTGAATTTCATTAATTACCTTATTATCAAAGGTTTGTGGGACTGTGGACTGCCGACTATTGACTGTGGACTACTTACAAGACATTAGACACAACCTTAATAACCATACAGAGCCTTTTATCCTTTTGCGCCCACTTATTCTCGCATCAAAAAGTCCCCGCCGCAGCCAGTTGCTGCGCGAAGCGGGCTTTGAATTTACCGTGCAGGCATTCGATACCGACGAATCCTTTTCTCCGGATACGCCGGTGGAACAAGTAGCCCCACTGCTGGCCCAACGCAAAGCACACGCAGCAGCGCGCCTGATTCAGGATCAGGAAATTATATTAGCGGCTGATTCTGTTGTCATTTTGGATGGCATCATTTACAATAAGCCCGAAGACCACGCCGATGCCGTGCGGATGTTGAGGCTGTTGTCCGGTCGTCAGCACACGGTCATCACCGGAGTATGCCTTTTGTCAAAAGAGCAGGAACGGGTGTTTTCCGGTGTTACTCGTGTTTGGTTTGACCCACTCACCGATGCGGAAATTGAGTACTACATCCGTACTTGTCGCCCTTTCGACAAAGCCGGAGCCTACGGCGTGCAGGAGTGGATAGGGCATTGCAAAATCAACCGGATAGAGGGCAGCTTTCCTAATGTCATGGGCTTGCCAGTGGATTTGGTGTACATGGCGCTGGCGGATTTTTCGTAAAGTCTACCTACTGTTCACATAATCATCTGTTTTATTCACGTTTAGAGTTAGAAAAAAAAGAACGCGTACTTTATTTGGCAATTCCGGGGGACATACATGAACAATATTTTGCTGAACCCCTAATTGAAACTGTTTGCACCGATGAAAAAATCAAAGTTGTTGTTTATAACCAAAAGCTAAAAAGCATACTAAAATGGATAAACTAAATCATTACGAACAGGCAATTTATGCAGTGGCGTAATTAGTATGCCAACAATTTATCCATCGCTACCTTTAATTTTTCCACCGACGGTATCATCTCCTGTTCCAGCGTGATATTCAGCGGTACTGCCGGCATATTCGCCGCTCCGATGGTGCGAACGGGGGCATCCAACCAGGGAAAACACTGTTCCGAAATGCGGGCAGCAAGGCTTTGTGCGAAGGTATTGTGCACGGGCTCTTCCGTCACAACCAATACTTTGCCGTGTCTTTTCGCCGCTTCATACATCGCGTTTTCATCCAAAGGGTATAACGTGCGCAGGTCAATGACTTCTATCCGGCCTTTAAAATACTGATTGGCAGCATTCACCGCCCAATAAACGCCCATGCCATAGGTGATGACGGCTAATGAATTCCCTTTTTCTATCCGCGCTGCATCGGCAGTGAGTACGGTGCGGGCTACCCCGAAAGGCAATGTGTAATCTTCGTCCGGTTCAATCGTTTTGGCAGCATCTGTGCCCGGTACTTTTGACCAGTATAAACCTTTGTGCTCCAACATAACCACCGGATTCGGGTCGTAATAAGCCGCCTTCATCAATCCTTTCAGGTCGGCACCCGTGGAAGGATAAGCAATTTTGATACCCCTGATATTGGTCAAAATACTTTCCACACTGCTGCTGTGGTAGGGGCCGCCGCTGCCATAAGCACCAATGGGCACCCGCAGAATGCAACTGACCGGCCATTTGCCATTTGTCAGGTAGCAACTGCGACTCAGTTCGGTGAACAGCTGGTTGAGGCCCGGCCAGATGTAATCGGCAAACTGCACCTCTACGATAGGACGCAACCCCACAGCGCTCATCCCAACGGTGCTGCCGACAATAAATGCCTCCTGAATGGGCGTGTTAAATACCCGATGACCGCCAAATTTATCGGCTAAAGTGGCGGCTTCCCGAAAAACACCGCCTAACCGGTGGCCCACATCCTGGCCGTAGAGCAGACATTCGGGGTGCTTGCGCAGGAGTTCTTCTATGGCATAGAGCGCACAATCTACCATGACTTTTGGTTCGCGGCCTTCAGGAGCGCGTTCGCCGCGTTCGGCCGTGATCAGCGTAGGGGCAAAATCATGGGTATAAAGGTCTTCCGGCTGCGGGTCTTTGGCTTGCTTTGCCGCTTCAAAGTCTTCAGAAACGGTGCTAACAGCCGTTTTTTCAATTATTTGTAGTTGTTCTTCGGAAAACCCGTTTTTTAATAACAATTGCCATAATTGTGGAAATGGATCGCGTGATTGATGTTCCTCCAAATCATCGCGGTACCACTCTTTTCGTACCCCGGAGGTGTGGTGATTGAGCAACGGCACCCGTGCATGGAGCAAAAACGGGCGGCGTTCGCGTCGGATAACCTCCAAAATGCGGGCAACCGTCTGCCAACATTCCTCAAAATTGCTGCCGTCAATGCTAATGGCTTCTAATCCCGGAAAACCTTTGGCGTATTCTGCTGCATCAGCCACCCTGGTTTCTGCTGCATTGGCGGAAATATCCCATCCGTTGTCCTGAACCAAATACAAAATAGGGAGTTGCTTCAACACCGCCATTTGAAAGGCTTCGCTCACTTCCCCTTCCGTGATGGCGGCATCGCCGAAAGAGCACACGACGACTGGTTTTGGCAGGTCACCTGCTGCCTGTTCATTTTCCCGGTTGCTGTATTCTTTATACCATAAGCCCAGTGCTGCGCCGGTGGCCGGGATCGCCTGCATCCCGGTGGCACTGCTTTGGTGCGGTATTTGGGGCTTATCGGCATCGCGCAAGCTGGGGTGGCAATAGTAGGATCGTCCGCCGGAAAATGGGTCATCGCGTTTGGCCAATAATTGCAGCATCAGGTCGTAAGGACGCATCCCTATACCCAGCAGGAAAGCATCGTCGCGGTAGTAAGGCCAGGCGTAATCCTGTGGCAGCAATTGCATAGACACCGCCAATTGAATGGCTTCATGGCCACGGGCGGTAGCGTGTACATAGCGCGAAACAAACTTGAAATTCGCTTCGTACAGGGCGGTCATGGCTTTGGCGGTTGCCATGAGGCGGAAAGCCGTTTCCAATTGGGCTTTAGTTGGACTTGCGGGCATGATAGTTGGCTATTTTGTAAAAACGGCTTGACGATATTCCGGGCTTTGGGTGGAGCTATTTAAACAAAAAGACGGGCAATTTGAGTGAAAAGGAATCAGATAAGGTGGATACTTTATTTTGACACCGTTTCTAATGTGCAAAGGTAGTGACTTTTCTGAACATTTTCTAAAAATTATGACGTGGCGGTATATGATCTAAAGAGGGTGTGTCAGTTAATGCGCAGTCTATTAGCCATTGTTAACAGGCGTTGGTTATTTTCGGCAAAAGTAAGATATTCTTGCAAGATGGTTGGTTGGTATACCCAAAAACTATACTTTTGCGGTACTTGCATGAACGGCAATTTCTCATTTTGAAACACCACCAGTCGGATTAAGTCGCAATCCGCGAAAAAATCAGATAAAACCTGCCCAATCCGCGTTGTCACTGACACAACGGCGGTTCTCTCTACGGAACTCTCTACGGTTCCCCCATTGAGGGTGGTAGGGGGTGACCGCCAAGAAAAATCACTCAACTAAAATACAATCAATACTTTACATTCATAAAAAAAATTACGGTGAAAATTATAAGCCATTGTTTGTTCCCTTTCAAATTCCGAAAATTGAATGGTGTGAAAAATTACTTAATGGTATTCAATAAATTCATTCCCGTACCACTCCCATGAACACACTACTCATTATGATCAGAAACCCCGAATTGGGGAAAGTAAAAACCCGTTTAGCCCGCACAACGGGCGATGCGGAGGCATTGCGCATCTATCAGTTTCTGCTGGAACGCACCAGAATATCTTCGCAGGAAGTGGAGGCAAGAAGAATGTTGTGGTACAGCAATTTTGTGGCGGAGCAGGACGAGTGGTTGCCGGAATATTTTGAAAAATACGTGCAGGAGGGTAATGACCTCGGCGCACGGATGCGGCACACCTTTCAAACGGCTTTCGACAGCGGCGCAACCAAGGCATTAATTATTGGCAGTGACTGCCCGCAGTTGAGCGGTCAAATATTGGAGCAGGCATTTTTGGCGCTCGATCGTGATGACTTTGTCATAGGGCCGGTGCCGGATGGCGGCTACTATTTGTTGGGCATGAAACAATTAGCGCCGTCCTTATTTGAAGGGATTGAGTGGAGTACCGAAACCGTACGGGCTGTCACGTTGGAAAAAATACAAAAACTCGGTGAAACCTGTTTTTTGTTGCCCGAACTTTCAGATATTGACACGGAGGCGGACTATGAATCTTATAAAAAATTGGTCAATAAGTAGTCGTTATAAGTTTCACAACTAATTGATTGTGATAATTTTACACATTTATTTGTAAATAAATTCATTCCCGCGCCACCACCATCAGTTTCTCCTGAAGTAATTTGGTGGTCGCTTGCGGATCGGCAGACCCTTTGGCGGCTTTCATCACTTCGCCCATAAAAAATCCGATCAATCCCTTTTTGCCATTTTGGTATTCCTTTACTTTGTCCGGAAAACGAGCGAGTACTTCGTCGGCCAATTGCGCGAGAAAATCGGCATCTGCATTTTGTAACAAACCAAGGGTAGTGGCCAATGCCGTGGGGTTGCCGGAGGGGGATTCCAACAGCGCCGGGAACAGTCTTTGGGCGGCGGCGGAGGCACTGACTTTGCCGGAGTTGATTAAAGTCAGGTATTCGAGCCACTGCGTTGTGCTGACAGGGCAACTGTTTAAATCATGACCACTATCCGAAGTCCACGGCAACAACTTATTGATAATCAGGTTAGAAGCGAGTTTTGCAAGGGCCGTGTTGGCGGCGATTAACCGTTCGAAAAAATCGGCGGTGCTGCGCTCCTGCGTCAATAAATCGGCGTCGTAAGCAGGTAATCCGTACACTCGCTGAAATTTCTCCAACAGGACATGGGGTAGGGTAGGCAACGCACTTTTCACCTTATTGATATAACTTTCCGTCAGCACCATCGGTGGCAAATCCGGTTCCGGGAAATAGCGGTAATCGTGTGCGTCTTCTTTGTCACGCAGTGAATACGTTTGGCCGGTTGCGGGGTCAAAACCGCGTGTTTCCTGCACAACTTTCCTGCCTTTTTCTAACAGTGCAATCTGCCGTGTTGCTTCAAATTCAATGGCTTTGCGGGCAAAACGCATGGAATTGATATTTTTCACTTCGCAGCGTTTGCCCAATTGGTCGGCCCCGATTGGTCGCACTGAAATATTGACATCGCAACGCAGAGAACCTTCCTCCATATTGCCATCACTGATGTCGAGCCAGCGCACCAAATGGCGCAGCGATTCCATGTAGGCCACTACCTCGTCTGCGTTGTGCATATCCGGCTCGCTCACTATTTCCAACAGCGGCACCCCTGCCCGATTCAGGTCAATCAACGAATCAAAGGGGTCTTGATCGTGCATACTTTTTCCTGCATCTTCTTCCAAATGAATGTGATGCAATTGCACGGTACGCGAGGATTTATCCGGCAGCGTAATGCTGACCTGGCCACCGATACAGATCGGGTATTTATCCTGGGTGGTTTGGAAGCCTTTGGGCAGGTCAGCGTAAAAATAATTTTTCCGGTCAAATGCCGTAAAACGACTGATTTCGCAGCCTAACGCCAAGCCGAGCCGTACCGCGTATTCTACGGCTTTTTTATTGATTTTCGGCAGCGTGCCGGGGTGTGCCAGGCTAATAGCGCTGACGTGCGTATTGGGCGCACCGCCAAACGTGGCGCTGTCGCCACAAAATGCTTTTGAAACGGTGGCTAACTGCACGTGCGTTTCTAAGCCAATGGTTATTTCGTACTTCATAAATTAAAAAGCGGCTTTACCTCCACCGTGTCAATCGGTGGTATGGCAGCGGGTTGCACGGGTTTTCCGGGTTTATGCAGGGCAAGGGAATCCAACAATCCCGCTTTTGCATCTGCCAGCAAAGAGGAATCTGCCAGACGTTCTGCTTCCACTAAAAATTTAGCCAGACACTCGGCAGTATATTTTTTTCTAAAGTCTGTTGTCCGCTGCGTTACCTGTTCCTGAATAATCTCTTCCTGAACCGGGCCGCAGGCACTCAAAGGGAGGAAAATAAACAATATTTTGAAGGATGAACGCATGGAGAATGGAGGAATTGAGTATTTGAGTATTTGAAGAATTGAAGGAAGGCCACTGTTGGGGCAAAACTCACACAATCAAACAGTTGTGGAACTTATAATTAATAATTCACAACTACTTACCAGTATACCTTTTTACTGTAAATGAATTAGTAGGTGGTACTGGCATCATTTTTTTTGCAAAAAAAAATGATGCCAGTACCACCTACTAATTCATTCCCGTGCCACTCACAACCCCAGCAAATGCCCCATCAAATCCTGTTTAGTTTGCAGGTAATCCCTGTTTTCCGCAACGGGCGGAATCACAATCGGAATTCTGCGTACTACCTGAATAGCAGAACGTTTCAGGGCTTCCACTTTTAGCGGGTTATTGGTGATGAGTTCCACGCTGGTGATGCCGAGGTCGGTCATGATATTGATGGCGCAGTCATATTGCCGGGCATCCACATCAAAACCAAGGTGTGTATTGGCTGCCGCGGTATCCAGTCCCATATCTTGCAGGTTGTACGCCTTCAATTTATTGATCAGCCCGATACCACGGCCTTCCTGTCGCAAATAAATGACCACTCCACCCGTAGCAGCAGCAATTTTCAAGGATGCCTGCAATTGATCACCGCAATCACAACGACGAGATGCAAACACATCACCCGTCAGGCACTCCGAATGGATGCGTACCGGTACCGGACGGTTTGGGTCAAATCCTTCGGCAATTAATGCCAAATGGGGCATTCGTTCGGTGGATTTTTCCGAGTATGCAATCATTCGAAAAAATCCGAAAGCAGTCGGTAATGGCGATTCGGCCTGTCTTTTCAAATTATTCAAAAGTTTTTGGCGTTTGGATCATTGAATGCGTTTGGCAACTCCCGGACAAACCCTTTAAACACGATTTGACGGGTAAAAAAATTTATCAAAATTATTTTTCTGCGCATACGCCTTATATTTACGACCGCAAAGATAGTGCAAAAATCAGTACACTTGGATGGTAAATAGCTGCAAAAACCCAAAAATTACAAAAACATGTTATCTTTGCGCCAAAATTAAGGAAATACAACGAAGCATGACCAACCTTATATCAAAACTCGGCAACTGGTTGACGAGTACCACCGACGGGCGGATACTCGGACTTTTCAGGATAGCATTTGGCCTGTTTATGACGTATTACTGCCTGTATTATCACCAGGTCAGGTTTATAAAAGAAGGGCTGCTGGCCCCCATCACCTTATTTAAGTACGACGGTTTTGGATGGGTTGGGTTGTTTCCTGAACCCGTGCTTCAGGGTATTCTACTTTGTATGGGCATTGCCGGGCTGCTGATTACCATTGGATATTGGATGAAACCGGCTGCTATATGTTATGGTGTAGCCCTGAGTTATTTTACGCTTTTGGAAAAAGCCTACTACAACAACCACATTTATCTGTTCATTCTATTCTGCTTTCTCTTAGCCTGCACCCATGCCGATCGTTTCCTTTCTTTGCGGGGTAATGGGGGCATTGGACCTAAAATTCCTCGCTGGCAGCCTTTCCTCCTACAATTTCAAATTGCTATTGTCTATTTTTACGGCGGTTTGGCAAAATTAGCCCCCGACTGGCTCTTGCACCAGCAACCAGCACGCACCATGATCACCAAGTATATGGGTTACGACAGCGAATGGATGGTGTATGTAATCAATTACGGAGGTTTAGTCTTGGATTTGACAGCACCTTTTATTTTGCTTTACAAACCCTTCCGAAAATGGGGTATCATTCCGCTCATTGTTTTCCACATCGCTAATTCCAGAATATTCAATGATATTGGCATTTTTCCTTACGTGATGTTAGCCTCCTTCATCTTGTTTTTCGAGGCGGAAGAATTGCCCTGGTGGCGAAAACAGCATACGGAAAACAGCCCCGCCCCCAAACAGTCCAAAGGTCAGAGAACAACCAAAGACCACACCAAGAACGTGGAAACACCCGCGGTAGTGGCCTCGCCCAGCCCCTCGCCAGCCCTCAAATGGGGGCTTATTACCTATTTCATCTTCCAGTTATTATTTCCGTTTCGAGGGTTTTTCCTGCCCAATGCCTTAGACTATACCACCATCGGCAATCGCTTTTCTTGGCGCATGAAGATTGACACCCGTGACCCGGAAGAAGTCTCCTGGTTTGCGCGGCGTGCAGAAACGGGCGAAGAACGACAAATAAAGGTAGAAACCTACCTCAATCCCATGCAAATTCAATTATTGATGATGGACCCTCGTGCTGCTGTTGATTTTGCGCACAAACTCCGGGATATTGCGGTAAAAGGTGGCGCGCCGGCCCCCGCCATCAAGGCAAAAATTAAAATTCGTTACAATGGCCGCCCGCCGCAATATTTTATTGATCCTGAAACCGATTTAGCCGCTACATCTTACAGCGCATTTAATAAATTGGATTGGGTGTTACCCCTTTAAGGAACGGTGTCAAAATAAAATATCCATCTTATCTGATTCCTTTTCACTCAAATTGCTCATCTTTTTGTTTAAACAGCCCGCACAAAAAGATCGTTATTTGAGCAAAAACTAATCTACCTAAGTTTAGTACTTTATGCTGATACCGTTCCTAATTCAATGTTTTACAATACGCAAGATTTGGCATTAGATAAAATTTTTTGACAAAATTTGAAAAAAAAATGTTAAAAATTGACGATGTTTTTAATTTAAGTAATACATTTGACCCTGAAAACATATCTAATTATAACGAATGACCTGCCTTTTAAAGCATGTTTTTTGTAATGCCTTGATAATCAATATATTATTTTGTTTTTCCCGCGTTTTTAATTGCGGTTGTTTTAATCTATTTTTATAATCTCATGGATCGGCTCCTGCTGAATTACCTTGTTGTAAGGTAGTTGAAGTTTCCCGCTCCTGTATCTATTTTCTTGTGCCAAACATTATCCTGCTCAAAACGGGTGTTTTGTATTGTTTGTTTTTCTTTATTACCGCTTGTGGCAGTGATAAGGGAATTTCTTATGTTTCCGCACTCAAAGGCGAACAGGATACCTATCGCCAAACTTTTCAAAAATCATTTCAGGATTTAAAACAGCAATCCGATCAGGTAAAAGTATCGGTTGCTGCTGATACAGTGCTATTGCAAAAAATCGCCGCCATAGACAATAAAATAAATGTTTATCAGGAACGCTCTTCCCAAAAATTAGATAAATATCAAATCTTACTTGAAAAATTAACATCAGGTACCTTGACGGAAGAAGAAATGAAAACCTATCATCCCCAATACATCAGTGATTTTGAAACCTACAAAGATGCCATCCGACAACTCGGGGAAGGTTTGACCGAAATAGCACAAAAAAAATAAAAATGAAGGAAGTAACTCCTTCGTTCATTCACAATTATATTACAACTTTTTTTATTATGCAACAACAAACGATTTTTAACAGAAATCTGCGGAAAAGACTCTTAATGGGGCTATTTTCTGTGGTTTTCCTGCTGTTCATCGGCGTTAGTTCTGCTATGGCACAATCTTATGTGTCTCCTGCTGAAGCTTTACAAAGAATTGAACCCAAAATCTTACAGCTGAAGAAAGATTTCAATGTGGCCCAATCAGGCTCCAATGCTCAATTTGAGGTACAGCGTAAAATTACCCTCTATAAAATGATAGGGGTGTATGTCCAGCAGACTTCCAATGTAGGGGAATCCATTACTTTGGGTATGAGACACGCTTTTGCGCAATCATTCAGTTCTTCACCTGCTACCGCGCCTACGAAAGTAGAAATGCAAACCACAGAAGCAGAAGCCATTGCGCTTTTATCCAACTAAGTCAGGTGAATTATAATACTGATGGACGGCAGTTTGCAAAATAATGCAAGAAAAACCATTCATCTTTTATCATTCATCACTAACTTTTTCATTTTAAATAATCTCATGGGAAAAATTATTAACACTTTTTCTTTAAGGGTACTTTTTGCAGCATTGGCTTTTATGGGAGCCTTTGGCCTGAATGCCCAAATTGGCCCGACCGGTGGTACGTTCACCACCTGCTCTGGTACCTTCACAGACCCCGGTGGGGCTGGTAACTATGCCAACAATGCCAACATCACCTATACCATCCAGCCCACCACACCTGCCACGGAACGCACGGCGGTGACGTTTACTTCGCTTTCTACGGAGTTGGATTTTGACTTTCTCCGGATTTTCGACGGTCCAACCTCGGCTTCGCCGCTGTTGACCAACTATTCCGGTACTCAAAATGGCGGATCTTTCACCATCACTGCTTCTCAAACGAACGCATCCGGTGCCTTGACGTTTGTATTTACGTCTGATGCCTCTGTTGCAGCTGCCGGTTGGAATGCGACGGTTGCCTGCGTACCGGTGGCTTCCGCCCCCAGTTCCTTTATTCAGGTTGCCGGCGCGTACACCACAACAGATGCTGCTATTAGGGATGTAGCCACTGCTGCACCGTTCGTTCCGAATGCCATTGGCTATTATGGCAATAGCCAAACGCAGGTACTGACGATCTGTGCGCCTTCTGCTGCTCAGCTGATCAGGGCCACATTTAGTCAACTACAAACGGAATCCGGGTTTGACTTCCTGACCGTTTTTGACGGTAACAGTACCGCTGCTCCCGTCATATTTGGGCCTTCTTCCGGCAATACCCTGCCTCCGGTGCTGACTGCCGGGCTGGCCAACACTACTGGTTGTTTGACTTTTCGGTTTACCAGCGATGCCTCTGTAATTGCTCCGGGCTTTTTGGCGCAAATCTCTGCACTCGCTCGCCCGGTTTGTAACTTAGTGTTACCTGCCAATGTCACGTTGAACAATACGCCTGGTATCTGCGGCCGCACCATCACCAATACAGCATTGGATGCCACTCAAAATGGTGGAGACTGCAACCCGGCTACCTTAGTGAATAACTTTACCAACACTGGTACCCTCAATGGCGCTACGCTGCCGGTGGGTATCACAACCATTAGATGGTCGGTGACCAGCACGGGTGGTATTGTGCTTTCCGGCACTTTCAATGTCACGGTAATAGATAATGAAAAGCCGGCATTTGTCGCCTGCCCTGCTTCCCCGGTGATCGTCAATTTGAATCCGGGTGAGTGCAACCGGGTATTGACTTTCAACCTCGCCGGTACCGACAACTGCGGTAGCGGAACATTGGTTGCGCGTCAATTTTCGCAAAACAACCTTGCTGTTGAGGCTTTTTCCGGTATTATTTGCGGTACAGGCGAGTCGCTGGAGTACCTGCGCGTGTTTACCAATACTGGTGCTGACGATCTGCGCGTATCCAGCGTAGATGCAGGCGTAGAGGCTGCCCCGGCGGGAAGAAACATTGTGGCCAGAATTTATCGCCTTAACGGTGTATTAAACAATGCCAACCTGACCTTATTGGGTTCCGGCACTTTCACCACTGCTGCTGCCCTCAATTTAGCGACGATCAATATTCCGGTAGGGGCCACCGTACCTGCTGGTAGTCAGTTCGTTGTGGGGGTCACCTACCCGGATGACGCTTCCATCGCTGGTTTCTCCACTGGCCCTGAAACAGGACCTAGCTTTGTGCGCGGTTGTGCTTCTTTGGGTTTCCTTGCTCAACCAACCAATCTTGACAATTTCGGTTTTTCTCAATCCTTTTCGGTTCGGGTAAATGGCGCTTCCGGCAACCTCTTGCTGGTGCAAAACAGCGTTTTGGGCAGCGGTTCTACCTTCCCGGTCGGTATTAATCCGGTTTCTTACCGGTATACCGATGCAGGTGGCAATTTCATTGATTGTATCTTCAATGTAGATGTTCGTCCGTTTAATAATCCGGCTTCCGTCAAGTGCAACGACAATATCCAAATTTCTTTGGATGAAGATTGCTCCGTGACCATTGGCGCCGACGACATCCTCGAAGGCGGTCCCTATAAGTGCTACGATTTCTACCTCGTACAGGTGGATCGCACCGCTCCATTTAATAACGGCCCGTGGCAACTAGGTGTAGTGACCGGCGCTGATGCCGGCAGAACACTGGGCGTACGCGTGGTAGATGACCTTAACCGCAATGGCATTTTCGATCAGGGAGAGAACTCTTGCTGGGGTTCTATTCTGGTAGAAGACAAACTTCCGCCAGTACTGACTTGCCCTGCACTCACCGTACCCTGTAATGCGGATGTTCGTCCGGGTGCTCCAGTTACTTTGCCCTTGTCATTTGTATCTGCTTCTATTTCTATCCCCTCATCCGGAACGGTGGCTGGTGCTATTCCGGTAGCACTGCCTCCCGGCAGCACGGTAGTAGGGCTGAAAGTCAGCATAGTGACCAACCATACCTGGGTAGGTGACATTTCTTTAGATATCACTGGTCCGAATGGCGTAACCCGCCGGATGTTTGACCGCCCTGGCAACCCGGCTACCTTCTTTGGTTGCGCTGGTGATGGTTTGAATGTGACTTTTGATGACAATGCTGCTACCGCTGCCAGTGTGTTTGAATCTACCTGCGGCAACAATCCTGCCATTGCCGGCACTTTTCAACCAGTACAATCCATCGCACCATTGACAGTGGGTGCTTCCAATGGCGCCTGGACGGCTACCATCATTGATGCCGTAGCCGGCGACTTAGGTACTGCCACGATTACGCTGGAATTTTTAGTGGCCACTACGGTGCAACTGCCGAACAACCTGTTCCTTGGTGCGCCGAATGTAGTACAAAACGGACCACAATCGTTTGTGGTATTGGCCGGTCGGGGTACTCCCCAGCTGGACAACTGCTCGAACGTTACGTTGTCCTACATTGATTCCAAAGCAGATTTGAATTGCCCAAATCCGTTTACCAGTGTTATTACCCGCAAATGGACGGCGGTTGATGCTTCTGGCCGCTCCTCTACCTGCAACCAGACGATCAATTTGCGTCGCCCGTCCATTGCGGATATCGTGTTTCCTCCGAACTACGACGGGATCAGTGCTCCGTTCTTCAATTGCACCGACGGTAACTATCCGTCGCCAGCTTACATTGAGCGTCTTGGTCTTCAAGGCTTTCCCTATGTATTTGGCAAACCGGAAGGCTGTTCCATGGGCTGGGAATACGTTGATCTGAAAATCGCTGTCTGCGACGGTACCTATAAAATCCGCCGTAAATGGACAGCAATTGACTGGTGTACCAGCCAGGAGCGCGAATTTAGCCAGATCATCAAAGTAGTAGACAATACAGGCCCGGTACTGGCGTGTGACGAAGCACCTGCTCCCGGCGCTGAATTTGATATTCGTGCCGACGGCTCTGATGCCGGTAATGCACCGGATACTTTCCGCGTATTCCGCCGTGCCGTAGCACCGTTGGAAGGCGGTATTTTCCAGCGCATCCAAAACGGTGTGTTGACCGGCAACCAGCAGAATACCATTGGTTTCTACACCTCTGTTGATTTCAACAAGTGCTGCGCCACGGTTGATATGCCCGACTTTATTGTATCGGATGCCTGCTCCCGCGTAAATGATATCAGCGCGATGATCATCGGTATTGATCCGCTGACGAATACCCCAATTGGTATGTTTACCGTGGATGGCAGCATCGGCAATTTCCCCGGCAACAACCGGTGGGTACCGGATACGATGGCGTACGTGGGCAAAACCACGTGCCTGCCCATCGGTACACACGATGTTACCTACATGGTTACTGACGACTGCGGTAACACCACTACCTGTGCTTTCAAATTGTTTATTTTAGACGAGAAACCACCGATAGTAGCGGCGGACGAATTTACGGAAATCGCCCTTGGCTACAACGATCCTGAAGACTGCTATCCAGGCAGCCCGGCGGATTCCCTGAATGCCCGGAACAATTGCGAGCGCGATGGTATCGCTTGGATACCGGCGAGAAACTTCGACGATGGTTCCTACGACAATTGCGGCCCGATCCGTTTCACCATCCGCCGGATGGCTGATACCACGCTCCGCGTGGGTGCCGCTTTTGTTGACGTATACAGCGAGTTTATAGAAAGCCTGAACAAGCGCGACGGATGCGTTATCTGTGACCCGGATGACGACTTCCTGTTTTCTACCGACTTTACTCGTACGATTACCGATCCATTCGATTTGTTCCTGACTACCCAGTTCAAACCAACGGAGTATCAGCGTGCGATCTTCGAGCAGGACTCCATCAAGTTTTACTGCGATGAAGTAGGCACTTGGCAGACCGTTATTTTGCGGGTATACCAGGTGGATGACAATGGCCGTCCACGCTTAGACCGTTACAATAACCGCGTCTTCAACGAAGCGATGGTACAGGTGTACGTAACGGACAAAATCAAACCGACGTGTGTAGCACCGGCTAACGTAGTGGTCAACTGCGAGAACTTCGACCCAAGCCTCTGGGCTTACGGTCAGGCAAGACCAGATGATAACTGCTGCTTAGACTGCACAAAAGTATATCAGGGCGTAAAAGGTATCACCCATACCGCCAACTTCAACCTGTTTGACACCGTCTGCAACAAAGGTACGATCATTCGTACGTTTACCTCTTACGACTGTAACGGCAATACGAGCCGCTGCACCCAGCGGGTGATCGTTACCTACAAAGAAGATTACTACGTGCGCTTCCCGGATGACCGGATCATCACCAAGTGTGACGGTACCGGTAATTACGGAGCACCGACCTTCTTCGGCGAAGATTGCGAATTGTTGGCGACTTCTTTCCGCGATGATACGTTCACGGTAGTACCGGATGCGTGTTTCAAAATCGAGCGTCACTGGAAGATCATCAACTGGTGTACGTACGACCCGAACTGTCCGCTGACGTACATACCGAATCCGAATCCAAACCCGCTTGTGAACAGCGCGGCCAACCTACCCGGCCCAACCGTATCGAACATAGACGGCTGTTTGCAGGCCAATGCGCTGAATCCATGGCGTTCGGCTTGTATCCGCATCACCCCTGTGGATCCATCACCGACCTCTTACACGGCATTTTGGCAACTGACTCAGTCTTGCCCGGCTCCCGGTAACCCAACTCGTCGCCACTTCAACGGCTACGAATACTTGCAGATCATCAAGATCATAGACACCGAGAAGCCAACCGCTCCTTGCGTGAAGCCTGACACTTGTGATTTGACCGAAAATGACCCAGCGTTCTGGAACCGCGACTACTGGTGGGATGCACGTCATGGCAGCCACAACCTGTGCGAGATGCCGATAGACCTGAAACTGACGGCGACGGACGCTTGTAGCGGCCCGAACGTTGGTATCCGTTACCTGTTGTTCCTGGACTTGGACAACAACGGTACGATGGAGACGGTGATCAACAGCATAGGTACACCTCCGGTGAACACGGTATTCTTTGGCAACGCATTCAACCCGAATTATACCGGCGGCGAAGCGCGGGCATTTGACCACCGCATTGTGAACAACCCGGCGTTAGACTGGTACCGTTTTGCAATCCAGTACACGACCTCGGGCAGCAGCCGGACGGCAGCCGTACGGTTCAACACGGTACGCAACCCGAACACGTTTGTATTGCCACAATTGCCGCACGGCAAGCACAAGATCAAGTGGATCTACGACGACGGTTGCGGCAACGAAAACGTGTGCGAATATCCGTTTGAAATCCGGGATTGTAAGAAACCAACGATCGTATGCAAGCCGTTGAGCGTGAACATCATGCAAACGGGTATGGTACAATTGTGGGCTTCTGACTTCCTTGAGTACGCTTTTGACAACTGCACCCCGGCGGATCAGTTGAAGATTGCGGTATCCACGGGCACAACACCACCAGCCAAGTTCCCACGGGATGCAAACGGCAACCCAATCACGAACGTGACTTTCACGTGCCAGCAATTGGGTGCAAATGTGATTCAGTTGTGGGCCGAAGACAAAGAAGGTAATGCCGACTTCTGTCAGGTGATCCTGTTGGTACAGGACAATATGTCGAATTGCGTACAAAAAGCGACGGTAGCGGGCGAGTTGAAAACCGAAGCCGTACAAGGTGTACAGGACGGTAATGTAGAGTTGCGCGGCAGCCACCCGGCGGCGCTTCCGATCAACCTGTTCCGTCAATCGGGCCAGACTGGCAAGTACGAGTTCTCGAATGCAATGCCGATATTGGGCAACTACACGGTGACCCCGGTATTAGATGCTAACCCGTTGAATGGCGTAACGACGCTTGACCTTGCGTTGATTTCTAAGCACATTTTGAATTTGGAGCCGTTGAACAGCCCGTACAAAATGATTGCAGCGGATGCGAACAAGAGTGGCACGATCACGACGTTGGACATTGTTGCGCTGCGCCGTTTGATTTTGGGCATAGACAACGAATTGTCGAACAACAATTCCTGGCGTTTTGTGGATCGCAGTTATGTGTTCCCGAATGCACAGAATCCATTCAGCAAGGCATTCCCTGAGACCAGAACGGTTGCCCAGGTATTGGCCAATCAGATGGGCGAAAACTTCGTTGGTGTAAAGATCGGCGACGTAAACGGCACTGCAACGGCGAACAACCTGATGCAGGCGGATGACCGTACGGTATCCACGCTGATGTTTGATGTAGAAGACCGGAAGGTGAATGCCGGCGAGTTGGTAGAAGTTAAGTTCCGTGCATCGGAGCGGGTAACGGGTTACCAGTTCACGTTGAACCATGCAGGTTTGGCGGTATCGGAGATCGTACCGGGCGCCGGCATGGGTATGGACAACTTTGCGGTATTTGCTTCAGATAACGCGATAACGACTTCGTTTGACGGATCGGTAGCGGGCGAGTTCACGGTAAAATTCCGTGCTACGCAGGCAGGTCAGTTGAGCCGGATGTTGGGCGTATCGAGCCGGATCACGAAAGCGATGGCATACAGCGAAAGCCGTGAGCAGGAGCAGGTAGCGTTCCGCTTCAGCAACAATGGCGTTACGACAATCGCCGGATTGGGCTTTGAGTTGTATCAAAACCAACCGAATCCGTTTGTGAGCAACACGATGATAGGATTCCATCTTCCGGAGGCCGCGAAAGCGATCCTGACGGTATATGATGAGACTGGTCGTCAGGTGGTGCGTCGCGAAGGTGATTTTGCGAAAGGTTACAACCACTTTGCGTTGGATCGGGAGTTGATATCGACCGTAGGGTTGTTGTTCTACACGGTAGAGACGTCGAAAGACAGCGCTACTAAGAAGATGATTCAGAGTAAATAAAGGACACGGGAATGGTTTAGTTGCGGGGTGGTTATCTAATTATTTTTTTACAAAAAAATAATTTGATAACCATCCCAATTAAGTAGGTAAATAGAAATAATCGTAGTTTTAAATTTCATTAATTACCTTATTATCAAAGGTTTGTGAGACTGTGGACTGCCGACTATTGACTGTGGACTACTTAAAGCATTTACCGGAAAGATACAAGAATGACGACGAGCCACGTCGGTAATCTCAAGGAAGGTTTGTGAGGGGATGCATCGGGTTAATTCCTAGTTGTTGTCCCGGATAATGAGTAGTATTTTTGATAGTTGTCAAAAATGCTGTTACAAGCAAGACAAATCGGTTTTTGGGATGGCCTCTCTCCATACGCTGGA
>Ga0209490_10002379_pt1 | contig 17826 bp, 13 predicted proteins | sample MAT06_FD_187209 | JGI IMG/M metagenome (GOLD analysis project Ga0209490, IMG submission 187209) | Freshwater microbial communities from Lake Fryxell liftoff mats and glacier meltwater in Antarctica - MAT-06 (SPAdes) (version 2) | ecosystem: Environmental > Aquatic > Freshwater > Ice > Liftoff... | reverse complement strand
AACTAGAGTTGAATATCGAAGTCCTGCGACCTAAAACAGTTAGTGCGAATTTCTGAGCGATCGCTCGTAGAAAGCAGCAATTTCTTTTTCATCACCGATCGCTCTGATGCCCGCATTCATTCGCTGGCACCTGCTCTATTTGGATGTAGTGCAGCAAGTTAAATTGATTACTGTTTTACAGAAACTCGTTATAAGAGAAACACCCAAAATGGTGACACTTTAGGTGTACTAAAAATTGATTACACATGAGCAACAATTTTTAGCAAGCGCGCATCCTGGGGATGTCGTGCTACTACTCGATCTCGGTTCCCTGGTGCTAGCCGTCATAGACCGAGCGTACCCGACCGATGTTTGGCGACTTGACTAAAGTGGTAGTTGGAGCTTACATTGGGCTGTACATACCCGCGCCCAGTCAAAGACCAACAGCCAGGGGGATTTCCCTACAAAAAGCTATAGAGAAAATTTCTGTATCTAACAAACTTGAGAGTTGGAGATAAAAATATTTAATTACCGCCAGTAAGGAAAACCTGTATCTTTTAAGCGATCGCTTTTTACCCATCCTATCTTGTTCAAATCTTTCCAAAGCCATTGATATACCATTTCAGTCACAGGATAGAGACCTAGCCATGACTGAGTAAATGGAGTTTCTTTTAATTGGTACATAGGAAATAAAGCTGTTTGGGGAATTGAGGAAACCAGCGATTTTTCATCTTTAACTAAGTTAAAATTTACATAACTTTTTTGATCTTTAGGTAAGGATTCCCAATACCAACTCATACTAATTGAGTCTGAAGGATGTTTAGGTGGGACAATATAACCAACAAGTCGAGCAGGTAGAATTGATGCTAACTGTAATTTAGGAATTAACTTGATAAATAGACTATTAACTAATTGCTCATAACTTTCAATAGATTGCTGAAAAACATCTGCTGTATAATCAAGCAAAATGTTATCAGAAATATTCAAACTACTTTTGAACGATTGAACAGAAGGAGAAAGTCTTAAATGAGTTTGACCTTTAGCATGACAAGCCTCTATCTCAATTCTAAGCTGATTAAAACAGTGTTGCATCATCAAAGAAAAGTGATATTGATTAATTTTAAGTAGGTGGTTTTCAATCTCATTTAAAGGGATTGGATTACAATAGTGATTTTGGTAAGAGTTAATTAGATGTTTCCGAGTTAAATAAATAGCCCCATGCCAAGCAGCCTCAAGAGAAATATGTCCTGATGAAACAGGAAGCGATCGTTCTTCTAATATTTTTGATAGCTTTCCAATAATATCAGTAAAAGTGTACTCCCAAACTGTAGATATATTTAGTTTTAGCGAAGATGATTTAAAATTATTCCATCCTAATTCAAACAGATTATTAATTTCTGGACAGCCGATATAATTATCTTCAGAAATTTTTGTAGCTTCTGGAGGTAATTCAACTAAATTTTCTTTAATACTATCCCCTAAATACCAACCTGTTATAAGGCACGATAGATTCTGATTATCTTTTAATATTCTTTCAAAGACAATAGCACCAGAATTTGGTAAACTCTTAATCAGGCTATCTCTAAAACTACTAGGATCTTTTTCAACTAAGGCAACACCCAAAACTGGTAAACTCCCATCTTCTCTGAGAGGCATTACTAATTTTGACAATCTATCTAGCCCATCACACCAAGACTGACTAGCTATCAAAACTTGCTTTCCCCATTCTAATGCTGACAGTTTAAAGCTTGGGTGAAAATTCCAATTCAATAATCCTTTTTGTAAAATATCGGTAATGCAGAGAGGATTTTTGGCAGTGATTTGTCCAATTCTTAAAGCTACTGCTTCTGGCAAATTAGTCTGTGCTAATTCAACTAATTTACTTTGAAAGAACTCTCGAATTAACTCATGGAGTTTATAAAATTCTTTTCCTTCACATTGCAGTAAATGTAAATAGACTAGAAAATCGTCTCTGGCTTTCTCTAAATCTTCTCTATCTTGTTCAGGAAAACACTGCTCTATCAACTGCCATGAAATAGGTACTAAATCAAATAGACATAGAAATAAGCTCAATTCTTTGGCTATAGAATTTAACTCTTGCCAACTCAAATTAAAAGCAGCCACAACTCCCAACTGAGCCGTCATATCTGAAGTAAACTTATCTGGCTTTTCTAATGCTTGTTGTTTCAATTTTTTTGATTCTAACCTCTGTAACATTTCTGCTAAGGATAAATCAGGTTTATGTTGCAGATACCGTCCCACTAATTCTAATCCCAACGGCAAACACCCCAAAAGAATACATATTTTTTTAGCAATTATTTGTTCATTATGTCCTATTTTTTTACTAATAAAAGACTCTAAAAAAGCAATGGCTGTATCTAATTCTAATACCTTTAACTCTAGTCTTTTGGTAGGTTGTAATAATTCTAACCGTGTAGTCATCAATACTCGAAAACGATTATTATATGGAAGATAGGGTTTAACAAGCGTATAGTTATTCACATCATCCAATACAATTAAAACATCTCCTGCTGACCAATGTTGCCAACACCAACGTGCTTGATTATCAAAACTATTAATATGAGCAGGCATCTTTAAACCTAAATGATTTTGGGCAAAATCAACAATTTGTCCGCAGATATTCTCATCCCTTGCTCTTAACCAACAAATCCCCCCGGAATAGTCTTTTTGGTGAGTCAGTGCATACTGAATCGCTAGTTCCGTTTTACCAATTCCACCCATTCCGGCAATCGCTGAAATAGATATACAGTTTTTTTCTTGCAACTTTTGGTGTAAGAGTAGAAGTTCATCTTTTCTGCCGACAAAATTGATTATATCTGTACGAGGAATATTGTGAGGAATACCAATTGGAATTGGATTGAGTGCTTTAACTAAAGCTTTGATAGCTTCTTCATTCCATTCTAAATAAATGCGATCGCCTATATGGATCTCTTTTCCTTCCCCTATATTGACATTATACTTAGCCAATTGCCGCAAAAGTTGACGATTATCAGCACTACGCAAAGCTTGACATAATTGGGATAACCCAGCTTCAGTGTGTTGCCCTTGGGTAATTTGAGCTATAATTTGTTTTAACTCGTCATCTGTCATAGTGTTAGAGAGATAATGATCATATTGCAATTGAGATTACTAACGCACCACTAGGCAAACAGTAATCGACCTTTTGCTTCTGGAATAGATCGCCCTAATTCTTTCGCTATTGCAATCCACTCTTGAATGACGATTTCGGCATTTTGTACCGCTTCCTGATAAGTTTCGCCATCTGCTGCACACCCAGGCAACTCTGGCACTTCAACAATAAAGGCTTGATCTACTTCACTCCAGTAAATAATCAGTTCATACTTAATCTTCATCTTGTCCTCCGAGTTGATACTTCAAAATCAGGTTGCGAACTTGTTTGACCTGGTAAGCTTTGGCTTTACCTTGCTTGGGCTGGAGATTTAGGATTTTTTCAACCTCTTCCTTGGAGAAGATGTGATGATTGCCTCGGATTCGTTCCTCAAAACCAAGATTGCATAGCAGTTGGCATAATGGCTCAAAGGGAACGTTTGCATCAGAGGTTCCGATAAGGATTTTGAGAAGTAGTTTATCTCACTGACTCATTACAATCGCCCTCTCTCCCATCGCTCCCTCCTCCTTCCATTTTTAATAGCAGCGCCTCACACTCTGCTTTGAGCGGAATGCCCAATTCTGTCGCCAGCGCTAACGCCTGCTGACAATATTGCCGTGCCAGCTCGCTCTCGCCCAGAGCTTGATGCAGTTCTGCTAAAATTCTAAGTGTATGAGATTCCCCTTCTCGATCTCCAATATTTTTAGATATTCTCAAAGATTGCTGTAGAACTTCAAAGGCTTCCGGGTATTTTTGGAGCTTACCTAGAGCATTTCCAAGGTTTGCTAAGTTAATTTCTTGATGCCAATCATCTATTCCTTGCTTCTCATGATTTTTCATCCTAGACTGAACTTCTGAGGCTTTTTGAGCGAACTCAATTACTTTAAGATAATTTTTCTGACTATGATAAATGAGAGATAAATTTCCTAAAGCAGCCATTTCTCCTCTTTGATCGCCAATGTTTTGAGCAAGGTTAAAATTTTGTTCAAATAAATCAAATGCTACAGATAAATCATCTAAATAGTAGTAGGCAAGACCTAAATTTCCCAGAGCGTGTCCTACTGCTTCAAAAGCATTAAATTCTAGTGAAATAATTAAGTTTTTCCAATGATATTTAATTGCTTCAGTGTAGTTACCAATAGATATACATATACTTCCTAAATTGCTTGAGGCGATTCCTTCTAAGCTGCGATCGCTGATTTTATGAGAAATATTTAGGAGTTTATTATAAAGTGAAAACAATTCTTGATAATAGTTCCAGATAAATAGTTGACTGTGCAATTGAACATTATTCGATTTTTTTTGTAATAGGAATAGAATCGTTTTAGCATCTTTCCAAGCCTCCATCTCATAGAAGTGATCGAACGCTTCCAGATAGCCACGAACAGTTTCCAGTTTGGGCGCATCGGGAGCAGGCTCATAAGCGGTGAGCCAAAGGTCGGCAGTTTGGCGTTCGGCTTGATGCCAGATGAAAGTATCGGCTCTCAGAAGATCGTAGGCGATCGAGCGGATCAGGTTGTGTTGGCGAATATCAGTGCCTTCTTTTTCAATCAGAGTACGATCGCCCAAAACTCGATAAGCCACTTTTTGCTGTTGGGGAGAGTGATCGCTAATCATCGCCAACCAAAACTTTTTGGGAACCGGGCGACGAAACACCGCACTGCGACAGAGTAAATCGAGAGCATCCGCAGGGAGTTGTTCTAAAGATTTCTTGATGCGTTCTCGGACTTTGTGATCGAGAACTTCGTTATATTCCGTTTCATCCAAGCGAGTGGCTTGTAGTTCCCTCGCAACTTGCTCAAATTCTGGTTGATAAACTTGCCAATAGCCGGAAACATCGCCTGCAAATTCCTTCAAAATCTCTTCAGCAATCACCTTCAAAACAAGCGGATGACCTTCATATATCTTGGCGATGCGAGTGAGGATGTCTTGGTTAAAAGGTTCGACAACCACACCACGTTTAGTAAAAAATTCCAGTTGTTGCTCCACCTGCAACAGCCCATCTAGTTGGAGTTCTATCCAAGTATTGGGATAGCGATCGCTAAATTCAACCAGTGCTGTGGGGAATGCTTGCGCCGTCAACACAAAACGGCTGACAACATCGGACTCAGTGAGACAACGCTGAAGAAAGGTTGCCCAGTAAGCATCAACAAATTCAGTAGGCTGTTCAGGATTAAGTAAGCGTTCCAACGAATCCATTTGAATCCAGTACGAATAAGATTGGAGCTTTTGCAAGAGTCGTTTGGCTAGCTGATCAGGATTATTCCGTTCTTGGGGGTCAAGTTCGCGATCGCCTAATTCGGCTAACAAGTCAGCAACAACGGAGACAAAATCTGGACTTTGCCCTTCTAAAATCTCCAAATAAATCCATTGAAACGATGGGTCACGCTCCCAGGATTGGCTAGCGAGACATTCTCCCAAAGCTGTTTTACCAATTCCAGAAATACCTGTAATCCACAGTAAGCGGGTTTGTCCTTGTAATTTGGGCAGAATATCGCTGACCACTGCTTCCCTTCCTACGAAGGTTTGCTCATTGTAGTTTGATGGCATCGGTGGATTAAGCACCATACCGACAATATCTTCACTTTTAGCAAGTCTTAATTCTTGAATTAAGGCTTTAATCTCATCGTCACTCAATTCATCCTTCACATAATAAATTCGATCGCCAAAATGATTACCTGTTCCCTGTCCAAGATTGATAATTTGCTTACCAGACTGAATAGTAATTCTTTCCTCACTTTCATTTACTCGACGTAAAAGTTCAAAATCTTGACCTGTCGCCGTCTTTTCTGCAATTTTTCTAAGAATTTCCTTTATTTCATCTAATGTAGCCATGACTTATCCTCTCCCTTAGAACTATCCTGATAGATAACATCACCAAAGTGACCACCGCTCACTTCATTAATGTTATAGATATATTTTCCATATTGATTAATTACATCAGCAATCTTATTAATCTTCTGAGTAGCTTCAGACTTTACCTCATCCCACCCTTTATCTGGTAAACCCTTACCTCCTCGTAATTTAGCAACAACAAAATCATTAGTACCCATGTCAAAATAAGGTATTTGTTCAGCATTATGTAAATCCTTGGCTGTTTTGGGTACTGTTTTACCTAAATAATTCATTAAATTAGAAACATTTACCTCTGTATCCCCTGATTTATTCCCTCCACCCTGTAACGCCTCCAGAAAATGAAAGGTGTAAATACTCAGGGAATCACCTTTAATCCATGACTTTTGTTCACCTTCAGAAGAAGTAAATACTACTCTCCCCTTCCCTTGTTTCAATTCTGAAATCAACCCCTTTGATGGTGCAACTCGCTGAAAATTATCAAATTCTTCAAACAATTCAGCATCAGCGATATCTGCATCTTTAGATGTGGCCATACCCGCCGCATGACAGCTATCAATTACTACTAACAAACGTTCCGCTTCAATTTGATGTAATGCTTCTGTAAAAATTTTAGCTGATAATGCCGAACTTGGTAGTTTAGATGGTTTAACATCATGTTGCAATAAATAATAGCCATTGTCGGTTTTATCCACCCAACCATGTCCAGAGTAGTAAATAAATACCGTTGCTTGAGAATCTTTTTCAGTTTTTTCTTTCAGCCACTTTAACCCTTCTAAAATCTGACTTTTTGTTGCCTCTTGATTATTTAAAACCCGAATATGCTCTCGATCATCCACATAACCGCACAATTCAGGATCAATTAACGCAGCATAAATCGCTTGAGTATCCTTAACGGTTACTGGTAAAGATAGCGGTTTATAAGCAGATTCTCCAACACCAATGAGTAAAGCATAACCATGTTCAAAACTTTTAGTCATAGTTCCCATTGTTGACATCGGTTTAACCTTGATAACGACTCACTCGAAAAACCAAATAGTTATATTCCAAAGGTGAATCATCTGCTTTATGAACAATTGTCCCCAGCGTGGGTTTATAAATCCACTTATCCCAATTAATGCTAGTTTCAGTGGGTACTTGCACCGCAATGTAATTACCTTCCGCTAATCGAATACCCATCGCCGCATCTTCAAAATCTAGCCCCAAATACAACTTTTGCACCGCTACATTTTTGTGCTTCTGTGCTAAATATTTTACTATTCCCAAACTTATCGTAGTAAAAGGGGCGATCGCTGGTTGTGCCGTTGTTAATAATTTCAGTCCATTTTGAAAAGTCGGAGACTCCAGAACTTGCAAAATTGCTTCATCTTCATCATTTTTGACATTAATAGTAGAACATTCAAAAGCCAGTCCCTGATGTCCCACATTTAACCCGATAAAGATGGGATGTCCGGCAATTCCGGCTGAATTGCCCTCTGGTACTCTATAGATTTGACTAAAAGTAACTGACTCTTGGGAATCACCTACTTGATTTCGTGCCGCAAATGCCACCATTACATTATGAGTGCCACCACCGGGATATTTATAAATATGCAAGCGGTCTAAGCGAATATTAATTTGACTGTTTTTAAGACTGACATCAGTTTGGATCGTTCCAGGGTGTTGAATTGCTTGATTTTCAACAGAAGCATTTGGGCGTGGCGCAATATAACCAAATTGGTGAGTTGTGTGTGACCAAGGTTGATTTGGAATAGAGTTAAAAAATCTAAGGATATCATCTACATCCTTAGATTTTGATTTCTCTATATCTATAGCTTCTCCATCATTAAGCTCGGCTAGCTTAGAAACTATTTGTTCTGGTTCATACTGGCCAATTACAGAAATATTTTCCAGAGCGAGCAGTCTATCTAGCATGGGCTATTTTTTGTGGCAAAGTTATATTTCTAGAGATCATATCATAATTACTGGATTACTGCCTTAAGTTGTAACATTTTTCAACAGATATGCTAAAAATCCGTAATAATAAGGTCAATGTACCCACTGGGTTTGTACTTTACGAATACAGACATTGACAAGGATGAAATTATCGAGGAGCCGTAATGATGCAAAAGTATATTGTTCTGTTCTGGGATGAGGAGTAGGACAGGGAACAGGAAATGTTGACGCGACGATGCGAAACGAGCCGATTTTCCTGTACCAGAGAGCGCAAGCGATAAACCAAAAAAGCTAGCGATGAGCAAATCCAAAACTTTTCTTGCCCAGTTCTGCAAGTCATAGATGATTTATGGTTACAGTACAGCGATCGACGTTTTGGGTTCTGCGTGCAGAAGCGAATCTTCAATGAATGTCAAAAAGATTCGCAAGCATTTGGCGATCGAGTCGGCTGGCGCGTCCAGGACACTTGGATTTCTGCTAGCCAAATTACCTATACTCCTGCCAATTCACCAAATTGAAAGCCCGCAAGCTCTTTTTATTACTGATGGCTTGTCCAAATCTGCGAACTAACCTTGACGACCCTATAAGCTTTACAGGGTAAGCCCTGTCATTTTTAACGCATTTTTTCTTTCTCTCTTTACTGGACTTAACCAGAGAAAAAATAGTCTACAATACAGCCAGCCTGGGGTTTAGGCACTTGATCCGTGCCTAAAACTGTCCGAAGTATTGCTATAGAACAAGCATGGAGAGCCTAAAAAATGACCAATGATGAGCTAAGTAGCATTATTGACCGCATTACTGCTGGTGAGCACACTGAAGCAGATATAGCTATCTTGCGTCAGGTGTTGAGTGCGGGCGATCGCCAAATTGCTACCCAATTTGGCAAGTACAACGTCAACATCGGTCAAGGGCAAGGGGTACAGATAGGCGATCGCACTTACTTGGAACTCAACGATGAGGCCATGCAAGCCCTCATCCGCGCTATCCAGAAACCATCAACCGTTCTCAGTCAGTTTCAGTCACTAATCCAAGACAAAACAGAAGGTTTCGTTGGACGCGAGTACGTGTTTGATGCCATACAAACCTTCATACAAGAAAACAAAAAGGGCTACTTCACTATTATTGGCGACCCCGGACAGGGTAAAAGCGCCATCCTGGCAAAGTACGTGCAAGATACTGGGTGCATCGCTCATTTCAACGTCCAACTGCAAGGGCCCAATCGCGCAGACCAATTCTTGGAAAGTGTCTGCAAGCAACTGGTTGCCCGTTACCAACTTCCTTATGACCCTTTACCATCCAATGCGACGCAAGATGGAGAATTTCTGGGGCAACTTTTGGATGAAGTAGCTCAAAGAAGGAATGGTAAGCCTGTAGTGATTGCGGTTGATGCTTTAGATGAGGTTGACTCCGGTAGTTACAGAGATGCAAATATTTTATATCTGCCACTTTATTTGCCTGATGGGGTGTACTTCATAATGACCAGGCGACGGGGTGTAGAAGTGCAGTTCACAACCTACGCACCCGTGCAGATTATTAGTTTGCTGGACTATCAGATTGATAGCCAGCGAGATGTGCGCCTATACATCCAGAACCGGGTTGATGATAGTGAAAATCTACGCCAGCAGATTGATGAACGCCAAGAAACAATCATTGTATTTACTGATAATATAGCCAATAACAGTGAAAACAACTTCATGTACTTGCGCTATGTCCTGCTAGACATTGAAAAAGGATTATATAAAGATTTAACTCTTGAAAGCTTCCCTCAAGGTCTGCAAGGCTACTATAGTTTTCACTGGCGACGCATGGGAATGACAGCTAATCCATTGCCAGATGCCAAAATTAAAATTGTCTACATTCTAGGAGAGGTGAAGCAGCCTGTTTCTCGCCAACAAATTTGTGATTTTTCGGGAGAGGATAGTCGTATAGTGCAACCTGTCTTGAATGAGTGGGAACAGTTTTTGCACAATTTTATCAAAGAGCATCAAAAGCGCTATAGCGTTTACCACACCAGTTTTCGGGATTTTTTGCACCGTAAGGACATTTTAGAGGAAACAGGGCTGACAATTCCAGGGATAAATCAATTAATAGTCAATAGTTTAACAAAAGGATTGTTTGATAATGATGAAGATATTTGATTGGTTAGCCAGTTTATCTGATGATAATCGAAATTATGCCTTGAAAAACTTACCAATTCACATGGCACAAGCTGGTAATAACAATAAATTATTTCGCTTTTTGACTGATTTTGATTTCATTGAGGCTAAGGTTTATGATTTAACACCACAGGTATTAATTGAAGATTATGATTTAGCTTTAGCACCTGATATTCTGATATCTGATGAAAAAAAAGATAGTCTGAAATTAATTAAAAGTGCAATTAACTTAGCGGCAAATGTTTTGGCTGATGATCCAGCACAACTAGCAGGACAACTCTGGGGTCGTTTACGATCCTTCAAACAGCCTGAAATTCAAGCAATGCTTGCTCAAACAAAGGAATTGGGATATCCCTGGTTGCGTCCTTTGACATCTAATCTGACACCACCAGAAGGAACATTAGTCCGCACCCTCACCGGGCATCGTGACTGGGTGAAAGCAGTTGCTGTTACCCCAGATGGAAAAATAGCTGTTTCTGGTTCTGAAGATAAAACTCTAAAAATCTGGGATTTATCTAGTGGTGTCGAACGTACATTAACTGGACATAATCATTATGTACAGGCTGTTGCCATTACTTCAGATGGGCAGCTAGTTGTTTCGGCTTCCGAAGATAAAACTATAAAGGTCTGGGATTTATCTAGTGGCGACGTATTGAAAACCTTTACAGAACATACCGATGGGGTAAATACAGTTGCTATTACTAACGATAAGAAATTAGTAGTTTCAGGTTCACGGGATCATACTCTAAAAAGCTGGAATTTACAGACTGGGGAAGTATTGCATACTCTTAACGGTCATAATCATTCAGTAACAACAGTCGCCATCACTCGTAATGGTAAACTAGCGGTTTCTGGCTCATGGGATAAAACCTTGAGAGTTTGGAATTTAGAAAGCGGAACCGAATTGCGTATTCTCACCGGACATACTGGCGCAGTACGGGCAGTTGCCATTACTCCTGATGGCAACTTTGCTGTTTCGGCTTCTGATGATAATACTCTGAGACTGTGGAACCTAAGCAGTGAAAATCAAGTATCTATTGTCATAGAAGAGGGTTATCGTTTCCACTCAATAGCTATTACTCCAGATGGGAAACTGGCTATTTGTGGTTCAGATGCTAATCACATTAAAGTCTACGATTTACAAACAAGGCAGAAACTGCGAAGCTTTTATGGGCATACCTTATGTGTGAGTGCAATTGCTATTACCCCGTATCCAGGTAAATGGGCTGTTTCCGCTTCCTATGATAACACCCTCAAAGTCTGGAATTTATATGCCGAAGATGTTGCTCTAAGCGGGCATAATGGCTGGGTAGATGCAGTCGCGATTAGTTCCGATGGAGGACTCGCTGTTTCAGCTTCAGAAGACCGTACTATCAAAGTATGGGATTTACAAAATGGCACTGAAATACATACCTTAACTGGACATCAAGGTCATGTTAATGCAGTGGCACTTACTCCCGACAATCAATACGTTATTTCCGCTTCAGACGATCCATATATTGAAATTACAATATGGGATTGGCACAGTGGGAACGAACGCCGTACTATCAGTCAAAACTATTCAGGAAAGGTACTTGCCATTACTCCTGATGGTCAAAATGTTATTATTTATGAATATACTCACAAAAGCCTAAAAGTTTGGGATTTGGATAGTGAAAGTGAACTTTGTATCTTCAAAGGATACTCCGTATCAGCAGTAGCCATTACTTCTGATGGAAAAATAGCTATTTCAGCTTTACGAAATAACACCCTAAAAGTATGGGATATCGATAGTGGAACTGAACTGCATACTCTTACTGGACATACTGATTTAGTAAATGCAGTAGCCATTACTCCAGACGGAAAATTAGCAGTTTCAGCATCTAATGACAATACCCTTAAGGTCTGGGATATCAATAGTGGAACTGAACTGAATACTCTGAGTGGTCACTATTATTGGGTGCGGACAGTTGCTATTACACCAGATGGGCGATTTGTCGTTTCGGGTTCATGGGACAAAACCATTAAAGTTTGGGATTTAAATAGTGGCGAGGATATTACGACCTTTGACTGTGAGGGAGAGGTAAACGCTTGTGCTATTTCTCCAGATGGAGCAACCATTGTTGCTGGTGGACGTTCAGATAGAATAAGTTTTTTACGGTTGGAAGGTATGGATGGATTCAAAGAGCGATCGCTGTCATGAATATTTTCCAGGTATCGCTCAAAACCGGTTGCTGAATTCATGTTTCCCAATTCCTGTAAAGTTCTTTCCACTATTACCTTCAACGGAGGCAAATTATTTTGTACGATCGCTGAAACAGCAGCATCCTACGCGACGGCTGCCGAGACAGAGATTGCGAACATCACTGGTACGGGCGATCGCTTGAGCTGTGCAACACCCCAGTGTAGTAAACCGTACTTACTGGGTTCGGTAGTCCGCTAACTAAATTCTTTGCTCATAAATATAATTGAATGATTAGTCAACATCCAAAGCGTATAAAAATAACTTGGTTGCAGCAAATAGTCTAATAATTGCAGCAACCGTTCTACTGCATAGCTGATTAGGGCGTTCTCAGATTCTCTAGCAATTACAATTTATTTGAACTAACAGATGACAGTTAAAGCTATTTCTGCCACCATCCTTTTAGGTGTAATTCCGTTGGTTGTGTACCAACTCCCCGATGGCGGCTACAAAGTCGATGCGATTGGAGTTATGAATGCTGTGGATAAGAAGGGCAGCGCATTGACCAGGTTTATCAATGGCAAATCACCCTCAGCTCTGCCTTTTAGCGGCTATAACTTTACCCAAGCTGAAAGCATTCCCGTAGAAGGTGACGCTCAATTAATCAAGCCTATTCCCATTGCATTAGCTACAGCATATTGGTTGCATGAAGTAGGCAAAGGCAACGTGAAAGCTCAAGCTTTAGTCCAAGCTAGTATGGCAGAATCTATCGAACGGCGGGCTGACGTGGCATTTAGCCTCAAGCGCACTGAACCTGAGTACAATTTACGCTTTGCTCAGACTTATGAGTCAATTCTGTTGGAAAATCGGCAAGAAGTTATCGAGCGACGGCTTCCGGGGGATGACTTGTATTTGCCGGAGGGGATTAACTAGGCAAAAAGAGCGCTCGTTCCTGCAATCGAGAGCGGAAAATCTGTTATTTACAATATCGTTTATCCTAAACCACAGGTATGCACATCTCCCATTTCCAGTTATTTAACTACAAGTCCTTTCCCGATTCTGGGGCGTTAGAGTTCAAACCCGGCATCAATATTATTGTGGGAGCCAACAATTCAGGGAAAACAGCGCTAGTGGAAGCTTTGACCCTAAGTTTTGAAACCAGCCCGCACCGCAGTATCGAAACGGTTCCCCAACCCAACTCAACACCGAAACGAGAATCTGTTGCCAAAGTAACTTTAATCTTCACAAAAGCAGAAATTCACCGCCTGTTCGACAATCTACCAGCTAACCATTATGTAGGATTGTCTTCCGTTCGCAATTCGTACTTGCCAACAGACGAAGCGCTTGCTTTATTTCAAAAATGGATGGACAATCCCGAGGATGTAGAGTTAACGGTTTCAAAATTGACGGCTAATTCAGTAAACAGGGATGACATTTCAATCAAAGATTTAGATCCGGCTGTTGAGTTAACGTACTACCGACCAGACCAAATGGGGATGGTGTTTTCTAAAAATAGCCGAAAAAATATTATAAAAAAAGATGCAAACGATCGCTTTACATTTTGCCAAGACACTGATGAAGCAGACAGGCACAAAGAGGAAGATTTTTTTGTAATGCTTTTTGACGAATTCAGAAGTCGCGTTTCCCAACTTCAAGCTCAGCGATTCGTTGGAGAATGCTCTGTCGGAGACAACGAGGATCTCAATTCAAGAGCTTCAAACCTGGCAGAAGTTATTCATTTATTAGAGTCGCCAAGTAAAAAAAAGCTGTACGAGCGTTTCAATCAGTACGTCTCTACCATGTTTCCACAGTTTGAAAGAGTTTCAACTAAAATTTTATCGAAGCAGACTCGTCAGCCTCCAGACCTTAAAATATTACTTTGGCCTACAAAATCTCTCGAAAGCGGTAGAGAAGACTTGGCATTTAGATTGTCAGACTGTGGAACTGGTACCGGTCAAGTGCTGGCGATTCTTTACGCGGTACTGGCTTCCCCAGAACCCAGACCGATTATTATTGACGAACCCCAATCTTATTTGCATCCAGGGGCTGCCAAGAAGCTGATACAAATCCTCAAGGAGTTTCCGCAGCACCAATATTTTATTGCCACTCATTCGGCAGAGATTATTGCTGCTGCCAATCCTTCAACTATTGTGAAACTTCGATATGAGGACAGCAAAACCCAAACATCAATGATGAATGCAAAAGATATTAAGGAACAGCGCTCTCTATTAGCTGAACTGGGAGTGAGTTTGTCTGACGTTTTCGGCGCAGACAGCATCCTCTGGGTGGAAGGGCCGACCGAAGAACTGTGCTTTCCGCTCGTATTGGACAAGCTAGAGCCAAAACTTTTGACAGGCACTAAAATTGTCAGCATCAAAAACACGGGAGATTTATTGGGAAAGAAGGCTCACTTTGCTGATGTTATGTTTGACCTATACCGACGGCTCAGCGGTGGGAATAATTTGTACCCTCCTGCTGTTGGATTTATGTTTGACCGGGAGAATAGAACTAAACAGGATATGAAGGATTTACAGAAAAGAAGCTCGGAGCCAGTTCATTTTCTGGAAAGGTGTATGTATGAAAATTACCTGCTCTATCCCGATGCTATAACAGCCGTCCTCAATCAAGAAGATAGGGAGCGACAACAACCTCTTACCAGCGAATCTGTCCGAGAATCGCTAGAAACCAATAAGGTTAAATTAAAGGAAAAGAAGGATTTTTTCTCTAAAGATACTACTCAGCAGGAGCTATCAAATCCCCAATACGTTGACGCAAATATTAACGCAGCTAAACTGCTCGATGTGCTATTTTCTGAGTTATCCGAAGCACGGGTCAAGTTTAGGAAAACTACGCACTCAGTAAAGCTCACGGAGTGGTTGCTTGAAAATAACCCAGAGCACTTTGCCTCGCTAGCCCAATTTTTGCGAGGTATCCTTGAAAACGGTAAGGAAGCGGTAGATTGACGCGAGTGTAATCGCCGCTGCAACCCCACTTGTTTGTCAAATCCACCCCACCCAGCATCAAAGTACCTCAAATGTTTGACCCCACAAAGCCCGACGATATTCTCAAACTCTCAGACAATGATTTATCTTGGTTTCTTCCTGATGCCGAAGATAGCCGACACGAGTACAAGAGCAGTGTAATTGAAAAGAATGAAAAAAGCAGCAGCAATAAAAGCCTCGGCGATAAGATTGCCAAAGCAGCTTCGGGATTTTGGAATAGTGGAGGCGGATTGTTTGTTGTAGGAGTAGATGATAACGGTAAACCTGATGGAGGAATATCTTTCAGCGTGGGGAACCAGTCACGGCGGGATTGGATCGATACGATAATTTCACAAGTAACCCCTAGAGGTTCTTATCGAATACACAGTATTGAAAATAGCAGCAACGGCGTGAATATTGAACCGGGAAAGGCTGTATTTCTAATAGGTTTTTGTGAAAGCGAGATCGGCCCTCACATGGCTAACGACAACCGTTACTACGTTAGGGCGGGAGCGCATACCGAGCCAGCCAGCCACTTTATTGTTGAAGCTATTCATGCTCGGCGGGGATTTAGAACACCGTTACTCCGCCATATTGTCCGCTACAAGCCGGGGAAAAGTACAATTATTCAACTTGGTATCGTTGCTTTGAACGCTGCATCTGCGATTAATGTCTCTGTTGAAACTGACACGCTCTCAAGTGTATTAATTTCACACTTTGGCGAAAAAATCTCTCTACAGGTTCCTATTATTTCCGAGCAATTTCCTTTATTTTTTGACATGGCTCAGATAATGATAGACAGGCAAACACTCCTCCCATTCAACATAAATTTGAGTTATTTTGATATTGCCAACCGCACCTATCAACAAAGTTTGGAAGTTGATATCGATCGCCAACTGGGACGGAATCTAAGTTCTGACAAAGGAACTGACGGCATCGAAAAAGAGCTTAAAAATATCGTCACAGAAATAAAGCAACTCCAAACAGCCGTAAAGGATGTAGAAAAAACTATCAAAAGTAAAAAGTAGCAATTTCTTAACAAACCCCAACAGCAAACCATGCCCAAACTCCCCGAATGCGATCGCTGCCAACTCTACGCTCGCAACCCCCACTTAATCTGCGCCGTGCATCCCACAGGCCCCAAAACCGACACTTGCTTCGACTTCCGTGAAGACCCCAACCTAAAACCCGAAGAATTGTGGGAACCGGATGGTGCGAGCTACTACAACGGCGAACTTATCCTGCAACCGAGGCAGCGGTGGACACCAGAGCAAAAGTTGGAACTGTTGGATACTCATCCACTGTTTACCGGTCGGTGTCCTCAATGTGAAATGACTTATCCCCAATATGAAATGCCGCCTGTTCATTGGGATTGTGAGGAGTGCGGGTGGATGGATGATTCGGTGTAGGCGATCGCCAAGCAGTTTTTGCAGCGTTCTTTCAAAGTTCGCTCAAAGCCCGTTTTGAAATTTGTCTGACTTGTTTGCACGCTTCATCTGCGGTCATCGCCTTGCTGGTTTCCCACCCAGCAAATGCCTCGGATAAAGCTTCAGATAGTGCTTGTTGGTAAGCCTCGTCTTCGCGTTCGACTTGATTCAAAATTGCACTAAAAAGCCTGTCAAAAGCATTATTGTAAGCTACAAAACTATCGATTTCATCTTTGATTGCGAGTCCAAATAAAACGATCGCCAAATAAAAACGTCCTAACTTCTGTCTGATTCCTTGAGGCGGTTCAATTACGGCATAGGCAAAAACTTTGAGTAATTCTCGCGTCTCAGGAGAAATCTGATCCCAACTACTTTCAATTATTGCAGCGAAATGGTTGGCTGCTTGAGCCTGTTCTTCCAACCTTTGAGCGCTGGAGGGCGCAGGCTGCCCAAATACTAGCTGAATTTCGCGCTTGCCCATCGTGATTGTGGCTGACACTTACCTGACCTCTGACAATTTAGTTGTTGGAAAAAGCGATCGCTGTTTCCAGCATAGCAGCCCTTCAACGCAATCCCGTAGAGCGTGACTCGGGGTAGTTGAAAAACTTCGATGTCCCGACAGTAATTCAGTCAGCTTGGTTGCCCGAATACTACATTCCAAACAAGATCGGAGAGTGCTAGGGCTGTATAAGCGAACTACCCATTAGTAACTCAATGTTCCAGGTTTGGTGGGTAGTTCTGTACTCCCTTAAATTCTCAGTTACGCAAAAACGCTCGATCGACACCCCATTTGAGAGTACAGCCAACCAATCCCCCAGCAAACACCACGAACGCACATTGAGGAAATACAGTAAAAAAAACAAACTTATGAGGCCACCACAGCCACACACCAAACAGCATGGCTGTGTAAAGACCAAGTTCGGTTATTTTGCCTGTGGTAGCTTCACCGGTCAGGAAACCCAATCTCATCCCAAGTATGAAAGCGATCGTCAATTCAACCAACAACACCAAATTCAATAAGATAGCGATGCTGCTGTTGATGTTGATGTTCTGCAAGAAAGTGATGAAATTCATAGGGTTGATTTTTTCAACTACTCCCCAATCTAGCAAGCTTAACAGCGGTTGTGTGGGCAGCTCTCAAGTTTCCGAGTCCGCGACGGTCAGCCCTGGAGTCAAAAGCTCAAAAGCTCAGGATTCGTGGTGG
>Ga0209490_10002377_pt1 | contig 17838 bp, 17 predicted proteins | sample MAT06_FD_187209 | JGI IMG/M metagenome (GOLD analysis project Ga0209490, IMG submission 187209) | Freshwater microbial communities from Lake Fryxell liftoff mats and glacier meltwater in Antarctica - MAT-06 (SPAdes) (version 2) | ecosystem: Environmental > Aquatic > Freshwater > Ice > Liftoff... | reverse complement strand
GAATCTCCATGAAGAGCAGTACTAAAATCGTTTGGACGAACTAATACGTCGCCAGATTGATCTTCTACAATTACGTAGCCCATGCCCGATCTTGTTACATCTAGCTTTCCTTTTATAGTTTGAACAGCAATAATTTTAGCTTTTTGCTTTTGCTTAGATTTTTGTTTTGGCGCTGGCTTAGGCGCTGGTTTATTTTTTTTCATAAAGTATTAAAATTAAAATCCTCAACATAATTGATCAGCATGTCGTCGAATTGTGGGCCTTCATTAAATAAAAAAATATGTTGTATTGGTATTACATAAATGGGTATATCTTTCAATTGATCATTAAATTTAATTAACCGTACTGCATCTTTTTCGGTAGTAATAATGATTTTATCTTTTGCTTGAATGGTATCAAACTTCTGGACTATTTCTTTTAAATCATCAATCGAAAAAATATGATGATTAGAATAGTCTAATTGATAATAAGCGTGCGTATTGTTGAGTAAATGATCTTTGAGTGGCTTGGGGTTAGCTATGCCACATACCAATAAAACTTCATCATTTGGGGTTAAATAACATCTATCGGCCGGATCTGAAATATGGTATAATATGCCATACGATATTGAAGTAAAAAATACATGTTGTGAAGGAAGCGGCTTAATCTCTCGGAGGATTTTTGCTTTTTCCTCTTCATTTAATGTTGGAGGACATTTAGTAACTACAATAATTTGAGCTCTATTTGCAGAGGATTTTTCATCTCTCAAATCGCCTGTTGGTATGAAAAAATCGCTTGTATATAAATTACTAAATTCTGTAAGGAGGATATTTAAGCCTGCAGTAACAGATCGATGCTGAAAAGCATCATCTAAAATAATGGCTTCTAAATCAGGAACATCTTGTAAGAGGTGAGGAATTGCAACAATTCTTTCTTCGCCAACTGCTACAGCAAGATCAGGGTTTTTTAAGTAAAATTGCATGGGTTCATCTCCAATTTCTAAAGCAGTAGTATTTTTGTTAGCTAATGTATAGCCTTTAGTTTTCCGTTTATACCCCCTACTTAAAGTTGCAATTTTATAGTTAGGCTTTAATAATTTAATTAAATATTCTACCATTGGCGATTTACCAGTACCTCCAACAGCTAGATTGCCAATACAAATGATGGGGAAATTAAAGTGAGCTGATCCAAACCATCCTTTATCAAAAAAAAGATTTCTGAAATAAATTACAAACCAATATAAAGCAGCAAATGGCAATAAAAAAACTCGAAAAGATTTGAGAAAAATATTATTAAAATTCATAAATGTGCGTAGGTGTAATTCCCAATGTTAAAGGTATATCAAATTCATTTGTATCGGTAATCATTTGGATTGGTTCAAAATAAGATAATCCGACTAAAATAGCGTCTTCCTTAGAATTTGCTAAGAAACGATCATAATGTCCTTTTCCATAACCAACCCTATACCCATTTTGATCAAATATAAACAATGGAACAAGAACCATATCAATACTACTTGGTTCAATTAGTAGTCCCTCTTTAGGCTCAGTAATTCCCAACTCATTAGTTACATACTTAGTATTTTCATCAATTAAAATAGCTTCAATCTGATTGTTGCTATTCATTTTAGGATAACAGATTTTTAATCCTGGAATCAAATGGCGTAAATAACCAGAAAATAAATGCGTATTGGGTTCTATCTGTTTTGATAATGGCCAGTAAGTCATTAAACTTTGAATAGCAGAAAAAACAATTTGCTGAAATTGAATTAATAAAAGATCATCGTATCGTAAACAGTCTTTTGAAGAAAGTAATTTTCTTTTCTCTTTAAACTGACTTCTAAGCTGTTCTTTATTCATATCAACTTAAAATAAATTTTTCTAAATCTTGCTTAATTCTTTGAGCTTCCGTAGCAACAATATCTTTATTTACTTCAGTTAATTTAGGAATGCTTGCAATTTTAGGATAGCCGCTCCACTGAACTATTTCATCTTCGTAATCCATATAGGTATCAGTGAAAATCCAACCTAACACTTCAATATCATTCGATCTACAAAATGCTGCAGTTAGTAAAGAATGGTTAATACTACCCAAATAATTTCTACTAACTAAAATTACTCTAGCCTGCAATAAGCGAATAAAATCTACTAATAAAATATTATCATAAAGTGGAACCAATAACCCTCCTGCTCCTTCAACTATTAAAGTTTTTAACCCTATTTTAAATTGTATGTCCTGAGCAGACTGAAACAATTTAGCTATTTCAATTTTTACACCATCTATTCTTGCAGCTATGTGAGGAGATGCTGGTGTTTCTAATTCGTAAGTAGCAGGATGAATAACAGAACCTGTATTACTAATTAATGATATTACCGTTTTAGCATCTGTTCCATCTGCAATACCTGCTTGTATTGGTTTCCAATAGTCTGCCTCCAATGCTTCAATTAAAATAGCTGATACCAATGTTTTACCAACGTCGGTTCCAATTCCCGCAATAAATATCGGTTGATTCATTAGGTAAAATTACCAAAACCAAACGCAATTCGATACTTTTATTGATCATTCTTCGTAATTCTTTATCTAACAACTGATGAAACCTATATTTATATTGCTTTTGGGAATGGTTATTTGCTTTTCTGCAACCACTCAATCTGCTTTAGACATTATTCCAAAACCTGTTTTAGTGAAGGAACAAATAGGAAAGCCCTTTTTGTTAAACAGTAATTCTATCCTTTATTTTCAAAAGCAATATTCAATAACAGCTCATTATTTTAGACAAGAGTTATTAAAACAAACTGGTGTAAAAAACTTAAAAAGCTTTGCAGTAGAAGAAAATGACTTAAAACAATTAGGAATTCATATTGCTTTTGACACCAACATGCAACAACATCCAGAAATGTATCAGTTAATTATTTCTGAAAAAAATCTAATAATTAATGCTTACGATGATCGTGGTGCCGTTAATGCTATACAATCTTTATTGCAATTGATACCAATTAAAAAAATAAATCAAGTATCCATCAACCCTGTATTTATAGAAGACTATCCAAGATTTTTATATAGAGGAATGCACCTTGATGTAGTTCGACATATTTTTCCGGTGAGTTACATCAAAAAATATATTGATTACTTAGCTTTTCACAAATTCAATACTTTTCATTGGCATTTAACAGATGATCAGGGTTGGAGAATAGAAATGAATCAGTATAAAAAGCTTAATACCATTGGTTCTTGGAGAAATGAAACTTTAATTGGGCATTTTAAAGATAGTCCCGCTCGTTATGATGGAACTAGTTATGGAGGCTATTATACTAAGGCTCAAATAAAAGATGTAGTTGAATACGCTGCAGAAAGAGCTGTTACTGTAATTCCTGAAATTGACATCCCTGGTCACAGTAGAGCTGTTATTGCAGCCTATCCAGAATTAAGTACTAAACCAGATACTACTTGGAATGTAGCTACTACTTGGGGAATGTATAACAGACAAAATAATGTATTGGCACCTAAGCCGGCAACATTTCGTTTTTTAGAAACTGTATTCGGCGAGTTACTTGAATTATTTCCATCAAAATACATACATATTGGTGGAGATGAGTGCAGCAAAATATGGTGGAAACAAGACACTGCAACACAACAATTCATGAAAGAACATTTTATTAAGAATGAAACTGCTTTGCAAACTTATTTTATTGAATTTATTGCTACCTATTTAAAAAGTAAAGGAAGACAAGCAATTGGCTGGCATGAAATTAATGAAGGAGAATTAGATACTTCTACTATTGTAATGAATTGGGGTGGAGATAAACAAGCTATTGAGGCTGCAACTAAAGGATTCAATGTAATTATGACACCAGGAAAACCTTATTATTTTGATCATTACCAATCTGCTGATCCAAAAGATAGTTTGGCTATACACGGATATAACCCAACAGAAGCAGTTTATATGTATAACTTGGTTCCATCTACTATTGCAGCAAAAGGATTAAGCGATAAAATAATTGGCGGACAAGCTAATGTATGGACCGAGTACATGAGCAATGAGAAAAAAGTAGATTATATGATTTTTCCACGCATGACTGCATTAAGTGAAAGCTTATGGACTTTACCAGAAAAAAAATCTTACTCCGACTTTCTTAGACGTTTAGAAAAAACAGCTATTCCAAGGTATCAGTTTTGGGAAAGCAGATGGTTCAAAAACTACAAAGATTGGAATTTGCAATCAACAACAATCAATAGATGATAAATGTGCTAATAAGATTCTGATTCATTAGGGAAAGAAGCATTTTTAACATCCTTAGTATATTGTTCAACTGCAGTTACAATGATTGATTGCAAATCGGCATATCGTCGTAAAAATCTTGGGGAAAAATCAGACTGCATACCTAACATATCATGCATAACCAATACTTGTCCATCGCAATAAGGTCCTGCACCAATTCCAATCAATGGCACTTGTGTTGATTCAACTAATTCTTTAGCTAACTGTGAAGGTATTTTTTCAAGAACAATAGCAAAACATCCAGCATGTTGTAATAATAAAACATCTTTTTTAATCTGCAAAGCTTCATGTTCATCTGAAGCCCTAGTTTTATATGTTCCAAATTGATAAATACTTTGTGGCGTTAATCCTAAATGACCCATAACAGGAATACCTGCTTCTACCAATCGCTTAATTGTTGAAATCATCGACTCTCCGCCTTCTAATTTTATAGCATGAGCACCTGTTTCTTTCATAACCCTAATGGCGCTGGTCATTGCTAATTCAGTATTAGTTTGATATGAACCAAAAGGTAAATCAACAACTACCAATGCATATTTAACTGCTTTAACAACAGATTGTGCATGATAGATCATTTGATCTAGTGTTATAGGCAAAGTTGTTTCATTACCAGCCATTACGTTACTGGCGCTATCGCCAACTAAAATAATATCAATCCCTGCTGAATCAATGAGTTTCGCAAATGAAAAATCGTATGCAGTTAACATGGCAATTTTATTACCTGTTTTTTTCATTAAACGAATAGAATCGGTTGTAATTTTTATTGTGGAAATATTTGTATGAGGCATAACGCAATAATTAAAAAAGAATAACTAATAACATATCTCTGCGTTAGAATAAAATATGTTTAGTCAAAGTTAAGGAGCTAAAATCAATTTACATCAATGTGAATATTATCAATTAACCTTATTCCATCTAAATAAGCAGCTCCAAGAACTACAATTGAACTTTTGCCGTCCCATTCATTTAAAAGTTGAAAACTTGATGCATTAGCAAATGCTATATAGTCGACCTTCTCAAACCCAGCATTTAATATTTCTTGCTTGGCATTTTTGCTAATCTCACTTATAGCTCCAGCTTTAATTTTAGCACTTATTTTTTTTAATGCTTTAAATAATGCAGTTGCTTTAACCAAAGCCAAAGGACTCAATCTTAAGTTACGACTACTTTTAGCCAACCCTGATTCTCCCCTAATAGTTGGCAATGTTATTAATGAACATTGAATATTGGTTTGTTTTGTTTCAATCATTAATTGTATCACTTTGCATTGCTGAAAGTCTTTCTCCCCAAGGAATAAAATATCGGGTTTTACAATTTGAAGTAATAAATCAACCACTCTACAAACTCCTTGAAAGTGACCTGGTCTAAATTCTCCTTCTAAAATATATTCGAGATTTCCTAAGTCATAATTTTTTAAATTCAAAAGTCCATTTGGGAATATTTCTTCGGTAGTGGGCAAAAAAAGTATATCACAAGCCGCTTCGTTCAGGAGTAAAATATCAGCTTCAATTTTTTTAGGATATTTATCAAAATCTGCTTGTTGAGTAAATTGAGTAGGGTTAACAAAAATGCAACAAACTGTTAAATCAGTTCTCTTTTTACTTTCTATTATTAATGAAATATGACCTTCATGTAAAGCCCCCATTGTTGGTACAAACCCAATAATACTATCGGCGTATTTAGATAAAATAGAATCTAGTTCAAATTGATTAGTAATTATTTTCATTAGATTTCCTTAGTTGAATCAGGAGCTTTTTTATTAGAATGAGTGAATAAAATACTTTTAGTCAACACCTCATATACATTGCGAATTTCATCATAACCAATCAATAAATTAAGGTGTTTATCAACTGTTTGCAAATCGCCCCTAAAAGCTGGTCCTGCCTGCAATTGATCGGGGGATTCATTTTGAATTGCAATTGATGATTCTTCAATTAATGAGTAAAAGTGTTTAAAATCAATATTTTGTGAATCACAATAATTTTTGGCTAAGTAAAAAAGATGATTAGAAAAATTTGAAGTGAGAGAGGCAACCATATGCATCTTTAATCGTTGAGAGTCATCTGCCAAAACAATTTTATTGGTTAATTGAGATGCAATAGTATTTAATTGATTAATTACTTCATTAGAAGAACCATTTATAAAAGCTGTAAAAGGGTCTTTAAAGTTGGTAGATTTCCTAATCATACGCATTGGCCAGATAACACCATAATTGTTACTAGATTCTGCTAAAACAGATATAGGAACTGTACCAGAAGTATGGATTAATAACTTATTTGAAAGGTTTAAATCTTTAACCACTTCAACCAAAGCAGAATCGCTTATTGCAAGTATGTATAAATCTGAATTTTGGGAAAGCTCATTAATATTAGCTATCGGATTACTATGCAATTTTAATGCTAATGACTTTGCATGCAGGAAATTTTTACTGTGGACCTCAACAATAGTATGATTGAGTTGCAGAAAAAGCAAACCCAAGAAATGGGCAACGTTACCAGAGCCTATTAGTGTTATTTGCATAAGGCAATTTACATAAGCTTATTATCTTTATTAGGAAAAACAATTACAGGCTTCCAATTTTTTCCTTCGTTTATATCAATAAGTCCATAGGATAAAACAATAACTACATCACCAACTTCACCTTTTCTTGCAGCTGGTCCATTCAAACAACATATTCCAGAGCCTCTTTGGCCATTGATTAGGTAGGTTTCAATTCGCTCCCCATTATTTAAATTAACTACCTGAATCTTTTCGAATTCAACCATATTAGCACTATCCATTAAATCTTGATCTAATGTTAAACTACCAACATAATGGAGATTAGCTTCAGTTATAACTGCATGATGAACTTTTGATTTTAATATCTGAATTTGCATAATCTTCTTTTTCAAGCAAACGCAAAGCTAAAGCTCTTTCATTATTTAAATGGAAGAAAAAAAGTTAAAAAAAATAGCCCAATGGGCTATTAACTTTTTACAAGTTATGTTTAAAATTAATGTTGGCAGATTTATAGCTCCTATGAATTTTCCATAAATCAATTGCAGCAAATAATTTTTTCTTTTGCATACTATTATTAGTTGCGTAATCTGAAGCCAAAGTTTCTTTTACTTCGTACATTAATTCTTTTAAGTGTACCCTATCAATTTGTACAATTGAGGGCATAATTTCGCCTTTCATTTATTTCTATTTTAAATTTACAATGTTGTTTGAGCCTCCAGGAGTGTTACTATCAATCGTTATGAAGTATGGCCTTACCTTCTACCTGTATTATGTATAATACTAATTGCTCATTCGACCGCAAAGGTACGGCGATGCAACTTATTAAAAAAATAAAACTGCAAATAAATTGTTAATAAATTACTTTCCCTTTAATGAAATCTGACACTAAATAACTGATCAACTTACCGGTATCATTGTCTTTCCTGCCATCGGCAAGCTGTACAGCACCTTCAGAAATATGCAGATAAGCAGTTTTGGTATCCGCAGATGCTATATTTATAAATTGCCTTGCATGATTTGGCGATACACCAACAGGGCTCTGTGCACTACTCAATGCATTTTGAATACAATCAATATCTAATTCAATTCCGCACAATGTATCATCCGTAAAACTTGTTGCATGTAAAACAGCTTGTAAAAAAGTTCTTTTTTCATGCACAAAAATGTCTTCGAATGTGATGCAATCAACAAATGGATTATTCACAATATCTATCCATACATTTTGAGGAAGATAATTTTCATGAATTCCTATAACACAATATTTTTCTAAATATCCGTCAGCTTCCGCATAACTAAATCCGTTTCCACTATGCCTTCCTTCCATTGGCCGGAAATCGGCATGAGCATCTAAATTGATGGCATTGATTTGAGCAATAGGAATTACACCTGCTTTGTGATATCCTTTTGCCGCTCCTTTGATACATGGATATGAATTATTATGCCCACCCCCAATTACAATAGGTATTTTATTATTCTGTGTAATAATTTGAATTACTTGTTCAACTGCAACATCAATTTCATTTACTGCATGTCGATATGCTTCCAATCGCTCATCATCATCATGAGCATTTTGCTCAATTAGTTTTTCAATTGCTGAAAAATCAAAATGCCCTAACAAAAGCAAATTGGTTCCTTCCAAGAAATCGTTGCTTTGAATATTTAAAAAAGCATTTAAAAAAGATACCCAAGCAGAATCTGTTCCGCTAATTCCGCCATTAGCTTTTACTCCAATATTTTCTGGAATACCAATAATAACATATTTAGCAGTTGAATCGCATAACCCATCATTAAGTTGAGATGGATTTTTAATTACTTGGACTTTTTCTCCAAGTTTGGTTTCGAATCTTCTGATTCTTGTAACAGACAAAACATCTTCTTTATTATAAAACTTAAAATAATTCATACAATAATTTTTCGGTCTAAAAAATAAATATACTTAAATAAAATGTCCGTTGATCATTACTTTCTCAATCAAATTTGAACCAAAAGCATAGGGTAAATAATTGATTGATGGAATTGGGTTAGTAAAAATCAAATTGGCCTTTTTACCTATTGTGATGCTTCCTAGCTCATCTCCCACTCCCATTGCATATGCTCCGTTTATAGAAGCAGCATTAATGGCTTCGGCAGGCTGCATTTTCATTTGAATACAGCTTATACTTACTACAAAATTCATATTTCCACTTGGACTAGAACCAGGGTTGAAATCGGAGGCTATTGCAATGGCAGCATTCAAATTGATCAGCTTACGCGCAGGCTGAAATGGCATTCTCAGAAAAAATGCTGCAGTAGGCAATAAAGTTCCTATAGTGTTAGAAGTAGACAGTGCTTCAAATGCAGAATCATTCATGGTTTCTAAATGATCTACAGAAAGCGCCCCAACTTTAACTCCAACTTCTACTCCACCCGAGGCATTCAATTGATTAGCATGAATTTTAGGCGTAAGTCCGTATTGTTTTCCTGCATTACATATCAGTTCAGTTTCAGCAACACTAAAAAAACCTTCTTCACAAAAAACGTCTATATAGTCTGCTAATTGCTCATTTGCAATTGCTGGCAACATTTCATCTATTATCAATCTAATATAGCCTTCATGATTTTCTTTAAACGCAATTGGAAAAGTATGCGCACCTAAGAATGTAGCTTTAATTGGTATTGGAGAAACTTGTTTTAATCTTTTAATTACCCTTAGCATTTTTAATTCGTTGGCAAGATCAAGCCCATATCCACTTTTTATTTCTATTGCCCCCGTTCCTAAATGCATTAGTTCGTTTAATCTTACTAAGGCTAACTTAAAGAGTTCTTCTTCGCTGATTGTAGTAATTTTTTTTGCAGAATTAAGAATACCACCACCTTTAGCGGCTATCTCTGCATAAGTTAAACCATTTATTTTATCAACAAATTCATCTTCTCTACTTGCGGCAAAAACCATGTGAGTGTGGCTATCACACCATGTCGGTAAAACCGTTGCTCCATTTGCATTAATTGCTTCCCATTCAATATCATCTTTTTTTATTGCAAGGGTTTTCATAGAGCCATATCCGGCAATATTTCCATCTTGTACTAATAAATAAGCATCCTCCAAAATGGGCAACTCTGCTAAATCCTTACCTCTAAGAACTTTTGATACAGTTCTTACGTTTACCAATTGAGCAATATTTGTAATCAGCAATTTCATATTGGAAATTTAGTTGATTTATTCCTTACAAAGATCCTATTTTCGAATATCATGACCACATTAATCATAGTACGATATCCCCGTTTTTTAGGATGGGCAGGTTTCTTATCCATGGCATTATTCCGTTTTCCATTATGGCTAAAGCATTCTATTGGTTTTTGGAAATTGATGGGTTGCGGTAAAAATGGAACTTTCGACAAAACACCAGATTGGCGCCAATGGGCAGTTATGCTAGTATATAAACCAAATTCAACCAATAAAATACCGGCTTTTTTAAGTGTTTGGTGGTATTTTTTTAACTGCGAAATCTGGAAATTAGAACTAGAGCCAATTGAAGGTCACGGATTGTGGGATGGCAAAGAGCCTTTTGGCAATTTACCAAAACAAACTGAATATGAAGGTCCTATTTGCGTTTTAACTAGAGCTACTATTAGAGTCAGTAAATTAAGTCAATTTTGGAGTCATGTAGACGCAATTGCTTCTAAAATGGCCAATTCAAAGGGATTTATTACTTCTGTAGGCATTGGTGAAGTGCCTTGGATAAAACAAGCCACATTTAGTATTTGGCATAGTAAAGCAGATATGAAAGCATTTGCGTATCAAATGAGAGATCATGCGGAAGTGGTTGTAAAAACAAAAAAAGAAAAATGGTACAGTGAAGAATTATTCGTTCGATTTAGGCCTTTAAAGTCTACTGGAAAGATGAATGGAATATTGCCATTTGAAATAAATCCTTAATTTGCATTATTAAATGAACCATTTTTCTACTATATCATTTTTAACCGCTCATTTTGCTTGGATGTATCGTGGATTGAATTCCATGCCTGATCATTGAGTAACTTCACTAACTAACTAGTTAAATACCACCCATTTTTATTTTCGATTATAATTATTTAATTGATTGAATTTGTTGTAGTTCAAAATGTTGGCAAAGCAGCCATATATAAATACACGCAATCTAAAAAAACACCAAATGAAAATTTCAGTAACATCAGAAATAGGTACGCTTAAAAGATTATTGGTTCATAGTCCGGATAGTGGTTTAGGTAAAGTAGTTCCATCAAAAGCGCAAGACTGGCTATTCGAAGACATTGTTCATTTAGATACCATTAGAAAAGACGAATACGATTATTACACAAAAACGCTTTTGTTTTTTTTAGACCCAGAAAAAATAAAAGGCAGGTTAAATGAGATTGATGAACCCGCTGCTAACAGAAATTTTTATAAGCCAGAAGAAGATGGTTTTTTTAAATCGGATAAAGTAATTGAACTACAATGGTTATTAGCTGAAATATTGAATGATGCAGATATTAGATCAAAGCTTGTAGCATCGGTTTGTGCAATTGAAGGATGCTCCTACAAATTACAACACGAATTAATGAATTATGATTCAAAAGAATTGTCAAAGACTTTTATTTCAGGATCATCAAAAGAAAAAGAATTGCTCTTTGCTCCAATACCTAATTTTATTTTTACAAGGGATATTGGCATTACAATTAAAGACCATGTTCTATTAAATAAGCCGGCAAAAAAAGCAAGAACAAGAGAAGCTTTATTAGCTAGGTATATTTTCTTCAATCACGAATATTTTAGTGATTATCGCGATAAAATAATTGAATTATCAGACAATAGTTATCATTTTTTATTACCCAAAGAAGACGACGATAGAAAAATAACTTTAGAGGGTGGAGATATAATGGTTGTAAGCGACAAACATCTATTGGTGGGAGTTAGTGAAAGAACATCATCTGAAGCAGCAGTAAAAATTACCAATACCATGTTCGAAATGGGTTTGATGGATAAGGTTACTATAGTAAAAATTCCTAAAAAAAGGGATTATATGCATATCGATACTGTGTTTACTCAAATAAAAAGAAATGTATGGGTTATGTTGGGGAATTTCTCTAGAAAAGCAATGAAGCATGAAGATGAAAGTGCAGTAGAAAGAATTTTAGAAATTAAAAAAGAAGAGAAAATAAAAATCCTTCAGTTTCATAAAAAAAATCCGAGTAACCCTATTTCATTTGAAAGTTTAGAAGATCTTTTGATAGATATTTCTAAGACCGATTTGCATTGCGAAAATGAAGTGAAGATTATTTTTTCTGGCAATAATGAGTTCCCTTACAGTGCTAGAGAACAATGGACAGATTCCTGTAATTTATTAGCATTAAAAGAAGGCGTGGTATTGGGTTACGACAGAAACGATAAAACTACAGAGGCATTTAGGCAAGCAGGTTTTTCTATTGTAAAAGTAAAAGATTTATTACAAGAATTAGAAGCTGGCACCACAAATGTTGAATCATTAAAAGATACATTTATTTTGATGCCCTCTGCCGAATTGTCTAGAGCAAGAGGAGGATTTCATTGTATGAGTATGCCATTATGGAGAGAACCAATTGAACAATAAAAAAAATATCGATGCAGCATAGTTCCCATTTATTAATGATTGAACCAGTACAATTCAATTTTAATGCAGAAACGGCAGTAAATAACAGCTTTCAAGTAAATTCAAAAGATCTATTTGCTCAAGAAAAAGCAGAAAAAGAATTTCATGAATTTATAAATAAACTAAGAAAAAATGGAATTGATGTAACTGTGGTTAAAGATTCAGCTGAGCCACATACACCAGATTCTATCTTCCCAAACAATTGGATATCATTTCATGCAGATGGAAGTATTTGTTTGTATCCTATGTTTGCCCAAAACAGAAGGTTAGAAAGAAAGCAATCTGTTATAGAGGCAATTAAAAATAAATTCTTAGTTAATCAAACTATCGATTTTACTGGCTTTGAGAGTCAATCGCTTTTTTTAGAAGGAACAGGAAGTATGGTACTAGATAGAGACAATAAAATTGCATACGCATGTATTTCACCAAGAACCGATAAAAAAGTATTAGATGATTTCTGCCAAAAAATGGATTACCAAGCAGTAAGTTTTTGGGCATTGGATGGTGGAAATGAGTCCATTTATCATACCAATGTAATGATGTGTGTTGCAGATGAATATGTGGTTATTTGTTTAGATTCAATTAAAGATACAGTGGAAAGAAAATTTGTAACTGATACAATTATATCTAGCAAGAAATCAATTATTGAAATTGGGTTTGAGCAAATGAACCAATTTGCAGGAAATATGCTTCAGGTTCATAACAATAATGAAGAAAGATTTTTGGTAATGTCATCTCAAGCTTTTCATTCTTTAACTAAAGAACAAATAGTTTCTATAGAAACATACAATAAAATAATTCACTCAGATATAACTACCATAGAAACAAATGGTGGAGGAAGTGCACGTTGTATGATGGCCGAAGTTTTTTTACCTTTAAAATAGGCTAATTATTAAAACTTTTACGAACACCTTCTTCAAATGAATGAGGGTTATAATTGAGTTCATTAATTGCTTTATCTATTTTTAGTCCAGATTTCTTGGCTCTTATTACTGGCTCTGGAAAATTGGAGCTATTAACTTCTTCAATTAACTGAACATTAAGCCCCAAAACTTTGGCAACTGTAATAGCCATTGTATAAGGTGTGCAGATATCCTTTCCTGCTAAATGATATTCGCCTTGTTTTTTTAATAAAATAATCTGTTCAATTCCCCAACATATATCTTCTACAAAAGTGGGGGTTCTACATTGGTCGTTTACAACTTTAATAGTTTTACCAAGTCGTAAATTTTGCTCAACCCATTGAATAAAACTACTTCTCATGCCTTCCATTTGAGAACCATAAATAAATACTGGACGAACTATAGTGTGTAATAGCGAAGAAGATTTGACTACGTTTTCTGCTAACAATTTGCTGTTACCATAAAAATTTAAAGGGTTAGGAATAGCTGTTTCGCTATGTGGACCGTCTTCGCCAAAAATAAAATCGGTAGATATATAAACAAAATGAGCGCTTATTTTTTCTGCGGATTTGATTAAATTTTCGGTAACTGTTAAATTATTTAACAAACAAATAGCATGATTATTTTCACACTCATCGGGCTTACTCATTGCGGCGGCATGAACAATTACTTCGGGTCTTAAATTATTGATAATTTTATTTACAGAACTAACATCTGTTAGTTCTAGGAAATGATAATTTAATATTGCATTAGTAACCTTTTGAACATTAATTCTGTAGGAACAATGCACTTCAAACCCTTTACTATAAAGGAATACAGCTAAATGATGAGCCAAAAAACCATTCCCGCCAGTTATAAACACCTTCATGATACAATGCTACGGAAAAAGATAACTACTCCCTAAATTTTTGATTAATTTTCAATTCCTTACTTTTGGAACTCTGTGTATTGATTACACATTATTTTGGTACGAGGTATTCGTCTTACATTTGATAACGAATAGAAATAAACAATGGCAGAAAAAAAAGTTACGAAAATAGGAGTACTTACATCAGGGGGAGATTCACCTGGAATGAATGCAGCTATCAGAGCGGTAATAAGAACAACAACATACTATGGTTTAGAAGCATATGGAATAATGAGAGGGTATAGCGGAATGATTGAAGATGATATTATCAAAATGGAATCTCGTTCTGTTGCAAATATTATTCAACGTGGAGGAACCATCTTAAAGACAGCCAGAAGTAACGAATTTTTAGAATACGAAGGTCGCAAAAAAGCTTATGACAATTTAAAAAAGAGAGGCATTGATGGTTTGGTAATTATTGGTGGCGATGGAAGTTTTAAAGGAGCGCAAAAATTCAGCAATGAGTTCGATATACCTTGTATTGGTTTACCAGGAACTATAGATAAAGATATAGCTGGTAGCGATTTTACCATTGGATTTGATACTGCGGTTAATACAGCAGTTGAAGCGATTGATAAAATTAGAGATACCGCAGATGCACATGATCGATTATTTATAGTTGAAGTAATGGGCAGAGATGCTGGATATATTGCTTTACACAGTGGAATTGCAACAGGTGCAGAAAATATATTAATACCAGAAACAAAAACTGATATTGAAGAATTAATAGAATCGCTAACTGAAAAAGAAAAACGGCGCAAATTAGTGAATTTAGTAGTTGTTGCAGAAGGGGATGATTTTGGAGGCGCCAACGACGTAGCAGAAATTATAAAGCATAGAATACCTTCCGCAGATATTCGTGTATGCATTTTAGGACATATACAAAGAGGAGGCTCTCCTAGTTGTTTAGATCGATTAATTGCTAGCAGAATGGGATTTCATGCAGTTGAGTGTTTAATACAAGGAAAACACAATGTTATGGTAGGAATAGTTAATAATAAAATGCAATACACACCGCTAGACAAAGCAGTAAAAGCCAAACAAAAAATTTCGGAAGACTGGTTTAGAATTGTGAAGATTCTTGCTAGTTAAATTTAAACTAACAATCAAATTAAAAATATGTCAAAAAACTTAGACAAGTACCTGCACAAGAATATGGATAAAGAAGCAGGAATTAAACACGTTTCCCATAAAACAAAAATTGTTGCAACAGTTGGACCTGCATGCGATTCGTATGACAAACTATTAGCTCTAGTAAATGCTGGTGTAAACGTTTTTAGACTTAATTTCTCCCATGGCAATCATGAAGACAAATTAGCGATAATAGAACATATAAGAAATATCAATAAAACCCAGCCTTTTAATATTGCTATTCTTGCAGATTTGCAAGGACCTAAATTGCGTGTTGGAGAAATTGAAAACAATCATTTAGAAGTTAAAATAGGAGATATTCTTACTTTTACCAATGTAAAATGTGTAGGAACATTAGAAAAAATATACGTCTCCTACCCTAACCTAGCAGGCGATGTTACCATTGGAAATATCATCTTAATTGATGATGGAAAATTAGAAGTTAGAGTAGTTAGTATAGAAAAAAATGGAGATGTAAAAGTGGTTGTAACGCTAGGTGGAGTACTTTCTTCTAAAAAAGGAATCAATTTACCTGATACAAAAATTTCTTTACCAGCCCTTACTGAGAAAGACTTAGCAGACCTTGAGTTTATTATTGAGCAGAAATGCGATTGGGTAGCATTAAGTTTTGTAAGAAGTGTAAAAGACATAGTTATACTTAGAAGTAAATTAGATGAGAAAAATAGCAAGACTAAAATCATTGCTAAAATTGAAAAACCAGAAGCACTTGTAAACATTAGAGATATTATACTTGAAAGCGATGGTATAATGGTTGCAAGGGGAGATTTGGGAGTTGAATTACCTGTTGAACAAATTCCAATGATTCAAAAAGAACTAATTCGTAAATGCATTCATAGAGCAAAGCCCGTTATTGTTGCAACACAAATGATGGAAAGTATGATGGAAAGAGTTAAACCCAATAGAAGTGAAATTACTGACGTTGCTAATGCAGTTTTAGAAGGTGCAGATGCAGTTATGCTAAGTGGAGAAACTGCTGCGGGCAATCACCCAACATTGGTTGTTGAAACTATGCGTAAAATCATTATTGAAGTAGAAAAGAAAGAGTACCGATACAACCGTTCTGAAGATTTAAAACCGCAACCACATTCCCCTTCTTTTCATAGTGATGCTATATGTTATAATGCATGTAAAATGTCCGAAGACATAGAAGCAAGTGCACTTATTGGAATGACTCAAAGTGGTTATACTGCATTTATGTTAAGTAGTTATAGGCCATCATCTCCAGTGTACATTTTTACAAAAGAAAAAACATTAGTGAATCAATTAAGTTTAAGTTGGGGAGTACGTGCATTTCATTATTCTGAAGAAGAAAGCTTAGATGATATTGTACAAGATCAAATTGATATTCTTAAAGAAAGAGGATTTGTTAATACAGGAGATTTTGTTGTAAGTACAGGTAGTACGCCAATTATTCAACATTTGCCAACCAATTTGATTAAATTGACTAAAGTAAATTAAATACATAAAAATTTGATTTATAAAAAAGATTCTCTATTCGGGGAATCTTTTTTAATTTCAGGTATTACTTAATATTGAATATATTGCTTGTTATGAAAAACAAATTATTGCTATTATTACTTATTACATCACTTACCATGAGTGCTCAGGATATTTCTATTATTCCTCAACCATCAAAACTAATAGTAAACAAAGGAGAATTTTTAATCACTCCAAAATCAACTATTAAACTTTGGGGAACTGGACTGGAGAAAAATGCTCAATTTCTACACGACTATATTCAAAAAATGTATGGCATTTCTTTAAAGATTGAAAAATATAATACCGCAAATAAAAAGTCGGCAAATGGCGATATCATATTGAATTACGAAAAAATAAAAAGTACAGTTGATGGAGCTTATAATATAGAAGTTACAGGCGAAAAAATTTATATTGCTGGTAATAATGGATTAGGCGTTTTCTATGGCATACAAACATTATTTCAATTACTTCCTACTAGCGCATCATCCGCATTAAAAGTTTCACAATTAACGATAGAAGATTATCCCCGCTTTGCTTACAGAGGAATGCATTTAGATGTTGCCAGGCATTTTTTTTCTATTGATTTTGTTAAAAAATATATTGATTTTATTGCCATGCATAAAATGAATACTTTTCATTGGCATTTAACGGAAGACCAAGGTTGGCGCATTGAAATAAAAAAATATCCGAAATTAACTTCTATTGGTGCAACAAGAAATGGAACAACTGTAGGTAGATATCCTGGAACAGGAAATACCAATACAACTTATACAGGATTCTACACTCAAGAACAAATAAAAGATGTAGTAAAATATGCTGCTGCTCGATATGTAGAAATAATTCCAGAAATTGAATTGCCTGGGCATTCTTCTGCAGCAATCGCAGCTTACCCTGAACTTAGCTGCTTCCCAGAAGAATCAACTAAACATCCCGCAAAAACTGCTTGGAACGGTTCAACAGATGGTAAACAAGTGCAACAAACATGGGGTGTTTTTGAAGATGTATTTTGTCCGAGTG
>Ga0209490_10002375_pt1 | contig 17851 bp, 16 predicted proteins | sample MAT06_FD_187209 | JGI IMG/M metagenome (GOLD analysis project Ga0209490, IMG submission 187209) | Freshwater microbial communities from Lake Fryxell liftoff mats and glacier meltwater in Antarctica - MAT-06 (SPAdes) (version 2) | ecosystem: Environmental > Aquatic > Freshwater > Ice > Liftoff... | reverse complement strand
AATAGGCTCCATTAGGCACCAAAAATACTTTCAAATCATTTTTTCAATTACATTAGCATTGTTTTTCCAATAAATCACCAAATAAATTGAAGAAAATGAAAAAAATCGAAGCAATCATTAGAACATCCAAATTCGATGAGATCCATCGGTGTATTGCCGGACTTGGTGTAAAGTTCCTGACATTTTATGAAGTAAAAGGAATGGGAATGGAGCATGCCAAACCACAGACCTATCGGGGGGTTGCCTATGAACCTACTTACATCCACAGGACCAAACTTGAGATCGTCACTCAAGATGAACTGGTAAATTCTGTAGTGGAATGTATTCTGAAAATGGGAAAAACAGGGGAAGTTGGTGACGGAAAGATTTTCATATACGAAGCCATCGAAGCTTACAGGATCAGAAACAGCGACTCAGGCGTAGATGCCTTATAGAACAAAAAATACCGATTACCAAGAATCAAAAATTAGAACACATTAACCTATCAAACCTATGACTCAAGAATTATTTACCATCAATAATCTATGGATGATGGTAGCTACCATTTTGGTATTTATCATGCACCTTGGTTTTGCAAGTCTAGAAGCCGGCCTGACCAGAGCAAAAAATACTGTCAATATCTTATTCAAGAACACCCTTATTCCTGCTATTGGATTGCTTTCATATGCTTTTGTTGGATTCAATCTCATGTATCCCGGTGGAGACTTTGCAGGGGGTTTTATGGGATTTGCAGGTTTTGGGCTTTCTCTCCCTGAGGGTTGGGACACTAGCAACTATAACGCGGGCTATACCTTTTATACTGATTTTATTTTTCAAGCAATGTTTGCTGCCACAGCTGCAACAATCGTCTCAGGTGCTGTTGCTGAAAGGATGAAATTGGGACCATTCATTTTCTTTTCCATCCTTTATGTGGGATTAGTTTATCCAATGGTAGGAATGTGGAAATGGGGAGGTGGTTTTTTGAACACCATGGCAACGCCTTTTTATGATTTTGCGGGATCCACTATTGTCCACTCAGTGGGGGGTTGGGCAGCACTGGCTGGAGCTTTTTTGCTTGGTCCTAGATTGGGAAAATATACACCGACTGGCATGAAAGCCATCCCCGGACATAATATCCCGATGGCAACAATCGGTGTGTTTTTGCTTTGGTTTGGATGGTTTGGATTTAATGGAGGTTCGGTATTGACGGCTAACCCAGGGACAGTTTCATTGGTTTTTGTGACCACTGCGATAGCCGGATCTGCGGGTGCTTTTGGAGCTTTGATCGCCTCCTACCTTAAATTCAAAACATATGACATCACCATGGTGCTCAACGGAATCTTAGCCGGATTGGTGGGCATCACTGCCGGAGCGGACCAAATGGGAGTAGGTGAGGCAGCAATAATCGGATTTATCGGCGGCACATTGGTGGTATTTGCAGTGGTGTTTTTTGACAGAATCAAAATCGATGATCCGGTCGGAGCTATCTCGGTGCATTTGATCGGTGGAATCTGGGGAACTTTGGCTGTAGGATTATTTGGGAACCTTGCAAGTTTCCAACAGGTAATTTCTCAGTTGATCGGAATCGGTATTGTCGGGGCGTTTTGCTTTGGGGCAAGCTGGCTGATTTTCTTCAGTTTAAAGAAAACTGTCGGTATCCGGGTCGACGAAAGGGAAGAATTGGAGGGATTGGATATTAACGAACACAGCATGCAGGCTTATCCTGATTTTGCTTCAAAGGATTGATCTTTGTCAAAAAAAAATTAAAATACCCAGGAGATTGAATTTTTCTTGGGTATTTTTTTATTTTCCTCAATATGCTTTTAAACTCATGTCTATGCTTCTTACCTGATGGGTAAGTGCGCCGACTGAGATATAATCGACTCCACATTCGGCTACATCTTTCAGGGTCTCCTCGGTAATTCCTCCGGATGCCTCGAGCGGATACTTGCCGGCGACCATGCTGACCGCTTTTCGCATGGTATCGTAATCCATATTATCGAGCATGATGTAATCTATGCCACCGACAGCCAAGACTTCACTGACCTCCTTCAGATTTCTGGTTTCCACTTCGATTTTCAGATTGAGCCCCTCGTTTTTCAAATAGCGCTTAACGCTGTGTATGGCCTTGGAAATCCCACCTGCAAAATCAATGTGGTTATCCTTGAGCATGACCATGTCATACAAGGCAAATCTGTGATTGAGCCCTCCGCCAAGTACAACTGCCCATTTTTCGATCATTCGGAAGTTCGGAGTGGTCTTTCGGGTATCCATCAATCGGGCTTTGGTGTGAGAAATCATAGCAGAAAGCTGATTGGTTTTGGTGGCGATTCCGCTCATACGCTGCAGGCAGTTCAAAACCAATCTTTCGGTGGTTAAAATCGAAGCGGCTGAACCTTTTACCCTTAATCCAATATCTCCGGGAATTACGGTATCCCCATCTTTCAATAAAATTTCAACATGGAGATTCGGATCGAATTGGTTAAAAATCATTTCTGCCAGTTCAAGACCGGCAATGAAACCGGGCTCTTTGATGATCAGTTGGGCTTGTCCATATCTCTCCTCGGGAATGGAACCCAAAGTCGAATAATCCCCTGGGCCGACATCTTCCAAAAGAGCCTGTTCTATAAAATCACGGATTTTGTCTGCTGATAAATAAGGTAATTTTTCCACATCCAAAATTAAAAAAATAAAGTCGGTGTGCCTTTAAATTTTGGTTTTAATAATATCTATGCTGTAAATTCTCAATGCATCGGTTTTGGAATATCCTTTTATCAAAACCCTGAATTGTTCGCTTTTTGCCTTATAGGAACCTACATAAAAAACTGTTGGGCCCGGTGAACCTGCCTGGTGTAAAACGTTAAAATCAACCGGAGGATATTTGAAGAAAAAATCTCTCAAAATATATTCAGCCTGGTTTTTTGAATAATCTCCGTTTGTTCCGTTGATATTCAGTAATACCGACTGGTCAAAATACCTTGCGATTTCTTTGCTTGAACCGGTTTTAAAGTGAGTGATTACATCATTGGTAACCAGATTGTTATTGTCAAATAAAGTTGCTCCTGAAAACAAAAATATTGCAAACAAAAATATAATAAGTAGGGGTAATTTTTTCATGGCAAAAGGATAGTTCAAATATTAAGCCAAATCTTTTTTGATTTTTAGTTTTTCAAAAAAAAGAAATTACCACACATTAAAAAGTTTTGTTAATGGGAAACCCGGCAATGGTATTTACGCCTTTGAAAAAATTAACAAGTGAATTTTGTCCGCTTGACAAAGAATAGGCAACTTTACAAGTTGATTGAATTCAATTTTCATATACCAAATTCTCTTTCCATGAATAGTAAGAAAGTAGTGCTAATGATTCTGGACGGATGGGGCATTGCGACCAATCCTGATGTTTCTGCCATAGACAAAGCAAAAACGCCATTTATCAATGGACTCTACACCAAATATCCTCATTCCAAACTTCAGGCTTCAGGTCTGGCCGTTGGGTTACCGGAAGGCCAAATGGGTAATTCCGAAGTGGGTCACATGAATATCGGAGCAGGCAGGGTTGTTTATCAAGACCTCGTGAGAATCAATCTAGCTGCAAAAGAAGGTGAACTGGATAGCCATCCTGTGCTGGTGGAGGCCTTTGATTATGCCAAAAAATCCAAAAAGAATGTACATTTTATCGGCTTGGTATCTGATGGGGGTGTCCATGCACACATCAACCACCTCAAAGCTCTTTGTGATGCAGCAAAAGCAAATGGAATGTCAGAGGCTTATATCCATGCTTTTACTGATGGTAGGGACACCGACCCCAAAGGCGGTATCCATTACCTCAATGAATTGAGGGAACACCTACAGCATTCAGTTGGGAAAATCGCTTCCGTCATTGGAAGGTATTATGCCATGGACAGAGACAAAAGGTGGGAAAGAGTGAAACTGGCTTACGATGCCATGGTATATGGTGAAGGCGAAAAGTCGAAGGATATCATCGCTTCGATCACCAAATCCTATTCCAACGGCGTGACGGACGAGTTTATCCGTCCCATCATTCAGGTCAATGAGGCAGGTAAGCCATTGGCTATGATCAAAGAAGGTGATGTTGTGATCTGTTTCAACTTCCGAACAGACCGGGGTAGGGAAATTACCGAAGTACTCACACAGAAGGACTTTGAGGATTTCAACATGAAAAAACTCAAATTGAATTATATCACCTTTACCAATTATGATGATACTTTTAAGGATGTCAAAGTCCTTTATGACAAGGACAACCTGAACAATACCTTGGGTGAGGTATTATCAATGCATGGCAAAAAACAGATAAGGATAGCAGAGACTGAAAAATATCCCCATGTTACATTTTTCTTTTCTGGAGGAAGGGAAAAAGAATTTGATGGTGAAAGTAGAATACTTTGTCCATCACCCAAAGTGGCGACATATGACCTCCAACCTGAAATGAGTGCCTTTGAAATCGCGAGTAAAATCAAAACTGAACTTAAAAAGAAAGAGGTTGATTTTGTTTGCCTCAATTTTGCCAATGCCGATATGGTCGGACATACAGGCGTTTTTGACGCGGCAGTCAAAGCCTGTGAGACAGTAGACGAGTGTGCGGAGCAAGTGATTCCCTTTGGACTTGAAAATGGGTATACATTCATTGTCATCGCGGATCATGGAAACAGTGACATGATGATCAATGAAGACGGAACGCCAAATACCGCCCATACGACCAATTTAGTCCCATGTATAATGGTGGACAAGGAAGACCAAATTCAGGTCAACGATGGAAAATTGGGAGATCTTGCACCTACTATCCTTACCTTGATGGGTGTGCCTGTGCCTGCCGAAATGACTGGAAATATCCTGATAAAATAATTTTATACATTTGCCGGCATGGAATCCATTCATTTGGCTATGAATGGAATCTTTGTCATTTATCCCAATCTGAAAATATCAATAGATTATGAAATACAGTGTTATTGCGGTGTTGATTTTAGTTATTCTGATGGGATGTTCTGGTGAAAATGGGAGCGGAGACCAACCGGAAACTGTTTATTTTCCTATCAAAGATTATATGGAAGTTACAGCCATGGGATTGGAAGGGGCTGGGATTTTCAAAGAATTGAATGTGAACGGTGAAAAGGAAATTATTAAGGATACTTTAACTGTGGAAGAATGGCTTAAGGAACTTGATTTTTTTATCAAGGCGGACATCAGTAGGCCGAGCTTGGCAGGTTCTTACGAAACTCAGAGAAGTGCCGAATACCTTATCCATAACTTGAAAGAAGGAGAAAAAGGAGAAGTACAAAAGATTGTGGTCAAATACGATGGTGAAGTAATCAAGGAAGTCACATTCGTCATCAAAAATTCTAATCTGTTTTATGATTCCGAAACCCGGGGTGTACTATTCAATCACAGCATGACAGGCAAACTCGATCATTATGTCGTCGAAACGGTCCAAAATGTAATTTTTCTCAAACCAAATAAAATGATTGTAAAAGCTTCGGTACTTAGGTAACCGCAAGGTCAATTGTAATCGTTAGGCCAGATGGGTAGGATTTTATTTTTTTAAACAAAGGCAAAAAAGACAAGCCAAATAATAAATAAAACGGGTAACAAAATGGGGAGCGAAAACCTGATTATGTACCCAAAAAAAGAGGGCATCTTGATGCCGTTTTGTTCGGCGATCGATTTCACCATAAAGTTTGGACCATTTCCTATATAAGTCATTGCCCCGAAGAATACCGAAGCCAAAGAAATTGCCATGAGCTCAAAAGCCGAATCCTCATAATTGTTAAGGGCAAAATTTCTGACATCTTCAATAACTCCAATCTCTGCACCTTGGGAAGCCATGGCTGCAGCCAGGAAATTGAGATAGGTAGGCGCGTTGTCCAATACACCCGACAGGATACCTGTTCCCCAATACAGTGTGTTATGGGTAATCATTGCCGCCCCTTCTGGAGACTTGGCATAATTACCGACCAATTCCAAAGCCGGCATCATGGTTCCAAATATACCTATGAATATAAAGGCTACTTCAAGTATCGGTTCAAAGTTGAATTCATTTCCTTTGATGGCTTTTTTGTTAGCAAAGCGATAACTCAGGTAGGCAACAGAAAGCATAATGATCTCCCTGATAAAGGAAAATTTCTGTCCATCATAATGGATAGCAGGGACCCAGTCCAAGACATTTGGATCCAAGAATACAGAGCCTATTATAACCAATAACCATAGAAAATTTCGTGAACCGATCAAGGCAAACTTATTGGTATAGGTGACCTCTTCCAGAGTTTCGTCCTCGATTGATTTGCCTAATTTCCTATCGATGAAATAAAACACAACCGCCAAAATCAATAAAGCAAGAAGCCATGCAGGCCAGTTATGTTCTATTGTCCAGAAGAAAGGTACTCCTTTTAGGAATCCCAGAAAAAGAGGAGGATCGCCGATCGGGGTCAATGAACCGCCGATATTACTGACCATAAAGATGAAAAAGATAATATGGTAAGGCTGGATATTGCCTTTATTCAAACGAATGAAAGGTCTTATAAGTAACATAGAAGCACCTGTAGTTCCAATCAGATTTGAGACCAATGCCCCGACCAACAACAATAAAACGTTTGCAAGAGGGGTTGACTTTTTGTCAATTTCGATCAAAATCCCGCCAGAAGCTATGTATAATGAAGCCAACAGGGCTATGAATTGTATGTATTCTGCCAATGCATGAACAGGTCCGTGAACATTATGAAGGACAAACAAGTAATAGAAAACTACCATTATCGCCAATCCCACAGCGATCTTTGGATAATTGTGATGCCAAAAATTTTCATAAAACAAAGGCCCTGTCGCAATCATTAACAACAAAGCCACAAATGGTATCACCAACCAAAAAGGGGCAGAGCCGTGGACATCGTGACCTTCACCATCAACAGTCTCACCATCATCCTGATGGATGGAGCTATCCCCATCTGTCATTTCTGTTTGCGAGTCTGCTTGTGCCTTCGCCTCTGGAATCAGGTTTAATGAAACCATCCCAAAAACAAGTATAAAAACGGCAAATAGGTTCTTCATTAATTTTAAAATTAAGCAGTCTTTTACAACAGTTTCGGTTTCAGAAAAACCCGTGATATTATGCCATCCAATATACAAATTTGAATTTTATTTTCGCTAAACTACCTATTTTGAATGAAAAGGTCTGCATGCTAAATCAGGTCCGGGAGGAATTAATTTAAAATTAGCGCCTCCCGGCTGATGATTGGTTAAATGTTTATACCAACTGATTTAATGCAATTTCTAGTGAGGTTTCAGCAACCTTCTTTCGGGAGCTGTTTTTTTCAAACGTCAATTGAAGGGCATTTCCAATGGTCTTGCTTACATCCCCAAAAATAGCCTCATCGGTCAACACCACCCGGTCTGACATCAGATAGGCAAATACCCGCGCCATCCCACAGTTTGCAATAAAATCAGGGATGAGCGACACCTTTTCATCAAGCCAAACGCCAATCGGCCCAAAAAATATCTCCGGATCTGCAAACGGTACATTTGCCCCACAGCTGATGACCTCAAGGCCGGCATTTATCATCCGTTCAGCTTGGTCTTTTGTCACCAACCTCGAAGCTGCCGCTGGGATGAATATATCACATCCGGTATCCCATATTTTTTCATTTAGTTCCGCAAAGGGGATCATACCGTCAGCAATAAGTTTATTGCCTTCCCTTTTGATAAATAAGTCTCTGATTTCGTCCAAGGAAAATCCCGTTGGATTGACCAAACCCCCTTCTCTGTCAATGATGCCGACAATTTTCACGCCTTCTACAGCCAAAAAACAAGCCGCCGCGGCACCTACATTTCCCCATCCCTGGATGATGGCCCGCTTGCCTTTGATGTCTCCTCCCCAGATCGAATAAAAATGCCTGACTGCCTCCGCAACTCCAAAACCGGTGATCATGTCGGCTACTTTGTATTTTTTTGGACCGTTGGGAGTATAAAGGGGATCTTCCAAAACTTTGGAAACGCCCTGTCTCAATTGACCGATTTTTCTGATTTTTTCCGGTTCGGTGGCATGAAAATGCCCGTTAACAATTCCCTCCTGAGGATGCCAAAGGCCATAATTTTCTGTAATAGGAATGACTTCGTGAATTTCATCAATGTTGAGATCCCCGCCTGTACCATAATAACTCTTTAAAAGAGGCATTACAGCCTTATACCAGCGTCTGAGTACTTCTTCTTTTCTTGGGTCGTTGGGGTCGAAATTGATCCCTGATTTTGCTCCGCCGATGGCAGGTCCCGAGACAGTGAATTTGACTTCCATTGTTTTGGCCAAAGATTCTACTTCTCTTCTGTCAAGTCCTTTTCGCATTCTCGTGCCACCACCCGCTGCACCGCCTCTGAGTGAATTGATCACTACCCATCCTTCTGCTTCGGATTCACTGTCACTCCATTCAAAAATAATTTCAGGCTGCTTGTTCTCAAACTTTTTGAGTAGTTCTTTCATGGTAAATATTTGGGTTTATTAGCTGGCAAAAATAGAAATATTCTCCACGCCAAAAAGTCTACATTTTATTTACCATGAATAAGCCCTCCGCAATTGTCCCTCAAGGATCCCGTCACCGTAGCCAAAGAGTTGTTTTCTCCCCGCATTCTCAGCACTCCCAAAAAAGCAAACACAAGAGCCTCTTTGAAATTGATGAGCAAAGGATCCGCTTGTATCATTTCAACATCAGAGTCAAGGGACTCACCAAGTTTTTCCATAAAAAATTTGTTGAATGCCCCGCCGCCTGTCACGAGAACCTTGGTTTTCTTTCCTGATATCGGGATCAAAATCCTGTTGATTTGATGGACAAAATGAACGACCAAGGTATGGAGTAGGTTTTCGGGGTTTTGTTCCCCGCTTAATTCAAGAATTTTGAGATAACCTTCCAAATCTTCTCTTCCGAGGGATTTGGCACCTACGATCTGATAGTAAGGTAATTTGTTGAGTTGCTTCAATACTTTCATCAACAACTTTCCTTTTTTGGCCAATTTGCCGTTTTTATCATAGGATTTGCCACAAACCTCGGCAAAGTGGTTGAGCAAAAGATTGAATGGACAAATGTCAAATGCTATCCTTTTGCCTTCAGATTCCATGCTGATATTGGCTATACCGCCCAGATTGATACAATAATCATATTCTGAAAAAAGAAGCATATCACCTATCGGAACCAAAGGAGCTCCCTGCCCCCCGAGCTGCACATCCAGCATCCTGAAATCATTGACCACCGGAATTCCGCAGGCAACATGCAATGCCCAGCCGTTGCCGATCTGAAGGCTGAGTTTTTTGGACGGCTGGTGAAATACCGTATGTCCATGTGAGGCAACGGCCTCTACCTTCAGGTTATTTTTTCCGACAAATATTTTTACCTGCTCACCCATCCAACGTCCAAATTCCACATCCAGAAGTGAAAGTTTATATCCTTTTAGCAGGTGTGACTTCTTCAGTTTTTTTCCCAGCTTTTTTGGAAAAGGTACTGTTTCACTTGCTTTGATTTCAAAGGTCCAATTGTCGCCTTTTTCAAATTCACAGCAGGCAATATCTAGTCCGTCTCCTGAGGTTCCGGACATCAAGCCAATGACTTTATATGTGGAAAGGGTTTTCATGGGTTAATTTTTGTTAAATAATTCTCCCTAAAGTTAAATTTATTTTATTCAAAAAGCGGGGTATAGGAATTTGACTAATTTAGCCAAAGTCAAAAACCATCTGAAGTTTGAATTTGAAACAGCTCATCATAGATATCGGAAATTCAAGAATCAAAACAGCGGTTTTTGAGCAGGACAACCTATTGGATGAAGGCATTTTTGAGGATTTAGCGCAGTTTGCGATTTATTCAAAACAACAGGTTTTCAGCCATGCCATCATCAGTTCAGTTACCTATACTGAATCTCAGCTTCAGGATTTGTTGGACTTTCCGTTTTTGTTTCTCGGTTCAAAAACACCGTTGCCGTTTCAAAACTTATATGCCACCCCCGAGACATTGGGCGTGGATCGAAAAGCAGCCGCAATAGGCGCTAGGACGGTATTTCAAAAGTGTCCTGTTTTAGCCATAGACTTGGGAAGCTGTATTACATATGACTTTATGGATGAATCGGACAGCTACCTCGGAGGAGCGATTACTCCCGGGCTTCAGATGAGATTCAAGGCGATGAACCAGCATACGGCAAGGCTGCCACTGGTGGAACTGGAGCAGGGCGAGAAGCCAAATCTCATAGGAGACAGTACTGTATCTTGCTTAAGGTCTGGGGTGTTTTATGGGATCCAGTTTGAAATGCAAGGATTTATCCAAGCCTATCAGGCACAATACGATGGTTTGAAGGTCATTATTTGTGGAGGTGACTCAAAAATCTTTGAAAGCTTAACAAAAGACCACATATTTGTAATCCCAAATTTGGTCCTACGTGGATTGAATAGAATATTAACTTACAATGTCAATTACCAATAAGATTAGATTTCTGGGTGTTTTATGCACCTTTTTCATTACCTCACATGCCTTTCCACAGTCAAGTGCATCTACATACAGTGCACTTGGGTTGGGAGAATTCAACAATTCCGGTCTTATCCAAAATCAGGGAATGGGTGGATTGGGAATTAGTTTTGGTACTGGATGGGGTCCGAACTATATGAACCCGGCGCTTTCAACCCGAAATACTATTTTTAATTTTCAGGCGGCGCTCAACTACAAAAGAACAAACGTTACAAGTTCTACCGATCAGGAGACAATTGACGGTGGGGGACTTTCCTATGTAGCCCTGTCTTTTCCGGTCAAATCCGGGAAGAGAACATTTGGAATGGGTTTGGGTCAGATTTCAAGTGTGAGTTACAGCATCCTTGTGAAAGGGGAAGTAAACAATTCTGATTTCACTTCTATCAACAGAGTGGAAGGCTCAGGGGGAATTTCAGAGGCCTATCTGTCTTACGGTTTTGTGTTGGCCAAAAATCTGAGTTTAGGAATTCATGCTTCTTATCTTTTCGGATCTACCATTCGTACCAACCAACTGGCATTGCTCAATCCTGAGGAGGCAGAATTCGGATTTCAGACAGAATACTATGAGAGACTGACCGTCAGCGATGTCACTTTCAAAGGAGGAGTCCACTATTATTTCAAAACAGGTAACAAAAGCAACCTGCATCTGGGAGCCACTTATAATGCATTTGGAGATATTAATGGAAAAGAATTTGCGAAGATTGCCGATTTTGGTCAAGCTAGTAAGCCTGATTCGGATGGGGATATATTAAGGAATAATGAAAAAGGAACGATTTTTATACCGGGTAATCTTGGCTATGGGATTTCTTATGAAAAAATAAATAAATTTGTAATTGGTCTAGAAGCCCAAATGCAAAATTTTAGCCAATATCGTTCTTTCTCAGGAGTTCAGGGGGAACTCGGTGATACTTACAGGGTTGCTCTTGGAGGTCAGCTGATTCCCAACTTCTCCACGGTCAGTAATATATTCAAAAGGTCAACAATCAGGTTCGGGATTGAATACCAACAGACACCCTTCATTCTGAACCAGACCCAGATCAGTGATATTGGCATCAATTTTGGAGCTTCGGTACCTATCAACAGTTTATCGTTGATGAATTTCGCAGTCAAGGTTGGTTCGAGAGGCACCCTCAACAATGGATTGATCAAAGAAGATTACTTTAGCTTCACCTTAGGATTCTCATTGAATGATAATACTTGGTTTTACAAACGCGTATTCGAATAACACTAACAGATATGAAACTTAAAAACGCACTCATCGGGTTATTTACCCTCAGCTTGGTAGGAATGGCTCAAGCCCAGGAATTCAATTGGCCTAAAGACGCTGAAGGCGAAGCCAAAGCAAGAGAATATAATGCTGCTTACGTGGATTATATGAAATCTGAGCAATTTGTCGATGCGACCAAGCCGCTTTATTGGTTGTTTGTCAACACACCCAAACTTAATGAATCCATCTATATCAATGGGGTGACAATTTATAATGGTGCTGCTGCAGCTACCACAGATGCCGCTCAAAAGAAAGTTTATCAGGATTCTGTAATCACCATTTTTGATTTAAGAAAGCAGAATTTCGACAACGAGCCTAAGTGGATCGAAAACAAGGCTTATTATAGCTACAATTATTATAAAGGAGACAAAACCAAGCTTGGTCAGGCACTTGCAGTGTTTGATAGGGTAATTGAATTAAACGGTACGTTCAATACCATTAACCTAGTAGCGGCATATTTTGACTTGGTATACAGACATAACGCCTACAATAAGGCTTTTACAAAAGTCGAATTGCTGGAAAAGTATGAAAAGCTAAATGCCCTTTTGGCGGAAGCAGAAGCAAATGGCAAAGACATCTCTGCACCAAAAGGTACTTTGGAACAATTGGTTGTGGTAATGGAACTTATAGATTGTGAATTTATTGAAACCACACTAGGTCCAAGGCTGACTGCAGATTCAACCAATATGGTATTGGCGAATCAGATATTTAATTATTCTGTAAAATATAAATGCTTTGGTTCAGCCTCTTTCCTTACAGCATTGGAAATCATTGATAATCAGAATCCAACCTATGCGACATCACAGGTGAGAGCCATGAGGTACATGCAAAACAGGGAGTATGACAAAGCACTCCCGGTGTTGCAAAAAGCCCTGACTTTGGTAGAAAATGATGTCCAAAAGGCTGAAATACTTTACGACCTTGCTAAGATCCATGCTGTGGAAGGTAGAAAAAGTGCTGCAAGAACATCTGCGCAGGATGCTGCCAAATTCGATGCTGAAAAAGGAAAGGAAGCATGGAAGCTCATTGCTGAAATGTATATGAGTTCCTCTGCAGACTGCAGAAGGGGTGTAAGTAGGGTAGATGACCAAGCCGTTTACATTGCAGCATACAATGCCTACTCAAGAGCTGGTGACAGCAAAGGAATGGCTGAGGCAAGGGCAAGATTCCCATCCAAAGAAGAATTGTTTACTGAAAGCAGGCAGATTGGGGAGACCGTCACAGTGGGTTGCTGGATCGGAGAGACAGTTACCTTGGCATCTAGGGATTAATCTCTAAAAAAAATAGAATCAATAGGCAGTCAAAAATGGCTGCCTTTTTTTATGTCCCCAATCTTTTACCAATCTTTCCTATCTTTGCAGCCATGAGTATCCTTGGCAGAATCAAATATCCTGCACTTATCTTACTCTTTGGCTTGCTCTCTTGCGGAGATGAAGTGGACAGCAGTATTCTGGAGACGTACAAAGGACCTGTTGGACTGGCTTTTGATGTTGAACTATTCCATAGTGACTCCACTATCATCCGGACCCAAGTAAAAGCCAAAAAGCAAATGGAGTTTGCGGCCGGAGATCTTGAATTTCCTGAAGGCATTGAAATCTTCTTTTTTGACAAAGAAGGCAATACCACCACCACGATGCGTGCCGATAAGGGATATTATGACAGGACAAAGAACATCTACAGGGGTGAAGGGGATGTAAGAGTGCACAATACAGAGAAGGACCAAAAACTATCCTCAGAGGAGCTGTTTTGGGATCCCAATACAAAGAAAATATATACTGAGAAATTTGTGACCATCCAAGAAAAGGAAACCATCTTCAATGGGACAGGGATGGAATCGGATGACAGATTCAATGAATACAAGCTATTTAAAGTTACCAACAGCAGGACCATTCTCCCCGGAGAAGGATTATAAGCATGAAATTACCGGACTTCTTACTTTTATCACTCGCGGCAGCCTTGGTGATCATCGGCACTCACCTGACGATCACATCAGGGTTGATCAGCTCCTATCCTGTCTTTATGTTTGCTCTTGCCTTGCTCTTTTGGTACAGGTATAGAAAAAACCAAACAACCTTAAAAGCCGCAGAAACCAAGCCAAACCCAATCAAAAAAGTAAAAAGCCGAAAAGCAAAATGATAGAATCCCAATACCTCATTTACGTTGCCATCACCTTGCTTTTTTCTGCCTTTTTTTCAGGTATGGAGATGGCATTTGTATCTGCGAATAGGCTACAGATAGAGATTCAAAACAAACAGGGATCAGTTTCAGCAAAAGTCCTTTCAGGTTTTGTCAAAAAACCGGGGCAGTTTATCGGAACAACCCTCATTGGAAATACCATTGCCTTGGTCTTGTACGGTATTTTTATGGCTTACTTGCTTGAACCTTGGATTGAAGCCTGGCTTCCGGCATATTTCAACAACCAGGCAAACGTGGTGATCCTTCAGACTATCTTGTCTACCATTATTGTATTGATTACAGGAGAATTTCTTCCCAAGAGTATTTTTATGCTCAACCCAAACAGCTTGTTATCTTTCTTTTCCCTCCCATTTCAGCTAATTTACTTTTTGATGTATCCGTTGGTATGGCTGATTGTAGGGATGTCAAGGTTGTTTATTACCAATGTGTTAAGATTGGAATACAATGAAGACAAGCCGGTATTTAAAGTGACGGACTTAAACAGTTTCATCAAAACCAGCCTTCACCACAGTGGGCATGATGTGAAAGTGGACTTGGACGCAAAGATTTTTGACAATGCCATAGAATTCAAAACAATTCGCGTCAGAGAGTGTATGGTACCCCGGACGGATATCATGGCCGTAGATATAGAAGATACGATGGATGAGCTTAAGCAGATTTTTGCAGAAAGCGGCCATTCAAAAATCATCGTTTACAAAGAATCCATTGACGATGTGATAGGATATTGCCACCAATTGGAGATGTTCAAAAAACCCAAAAAAATCTCAGACATCCTGACTCCGATTATTATCGTGCCTGAATCTGCTCTGGCCAACGAACTTTTGATCCAATTCATAAAAGAAAGAAAAAGCCTGGCTTTGGTCGTGGATGAATTCGGAGGGACGAGCGGGATTGTCAGTATGGAAGATATCATAGAAGAAATCTTCGGCGAGATACAGGATGAGTATGATCAGGACGATTTGATTGAGCAAAAACTCTCTGACCACGAGTATTTATTGAGTGCGAGACATGAAATAGATTATTTAAATGAAAAATATGGATGGGATCTTCCTTACGGAGATTTCGAAACTTTGGCCGGATTTATCCTCTCGCTGACCGAGGATATTCCACAAAAAGGGCAGTCTATTACCTTTGAATCATATACCTTTACCATAGTTTCAAAACTAGACCATAGAATAGAAACCGTTAAAATTAAGATACATTTGGGATCAGAATCCAATAAGTAATTTATTGACAGTGATATTATTTTGAATTTACAGGTAGATTGAATTATTTTGCGGCACTTCAAAAAACAGGAGAATGGCTTTAATTAAAAAAATCAGACAGAGAACAGGTCTTGCAATAGGTGTGATAGCAGTAGGTTTGATATTTTTCCTCGTTGGAGGAGACTTATTAGGACCGAATTCCACCCTTCTTGGGAGCAGTGCAAATAACGTAGGTGAAATTGCAGGTGAGGACATTTCCTATGAGGAATACCTCCAAAAGATCGAGGAGATCAAAGTATCATTCCAGCAAAATTCAGGAAGGACTCCTTCCGAAAATGAGATGGGTACATTGCGGGAGCAGGCCTGGCAGGCACTGATCGTAGACAAAGTATTTGCCGTGCAGTATGAAGCCTTGGGTCTTACTATCTCCGATGCAGAATTGGTAGATATGGTGCAGGGCAAAAACATCATTGCCGAATTGAGACAGCAGCTTACCAATCCCGCTACGGGAGAATTTGACAGGTCACAGCTGATCACCTTTTTACAGTCACTTGAGACTGCCGGCCCTGAGCAATTGGCTTTTTGGGAACAACAGGAAAAGTTGTTTGGAAAAGGGAGATTAAGGATCAAGTATGATAACTTGCTTTCTACCTCTGAGTATGCCAACTCCAAAGAGGGCAAACTTGAGCATAGAATGGCAAACAGCATTGCCGATGTGGATCACTTGTTCATTCCTTTCTATGTTATTTCAGATTCTTCAGTAGCAGTTTCTGACAATGAATTGAAAGCCTACATTTCCAAATATCCTGAAAAATTCAAAGTGAAGAATTCGGCGGACTTGGAATACGTAAGTTTTGACTTGACTCCAAGTTCGGAAGATTCTGCTGCGGTGATCAAAGAGATCAAAAGACTGACAGAAGAACTCAGGACATCTGATGCTGATTCATCTTTCTCCATCCGTAATTCCGACGGCCAAACACCTTTTGTGGTAGTTGCTCCGGGGGAAGAACTCCCAAATACTTTGAGCTCCAATGTTGACGATATGCAGGCGGGTGAGACTTATGGTCCGTTCTTGACCAACAGGTCTTCTTACATTACCCACAAAGTGACTTCGGAATTTGAGGGAACGCCAAGAATGAGAGCTGCCCATATTTTGTTTGGAGCGCAGGACATGTCCGACGATGCCAAAGCAGAAGTAAAGCAGAATGCAGAGAATGTTTTGAAAGAAATTCAAAACGGCCTTGATTTCGCTACTGCTGCGGGACAATACGGACAGGATGGTACTGCTCAAAGAGGAGGAGATCTCGGTTGGTTTGCCAAAGCAGATTTCGTGGAAAAATTTGCTGATGTTTCTTTTGCAGCAAAATCAACAGGTTTGATCAATAACTTGGTAGAAACCGAATATGGTTACCACATCATTTCGATCACAGATTTGCCGAAATCTACTTCCTACAAAATAGCATCCATTGAATTGGAATTGGGACCAAGTGATGTGACAAGAAACGAAGTTTTCAGAAAAGCGGATTCATTTGCCTCAACAGCTGGAAATGCTGCCGAATTTACTGCGAATGCAGAAAGAGATGGCTATAGAATCATTCAAGCCAATAGCGTGGATGCATTTGCAAGAACGTTGAACAACCTTCAAAGTGCACGTGAAATCATAAGATGGTCGTTCAATGATGCTTCAGAGGGTGCAGTTTCTACAGTTTTTGAATTGGATAATTCATACATAGTGGCCAACCTGAAAAAGAAATATGAGGAAGGTACAGCGACATTGGACCAAGTGAGACAGCAGGTATTGACCCAAGTCAGAAATGACAAAAAAGCAGAAATCATCAAAGGTAAACTTGGAGGAAAAGCTTCTTTGGAGGAAATGCAGTCGGTGTTCCCAAATGAAGGTTCTTTAGACAAATCACCTGACTTGAGATTGAACGCCTCGGTACTTCCGGGTGTGGGTTATGCTCCCAAGGCAATCGGTGCTGCATTTGGATTGAAAAATCCCGGTGACATCAGCAAGCCTATCCATGAGGATGTGGGAATCATTGTCATCAAATTGAACAACTTAACTCCTGCTGCTGATATAGCAAGCTACAATTCCTATCAAAGCCAATTGACCTTGAATGCATCCCAAAGGACAGCTTACATGATCATGATGGCATTGGAAGACCTTGCTGACGTGAAAGATTACAGATATAAGTTTTTCTAATTTGAAGAAACAAAAAATGTGAACCCGTGGTAATCTCCACGGGTTTTTTTATGTCCGATTTTTATTTTTATTCTGTGTTGTTAAACTGTAAATTTGGACAGATGAAAGAGACATTTGATAAAAAGGCCTTCAAAGAGAGACTCGAAGCACAGACTTCTTTTCCCACCTTGTACATGTTTAAATTTATCGTTCCGAATGGAAGTGAGGCACAGGTGGCAGGGTTATTGCCAAATAATAAAATGACTTTGAAGCATTCTTCAAAGGGGACTTATGTCTCTGCCACGATCAAAGCCATGATGCCCAACAGTGAAGCTATTCTGGACATATATGAAAAAGCAGCAAAAATCGAAGGTGTAATTTCACTTTAAAATAATCTAACCATGTGGACCGAGAAAAAAAACAGCTTATCCAAAACTTTCAAATTCAAGGATTTTCAGGAAGCTTTTGCTTTTATGACCAGGGTGGCATTCATTGCCGAAGCCCAAAATCACCATCC
>Ga0209490_10002374_pt1 | contig 17859 bp, 18 predicted proteins | sample MAT06_FD_187209 | JGI IMG/M metagenome (GOLD analysis project Ga0209490, IMG submission 187209) | Freshwater microbial communities from Lake Fryxell liftoff mats and glacier meltwater in Antarctica - MAT-06 (SPAdes) (version 2) | ecosystem: Environmental > Aquatic > Freshwater > Ice > Liftoff... | reverse complement strand
CACTAAAACTGCAATGAACAAGCATGATATACTGGAATCGCGCAATCGAACCTTGAAAACTAAATATTGTAAGGGTTCTACACCGAGCGGTTCCCATCAACCAAAAACCCTTCTAGGGATTGAAACCCCACAAGCGGGATGGCACGGGTAGCTAATTTTGGTTCCCATCAACCAAAAACCCTTCTAGGGATTGAAACAGAAGTTGCAGGGGCTTTACTTAGTCTGGTTATTCGTTCCCATCAACCAAAAACCCTTCTAGGGATTGAAACATGCGAAACGTGACTTATAAGGGCAAGGATTCAAGTTCCCATCAACCAAAAACCCTTCTAGGGATTGAAACCTCTGAGCCTGTGGCATTTGGCAGCCGATTAAAGGTTGTTCCCATCAACCAAAAACCCTTCTAGGGATTGAAACTCGCCCATCTCCATGTTTTAGCCCCAAAAAACTACGTTCCCATCAACCAAAAACCCTTCTAGGGATTGAAACACTAAAAAACAAAACTCAAATTTATAAAAGAAAAAGTTCCCATCAACCAAAAACCCTTCTAGGGATTGAAACTTACTGTTAGTAGCTCGGAAAGTGATTTTTGGGCGGTTCCCATCAACCAAAAACCCTTCTAGGGATTGAAACGGCGCGAATTACGTTCGGCGTGACGATTGGGTAGGTGTTCCCATCAACCAAAAACCCTTCTAGGGATTGAAACGATCCATTTTTTAAGGCGGGTAAAATATAGTTTCGTTCCCATCAACCAAAAACCCTTCTAGGGATTGAAACAACATTAGTCTCAACTGTGCAAAGGCTCTAGAAGATGTTCCCATCAACCAAAAACCCTTCTAGGGATTGAAACATCAATCCAGTCACAAACTCAGTGGTTGCAACGATAGCAGGTTCCCATCAACCAAAAACCCTTCTAGGGATTGAAACTAGGGGGTGGGCAGCCAGATTTTATCGTATCTAGGTTCCCATCAACCAAAAACCCTTCTAGGGATTGAAACTAGTAGCTTATTTGTTGATAATGTAGATGCGGGAGTGTTCCCATCAACCAAAAACCCTTCTAGGGATTGAAACAAAAAAATCGATGAATACGACTTGTAACCGTGAAGTTCCCATCAACCAAAAACCCTTCTAGGGATTGAAACACATAATTCTGGGAATTGAAGGCAAAAATCAAAAGTTCCCATCAACCAAAAACCCTTCTAGGGATTGAAACAATTTCCCCCCCGGCAAAAAAATTGGCGTATTCTTGTTCCCATCAACCAAAAACCCTTCTAGGGATTGAAACATTTTTTTAATCCTTAAAGGTAAAAAAGTTGGATAGCCGTTCCCATCAACCAAAAACCCTTCTAGGGATTGAAACTGCTTAGCATTTCCCGAAGGCCCGTTAAGGAATATGTTCCCATCAACCACAAACCCTTCTAGGGATTGAAACATGCGAAACGTGACTTACAAGGGTAAAGACAGTACAGTTCCCATCAACCACAAACCCTTCTAGGGATTGAAACAATGCAAGCGACAACTAAAAATTACGCGATTGGATTGTTCCCATCAACCACAAACCCTTCTAGGGATTGAAACGGTAATTTTGGTTTCGCTGATGGGAAAGCAGTACTTGTTCCCATCAACCACAAACCCTTCTAGGGATTGAAACCGCACTTAAATGGGTCTGGAACGAGGGCGTAAGAATGAGTTCCCATCAACCACAAACCCTTCTAGGGATTGAAACGGGGATGTTCTGGTAGCACCTCCACTCGCCTTAGGTTCCCATCAACCACAAACCCTTCTAGGGATTGAAACACCAATGCCCAGCGATTGGAGCCTGCCATTCCGTTGTTCCCATCAACCACAAACCCTTCTAGGGATTGAAACCAAACTCTTACTGGTTATTACTTGGATGGATATTAGGTTCCCATCAACCAAAAACCCTTCTAGGGATTGAAACCCTGATTGTGATCGGTCTTAGCAAGCAACCTTTAGGTTCCCATCAACCAAAAACCCTTCTAGGGATTGAAACATGGCAGTTGGGTGGATGTAAACAAAGCGTTTTCGAGAGTTCCCATCAACCAAAAACCCTTCTAGGGATTGAAACACACTATTCAAAGCTGCGGTACTGGAAAGTTCGGGTTCCCATCAACCAAAAACCCTTCTAGGGATTGAAACATTTTAGATGCTTATTGTTCTTTCGACCCGCCTGTAGGTTCCCATCAACCAAAAACCCTTCTAGGGATTGAAACCAAACCCGCACGGACGAGAACATTGGCTTGCTTGGCGGGTTCCCATCAACCAAAAACCCTTCTAGGGATTGAAACAGAGCCTTTCGGATCGCCACCAGTAACGGATAAGGTTCCCATCAACCAAAAACCCTTCTAGGGATTGAAACGGCAAAACTCACTACCACAGGACGGGCGGCGAGGTTCCCATCAACCAAAAACCCTTCTAGGGATTGAAACACGAATCCCACCTGACTTGCTGACGTATACCCACCGGTTCCCATCAACCAAAAACCCTTCTAGGGATTGAAACAGAATCAAGCCTTCTACCACCAAGGTAGAATACGCGTTCCCATCAACCAAAAACCCTTCTAGGGATTGAAACGTGCGGACAAAGCCAGTGGAAACCACTTGGGCTGAGGGTTCCCATCAACCAAAAACCCTTCTAGGGATTGAAACAGACATTGCGAAGCTTGGAGGAACGATAGCGATAGGTTCCCATCAACCAAAAACCTTTCTAGGGATTGAAACTTTTGATAGCCTCTAATCCTGTACCTGATGGGCTTGTTCCCATCAACCAAAAACCCTTCTAGGGATTGAAACATGAGTAACAAATATGGTGCTAAATCCTTTTTTAGTTCCCATCAACCAAAAACCCTTCTAGGGATTGAAACGTAACTGAAGTTCGTTTCGGTAAATCGCAGGACAAAGGTTCCCATCAACCAAAAACCCTTCTAGGGATTGAAACGCCCTAAATGGTGCGACAAAACTCGGAGCCATAGGTTCCCATCAACCAAAAACCCTTCTAGGGATTGAAACATCGACTGGCTGAATTTTTACAAGATGATACCCAAGTTCCCATCAACCAAAAACCCTTCTAGGGATTGAAACGCGCCACAGGCGGGAACTGGTGGGAGTCCGTCAGGGACGGGGTTCCCATCAACCAAAAACCCTTCTAGGGATTGAAACGTAGATTCTGCAATAAAGCTGGCTCGAAAATCTAGTTCCCATCAACCAAAAACCCTTCTGGGGATTGAAACAGCGATTAGATTAGTGTCGTTATATACTACTTGAGTTCCCATCAACCAAAAACCCTTCTAGGGATTGAAACTTTGATTGTCGCTTGGCATCCACCAATGAGCTTTAGTTCCCATCAACCAAAAACCCTTCTAGGGATTGAAACCACGCTAACCCTTTTTGATGCATGTTTGTGTGAACGTTCCCATCAACCAAAAACCCTTCTAGGGATTGAAATAAGAATTTAGATAGAGCTGGATAGTTGCTACAAAGGTTCCCATCAACCAAAAACCCTTCTAGGGATTGAAACTGCCCAGCCGTGTACATCCTGAAAAATATATTTTCCGAGTGTTCCCATCAACCAAAAACCCTTCTAGGGATTGAAACTAGTTGCTCCATGATCTGCGCCAGCAGCCCCAAAGTTCCCATCAACCAAAAACCCTTCTAGGGATTGAAACTCATAAAACCGCCTAGTAGCTATGTTTCAATCCCTGTTCCCATCAACCATAAACCCTTCTAGGGATTGAAACTTCTTTTGGGCTATCTAGCTAGGCTATCCAATTGGATAGGTTCCCATCAACCATAAACCCTTCTATGGATTGAAATAAAATAAACTGCAATCCTAAAGGTTGCACGATGCGCGGTTCCCATCAACCATAAACCCTTCTAGGGATTGAAACGAGGCTCGACTGAAAGACTATTACGAAAGTTGACATGTTCCCATCAACCATAAACCCTTCTAGGGATTGAAACTCAATATTGTGAGTGTAAAATACCTGATTTTGATGTTCCCATCAACCATAAACCCTTCTAGGGATTGAAACTTGATATTGGTTACGCTCCCGCCGCCTCCATCGGTGTTCCCATCAACCATAAACCCTTCTAGGGATTGAAACTGCCAAAACGGATCGTCGTAACGATACACCCGATCGGTTCCCATCAACCATAAACCCTTCTAGGGATTGAAACAGACTGCCGCGCGGTGCTGATGTTATTCCCGCCAGGTTCCCATCAACCATAAACCCTTCTAGGGATTGAAACATTACCATCGGATATCAGTTCATTTTTGGAGGCTGTTCCCATCAACCAAAAACCCTTCTAGGGTTCGTATTCCTTTAAAGAATCTACCTAGCCCCCTGCGCCCAATTCTGGGAATCTGAGATCAAAATCCCCAGAATTGAGGATTTAGGGACTCTTCGGAATGGGTACATTTTTTGCCAGAAACCGTCTAAATAGCCAGATGTGAGATACTAAAGCTAAACATAGGGCTAAGGTCATGACTTTTACTATCGACCCCTCTACACATCCTGTAACGCTACCCGACCACACACAACTACCCGAATCGGATGGCACGTTTGTGAAAAACTTCCAAGAACATCCACAAGGCATTCTGCTTACAGATTCGCTTACACCTTTTCTGCAACAAAGATATCCCGACGGACAATATACGATCGGGCAAGACTCTGGAATCTATTGGCGCATGACCGATCCACCCGAAAAAGGTGCAGAAGCCCCCGACTGGTTTTATGTACCCAACGTTCCGCCCACCCTAAATGGCGAACCGCGACGTTCTTATGTGCTGTGGCAAGAATTTATTGCCCCCCTGATTATTTTAGAATTCGTCTCTGGCAATGGTTCCGAAGAGCGCGATCGAACACCATGGACAGGCAAGTTTTTTGTTTACGAGCAGGTGATTCGTCCCGCATTTTATGGCATCTATGAAGTCAAAAAAGGCAGTGTAGAAATGTATCGACACGTTGCCAATCGGTTTGAACTTTTGCCAGCCAACGATCGAGGTCACTATTCGATCGAGGATCTAGGCGTAGAAATTGGGATTTGGCATGGACGCTATCAAAACCTAGAACTACCTTGGTTGCGTTGGTGGGATGCAGCAGGTAATCTATTGCCCACTGGTTTTGAATGTGCTGACCAAGAACGTCAACGCAACGAAATTTTGATCGCCCAGCTTCGCGCTGCTGGCATTGAACCTCAAGTTTAAGACTCGAAGGGTTCAAAGATAATTTGCTAACTCCTGTGTGGCTTCATCTGCCATGCGTTGGCGCAGTAATATTGGGGTAATCACCTCCTAAAATATTCAAAAATTATAGTTAGCCCTTAATAGGAGATTACCGATGGCGCAGATTAGCACTCGCCTTTACTGGTTGTTCCAATCACTCATTGCTTTTATTCCCTATCTGCTGGCAGGTTTGCTGGCGGGTACGCTCGTTCTAGCACTAGGTGTTTTCATCGCTCGTTTCCTTCTATGGGATTGGTTGTTACCTTTTGAAAAGTCATGCTTGTTAACTCTCAAAGAATGGTCTAATCCGACTCTAGACCGATATATGCTGGCTCTAACTTGGATGGCTCAGGGCGAAATTACTATTCCTATACTCATTGCGATCGTAGGAATTCTGGTTTATCGCAACGAGGCGGTTCCAGCTCTGATCTTGGCGATCGGGCTAAGCGGTTCATGGCTGCTTAACGGCATTTTCAAGTCTTTGTTTCGACGCAAGAGACCTGATTTATGGGCATCTTCTAAACGTCCGATGGATTACAGTTATCCCAGCGGTCATTCCATGAGTGCAATTTCCTTTTACGGTTTGTTAGCGGCGATCTTGACGCAGTCTCTGAGTATTCCTTTATGGCTTACTGCCCCATTAGCAGCGTTTTTAACCTTGGGAGTGGGCTTTAGTCGAGTGTATTTTGGTGTGCATTGGCCGACAGATGTCCTGAGTGGATGGGTCGCTGGCGGCATATGGCTTGCCTCATGCTTGTATGGACTAGTTCAAATTGGTGGAATTTAAACTGAGATTGATGGTCGATCGGTAGAAACGTTGTCAGCTTGCTGCGTAAAGCCATGACTATTGCTTGCGTCAGCGAACTTTGCCAATAGCTCGGGCGTAGGTACGCAAATCCAAAGAGCTTCTGGAATCACTTCAACCGTGATTGGGGTGATGCCTAGATATTGTCCATCTGCGTGAACTTCTAGCGGTGGATAGCTTCTAATCTCAATCTTAGCCGCTAGATGAGTATTGAGCCGTTCATGGGGCAGGCGTTCACCTCGCATAGCTTTAAAGAAGTGACGCATATGATCCCATTTGGAGGGGTTATCAATATATATTACGTCCAGCTTGCCATCATTCATTTTTGCGTCAGGCGCTAAGGCAAATTGCACCCCATAGCGAGAACTGTTACAGATGTTGACTTGCAAGGTGCGTAAACGGCGCATCCGTTTGCCATCAAAGCGCAAGACCAAGCGGTGCTGTTTAAACTGCAAAAAAGCCTGGATACCTGAAAAGAAACTTTTAAAAGCGGCTAAATAATTTTTCTTGATTCCTTCTTTGACTTCATCTCCCCAAGGAAAGAGTGTGGCTTCTAGCCCCACGCCTACCACTTCCATAAAGTAATGATCGTTTGCCTTGCCCATATCAAACCGACCACGCTCTCCCTCTACTAGCGTCTGGATGGCTTGGGCTAAGTCACTGGGAATATCTAAGCTAGCGGCAATGTTATTGCGTGTTCCTAGCGGAATAATGCCTAGCACAGTTTGAGTATGCATTAATCCTCGTGCTACGGCTTCAATTGTGCCATCGCCTCCCGCTACAATCACAAGTTCAGCGCCAGCTTTGGCAGCCTCAGCCGCAAGCCCTTCACCATCTTCATCAGGTGAAGTCGTGCAAAGTTCAGCTTCAAGACCTTGATTTCGCAAAGCATCGACAATTTCATTTAACAGATCGGGTTTGTCGGCAGGGCCAGAAGTGGGATTGATGATGAGTCGGGTATTCATCTCTGTCGTTTTCCTATTGGTTTGAAGTTGAAAATATGGTGGAGGGGTAGGATGAAAGCCTGCTCATGCACACTTGATTAGTATAAGGTCTACAACTTATTTTCAACTCGACACCTTACCCCAATGGGATTAATCCTAAGTCATCTCGATCTCTTCTCAGTGACAAATAGTAGAGGAATCAGCGCGATCGAACGTCCGATCGATGACAGAAAAAATACGCCCCATAAGCCATCATAGTGAGCATATTGAGCGAGAAAACTGCCAACAGTTGTGCCTAAAGCCCCGCTAATTCCTGTGGTTGCAGCAGCGATCGAAAAAAAAGTAGCCCGATGCTGCACAGGCGCAATCCCAATCTGGATATTGTTGGTGCTGAGATCGATCGCGCTCCAAGTTCCACCCCAAATTAGATGGAACAAAGCTAAATAGATAAATAAGTGTGCTTGCAAAGGTGCGGTATTAGTGAGTAACCAAAATAAAGGCATGACCGCGATCGCGATCCCCGCAAATAGCAATAGAGTTCGATTCCCACACCGATCGATCGATCGTCCCCATACCAGCAACATCAACATATTTGCGCCAGTGTACAAGGTGTTAAACAAAGTCACCCATGTAACATCCAAGCCTAAATCATCCAGCATATAAAGATTGAAAAATGGCGCACTGAGATTCATCGCAAATCCCCACAGACCATAGTAAATCAGAAAAATCCCTAGGTTTCGATCGCTCAGGGTAGCCACTAAGTCATTGCGGAAGGAAGGATACTCCGATCGATCTTCTTGAGGATTAATATCCAGCATAAATTGCTGACATCCCAAGCTAAATAGCCCTGCCACAATGGCGATGCTCAAGACCATGCCATAGCCTGCGATCGATCCCTCTGTCGATCTCAACACCACCAAACTCGCAAGAGGCAAGCAGATCAAACTAGCCAAATTACATACTACTTGGCGAGTGCTATAGTACCTACCGCGCAATCGAGACGGTACTAGGGCGGCGAGCCAACTCATCCACGAAGCACTACCCAATCCCCCTAGAACATTGGAGCTAAATACTAGAGCCAGGGTCAAGTACACCAGTTGACTGGGGTGATCGGCGTTAAAAATAATGCCTAAAAGCAGTAGCAGCCATAATAGCCGTGCTGGTAGAAATATCCAGAGTCCATAAGAATGACGGCTGTCAGTGCGATTGGATAGCAATGCTCCTAAAGGCTGCAAGAGATTTGCCAGCATCGGTAAAGAAGCCACCATGCCAATTTCGATCGGATTAGCCCCTAGATCTAGTAAAAAATTGTTGAGTAAAACCCCACCAGTAATACTACTAAAGGCTGCTGCTAGCAATCCGTCCAACGTGGAAGCCTCAAGGCTATGACGCACAGAGACTCTGGATGTTACTTTGGGTGAGACCTCTTCAGTTAAAGAGATGCTTAGAGTGGGAGTATCAGAAAGTTCCAGCATCACTTTATGAAAACTGAATTGTAGCTGGCTAAATCAAACCCCAAAAGCGCAAAACACCTTGATGAGTCAGAATTTCGATCGCGATAGCAGCTACAAACCCAATCATAGCAAAACGACCGTTCCAAGTTTCGGCTTGAACTGTGAATCCCCAAAGCCAAGCATTTCGATCGACCAATATTTCCATCACTTCATCCTGAATATTCATATCAGTTTGTGGTGTGTTGATCTGTGACATATTAATTACTCCAAAATTTACTTATTCTTTGTACTGTCGCTATAGTAGTTTGCTGAAATCCATAAAACCATCTATCTAAAGAGAGAGATGATTTTAATTGGGAATCTTGTAAATGTGAATCATATCTCACTAACTAAAAGTAGTAAGAAGAAACTCTGTCTTTAGGAAGATACTAGTATCTTCCCATCCAAACTATGCTTGTAGCTAATCCTAATTCAAATAGTTTATAAAGGAGAAATCACGATGAATAGTAATAAAAACGTTGTCGAAACCGATCGAAATGATGCCAATCGCGATGCTATTTCTGGTGAGCCAGGAGCACATCCTATAGGCACTGGCGTGGGAGCAGCAGGTGCTGGCTCGATCGGAACGGTAGTAGGCGCAGTTGTAGGCGGCCCAGTTGGAGGAGTAGTGGGAGCAGTTGTAGGCTCTGTGATTGGTGGATTGGCAGGTAAGAGCACCGCCGAAAGCATTAATCCCACCTTTGAAGATAATCATTGGCGCGAAAACTTCTCTACACGTTCCTATGTCGATCCGAGCTTAAAATACGAAGACTATCAATCTGCCTATCGCACAGGCTATGAAGGCTACGATCATTATGCTAATACTGGTCATAGCTATGATGATATCGAGCCTAAACTGAAGCGCGATTACGAGAAAACTCAAGACACAACTGGGATGGGTTGGGAGAAGGCTAAACATGCCGTGCGAGATGCTTGGGAGCGAGCTGCATCTTCTGTAAAGCACTAGTGACGCATTAGTGGCATTACATTTGTTCTGGACTCAAATAATCACTGATAACTCTAAATTTAAGGGAGCACTAAAAATATGTCTATCCAACTCGAAGACAGCAAGCGTACTGCAATCGCAGTAAAACTGGCTGAAATGAAATCCTTCCAAAATCTCCTGATCGCGAATGAGCAAGCCTTGCTCGAAGCCTCTCCCGATCGAGAATTGTCCAATCGATTTGAGGACTTTCTGCGCGACGATCGCAAGAACTTGGGTATTATCGACACTGTAATCGTGCAGTACGGCATTAAAGCTGAACCAAAACCTGAGATGCAGAAAGAGATCGAAGAAGTCGAGAAGATGATGAAAGATTCAGATCTCACATTGTTTGAGAAGGTGGCAAAGCAGGAATTGCTCAAGCATTCCCAAGTAATGTCAGGACTTCTGGTGCACAAAGCGGCTCAAGTAGTTGGTGCCGATATTGCCGTGGCAATCGCTCCTCTCAATACCGTTAACTTTGAAAATCGTTCTCATCAAGAACAACTCAAAGGGATGATGGAGTCTTTGAGTACTCTAGAACTAACTGGTAAGCCTGCTGACCAAGGACTATGGGCGAGGGTACAGGATTCGATCGCGGCTCTGAGTGGTATTGCTGGCGGCATCATTAGTCGTAGTGATGATGAACTGAGTATCCGTGACCTAATTCGCTTGGATCACACCAAGGTAAATACCCTATTTGCTCAAATCCTTGCCACCAATGATGCTCAAAAGCTAGAAGAGTATTTTGGTCAGCTTTACAAAGACTTGTCCGCCCACTCCGAAGCTGAGGAGCAAGTTGTCTATCCAGCACTGCGCCCTTACTACAACGATATTCAGAAGCTTTATGATGAGCAAGCAGAAGCCAAGCAAATGCTTGACCAGATCAAAGCGATGAATTGTGAAGATACGGTAGAATTTAAAGCCGCGATCGAACGGTTAATGACTGCTGTAACTGCTCATGTGAAGGAGGAAGAACACGATCTTCTACCTCGGATTCGCGAGAGTTTTGGGGACGAGCAACTAAAAACCATGGCGACAGAGTTCAAGACTGCCAAGAGCAAGATTCAGGATCAGCGACTAGCAGCGACTTCTCACTAGATTGTTGATATCTTTGGGACTTACACTATAGTTGGGTGTAAGTCCCATTTATTTATCTACGATTTTTCTCCTCAGCCCGCCTAATTTCTATGTTTTAATCCCTTACTGGTGAATAACCTTGTGGGCATTTTACATCGCCTGAAGCTGAAACATCAAATCCGAAGAATGGTATTTGCGTTGTGGCAGAGTTACTCTCGCAAAGCAATGCTTTAGTATTTGGATATACATTATTCCCATCGATTTTAAATACAAGAGCTGTATAGCTTTTGAGACCTTCTTTTTTCGCCATCCCTACTTGTTGAACTTTTAATAAATTCTTGGATGATATACTGATAGCCATTTTGCTCATGATATGAGAGGAACTTGGAGATTTACTGGTTTTGTTTGCCCAGATCGTCAAGTTGCATTGCCTCATGCTGAAATAGTTCGATCAATTTAGCAATATTCCCTTGTCCTTGCGGGGTAAATTGCTTGATCACACAACGTGGTTTGGTAGTTTCACTTTCGTCAACAGACAATAGCGATCTGCCAAAACCGCCTTGACCAATTAGCGAGATCGCACGGTATCGATCGACTAGCAGCAACTGCGAACCACAATGCTGGCAAAGTTTAGCGTCACTGGGATTTTGTCGATCGCAATTAGGATTGAGGCAGTGGCTCATAAGTATTCCTTACTTGAACAGTTGAGGTGGTATTAACCCCACCTCTTTGCAGAATAACCATGTCGAGAATTAAGTCAGCTACCTGAAACAGTTTTTTTCGATCGACCAGTTTGGGATTCGATCGATCGATTAGTTCTCTGTTAGCCATCGATCGAACCTCCATCCAATCCAACTAAAACACCGAGATATTAGAACTCGATAGAGCAGGACTGCCTGTAAGAGTGGCGAGAATGGAACTCACACCTGCTCCACTTCCATCGACATCAAATCGCAGAATCCCAGTCGCAGAATCATAGATCAATCTTTGTGCTGCTGTCGTTGCTGCTGCCCCCAACCCAAACTGACTCGGCAGGAGAATGCCTGGCAACAAACCACCACCAAAACCACCTTGACTGACACGAATCGAATCTAAACTACCAGCAAAATCAGTAATCGTATCGCCTCCATCCGTGGGAGAACTGAAGACGAAAATATCGCTACCCGCACCACCGATTAGAAGATCTGCACCTGCATCACCACGAATACTGTCATTTCCAGCCCCACCAATCAGAGTATCGTTACCTATTCCACCCGATAAACTATCATTGCCAATACCACCATCGATGTAGTCATTGCCTTCTTGACCAAAGATTCGATCGTTCCCTGCATATCCGTAAATCGTGTCATTGGAACTAGAGCCAACGATCGTATTATCGAGATTATTGCCGAGCGACAGTCTGCCTACACCTGATGGGATGGTAGTTATGCCAGGCGATGGGATTGGAGCGGTGTCGTTATCGTTATTTGTGACCGAGACATCAGAGGGATCGAGTCCGTTGAAGTTAGGGTCTGTACTCGTAGCGGCGGCGGTGATAATCGAGTAAGCGATATTGCCATCGACAACGAGGTCATCAACGCCTGTGACGTTGACGGTTTGAGGTGTATTCCAGTTGACGGATGTGAAGGTTAGAGAAGTTGGGGAAACTGTGCCTTCGGTAGTATTGGAACTACTGAGGGGAATGGTGACATTCGCAGTGGGTTGTGATGTGAGGACAATGCTGAAACCTGCTGTACCGCCTGCTTCGGTGGTGACGAGTCCACTGGTGGGATTAACTATAATACCTGTGAGAACTATATTGAATTGATAAGTTGTAGCCATTCCAGTTTCCTGATACCAAACCGAATAAACTCCTGGGTCAAGCTTACCTGGCCCTATTTTTCCATTTTGTACATTTCCCACATTTGGCTCCAGCAGATCATTTCCGACCTCACTTTGTCCGGCTAAGTCATCGATTAATGTGCTGACCAGAAAAGTACTATCATTCGTTAATATGTCGAATCCACTACCTGCCTTAAGAGCAAAGTAGGAGTCAGTAGCTCCTGAGTAACTAACCAGATTAATAGCACTGGCAACAAATCCAGTAGGAACGGTAAAGGTGAAGAAATCTCGATCTAGTTGAGGATTATTCCCGACTGAACTCCCTGAGACATTATTGGAACCAGCAGTTAAAGAAGGAAGGAGGGTTGGATTAGTAGATACATTAGAAAAATCGGGTGGTTCGGTATAGTTTGTCATAAAATTTTTATAGTTCAGTTCTAGGAATAGAGATGTTGGATTCTAAGGAAATATTACTTCCCATTTAAATCTGAAGTGCAATAGATTCTAATGATGCTTAGAAGAATACTTCATAAGAACTTCGATATAGAGCAATCGCATACAAAACTTTATATATAGGACTTACGCAAAGCAAAAAAGAGGTAAAACAGAAGAAGAGTAAGGTAAAGACAAATGGCAAAGAAATTTAGCACAGTAGACTATTGCCAGTACCTGCTGAGCAGTCAAATAAACTATACAATTACGAACTTAGCAGAGCATATAGAAGGATACAGTCACGACCAAATCAACCGATATCTAAAGTCAAAGAAACTGACAGCAAGCTTGCTATGGAAAAACGTGGAAGCAACAATCACAACCGATGAAAGCAAGTATATGTATGTGCTGTTTGATGACACAGTGCTAGACAAACGATATAGCAAGCAGATCGAGATGGCACAAAAGCAGTACAGTGGGAACGAGCATGGAGTAGTGCAAGGCATAGGGGTAGTCAACTGGTAATACAGCAATTCCAAAAGTAGCGAATAATACAAAACAACGAGTCTAAAATTAGCATGAATTAATAGGCACGGATGTTCCATAGAGCATAAAGTCAATTAGGTGTTGCCAACCTTCAAAGAGAAAATATTTAGTAAGAGAGAGAATATCTTGAAAGAATCCTTTACGAGTACCGCGCTTATTCCGAATCATTTGATAGCTAGAATCCAGTAACTGTAAAACTGAATGGAATAGAAAAGCCAGTAAATTCAGGGTCAAAAGAATTGATGATAAATGCTTTTCTCCATGTCCAAAATTATGCTCTAAGTGATACCCTTTGGTCTTCAGAATTTTATGGTTCTCATTTTCGGTCTTCCAACGTGCTCTAGCTGATTCAAGCACTTCTACAATATTGTCCTGAGCAATAGTGTGATTGGTAACAAAGGCATTGTAATAGACTACCGAACCATCTTTGGCATTTAGAATCGTTAGTTCACACCAGTTCACGAGTAATGATGGTTGCTGGTCTCGTAATGGAATCTGATTTACAAATCGATAATTGTATATTTGTTGTGACTTTCCCTGCCTATATTTTGTGCTTAAACTTTAGACTTCTCCATTTTTGTCCAAGTATTCTAGCCACTCATATAAACTGGGATGGCTTGATGGTAAACAGGTAAAGATAAAGTTCATATCTGCGCCTAAACAATGCTGACACATCAGTTGACGACTATAGAGGTCATCCCCTAAAAGCGTCACTGGTTGACCTGTAAATAGATGTTGATAATGGCTAATCCAGCGTTTCGCGGCGGCTATTTCACAATCTTGTTTATCGTGTCCATCCTGTGGTACAACGAATTCTGGTGGTAAAGATATTACTTCTTTACAGTTAGGCGCTACTATCACGGGCAAAATTGCGGTGTGTGAGTATGTTATCTTGCCATTAATTACTGTGGTTGCGAATACTACAACATTCACAGGAGATTTTTGTGGAACGATGGTATTGAGTCCCATCCAAGCAAATCAATAAATTTCCTCGCAGTCTTTCGTATGGTTTGAGGTGCTTCCATATTTGTAGAAATTGATAAATTCGCTAACCAGTCAAGCTGAAAAAAATTGTCATATTCTCTCCATCAGTATCGATCGACTAATTTGGGATTCGATCGATTAGTTTTCTGTTAACCATCGATCGACTAATTTGGGATTCGATCGATTAGTTTTCTGTTAACCATCGATCGACCAGTTTGGGATTCGATCGATTCCTTAGTTTTCTGTTAATCATCGATCGACTAATTTGGGATTCGATCGATGCTTAGTTTTCTGAAAGCCATCGATCGAGCAGTTTGGTTGGAAATTTCTGCTCTAGTCTAAACGAAGAAGCATGATTAAATAATGAAGCTGTACTGCGAGTGAATAAGCCAAATATTTAAAAAGCCTTGAAAAAGTTATATTGTAATCGGAATATATTTACCCTTCCTACGCAATGCAAGACTCTCCGAACTCTCGTCCCACAGAAGGCTTAGAGATTTTTAGCGATCGAAGCTTTCCCGAATGGCTGGCGCAAGAGCAAATCAGCATTGGCTATACAACCTACCAAACCGATCGATTAACTCTGTTAGGCGTAAACTCAGAGACTGGGAGGTTTTCGGGGTTTGAACGCAGCTTTGGCAGAGCGATGGGACTGTACGTTCAAGAGAATCGTTTGTATTTGGGAACGAAGTATCAAATCTGGCAATTTGAGAATGCTTTGGAACTAGGTCAATTGCATAATGGCTATGACAAACTCTATATCCCGAAAGTTGGATATACCACAGGCGATTTGGATGTTCACGATATCGTCATAGATGGGAACGGACAGCTAGTTTTTGTCAGTACGATGTTGAATTGCTTGGCGACCTTGAGTTCCAGCCATAGTTGCAAGCCGCTCTGGAAGCCTCCGTTTATCTCGCGGGTGATTAATGAAGATCGATGTCATCTCAATGGTTTAGCATTAGTCGATGGCTTCCCTCGCTATGTCACGGCTTGCAGTCAGTCGGATATTGTCGATGGTTGGCGCGATCGACGTGTGGCGGGGGGATGTGCGATCGACATCCAAACTAACGAGATTTTGGTGCGGGGTCTATCGATGCCACACTCACCACGTTTTTATCAGGGCAAACTCTGGTTGCTCAACTCTGGAACGGGCGAATTGGGAACGGTGGATATGGCGGCAGGAAAGTTTGAGCCTCTAGTTTTCTGTCCGGGATTTTTGCGGGGATTGGCTTTTTGGAAGAACTGGGCAATTGTCGGACTGTCTAAACCACGACATGGCGATCGAAGTTTTTCGGGTTTACCTTTGGATGAAACTTTGACCAAAAAGGATGCCGATCCGCGTTGTGGCTTGATGGTGATCGATCTAAATTCTGGCGCGATCGTGCATTGGTATCAAATCGAGGGCATCGTAACGGAACTCTATGATGTCCAAGTGTTGCCAAACGTACAACGCCCGATGCTGTTGGGATTCCAAACCGAAGAAATCGCGCAACTGATTTCGATCGCTCCTGCCGATCTCGCTCCCATCTCATCCAATCCAATTCAACTCTCAACTCCATCTGCTCCAACCCAAATCGAAGCTGACATAGTGCCACAGACCGAGACCATAGCGCATGAATCAGTGCATAAATCTTCGATCGATTTGGCTCAGACCCAGCTCGATCGAAGTCGTTTATTCAAGCAGCAAAATCAACTATCAGAAGCTGAAACTTGCTTGCGGGAGGCAGTTCGGATCTATCCTCAGTTTTGGGGGGCTTGGAATAATTTGGGAACCTTACTCCAAAATCAAAATCGCCTAGAGGAAGCCTTGCAGTGTTATGAGATCGCAATTCTGCATAATCCAACCTTTGCCGAATCGATCGCCAATCGAGCTAGTCTGTGGCAATTAGACGGAGAATTAGAACGAGCTAAGACCGACTATTTGCAAGCGATTCAACTTAAGCCCGAATATGTGCCAGCCCACTTTAATCTCGCGACGATTTACTACCAACAGAGACATTTTGAAGCGGCGATCGAACACTTTCAGAAGGTCGTAAAGCTTCAGCCCAATTATCATGAAGCTCATTTTGCCTTAGCCCAAATTTTGGAATATCGCGATCGATATGAGTTGGCAGAGCAGCACTATCAGTTAGCCGAGCAATTCAGTCCGAATCCTTTACAAATATCGTTGGTAGTTGCGAATTTACGACTGAGATTTTGTGATTGGCGCGAGTATGAAAAACGCACTCAGGATCTAATCGCCATACTTTCAGATCCGATCCAAAGGCAGCATTGCTATCTAAGCCCGTTGGCTGCGAGTAATTTCCCCATTCCTTTAGCTTTGCATCGAGCTATGGCAGAAGTTAGAGGCTATTCACTGGTGCAACAGGCTACACAACTGCAACTAAAACATCCGTCGCTGAGATTTAGTCACGATCGATCGATGCGCTCGAAAATTCGGCTTGGCTATATCTCTCCCGATTTTCGCGAACATGCTGTAGGGTGGTTAATTTGTGAGTTGTTTCAACATCACGATCGAGAACGATTTGAGATATTTGCTTACAGTTGTGTAGATGTTAACGATCGAATTACCCAGCAAGTTCGATCGGGTTGCGATCGATATATCGATTTATCGGCGCTCTCAACGGCTGATGCAGCTAAACAAATTCATGCTGATGGGATTGATATCGCGATCGATCTGGCAGGTTATACAATTGGCAATCTCTCGGAGGTGTTAGCTCTCCAACCCGCACCGATTCAAATCCAGTGGTTGGGATATCCCGATACGATGGGCGCACCTTTTATCCAATACATCTTAGCGGATAATTGGCTGATTCCACCTGAACACACTTCTCATTTCACCGAAGAAGTAATCTATCTCCCTCATGCTTTTGTCTCGTCACCTTTACCAATTCGCGATCGACCCTTCACCCGAACTGAACTAGGCTTACCAAAGACAGGATTTATCTATTGCTGCTTTAATTCCCACTACAAAATTAACCCGCAAGTATTTGATGTCTGGATGAGAATTTTAAACCAAGTACCGAAATCAGTTCTATGGCTGACTGATGGCGACGAAAGAGCCAAGCAAAATCTCCGTCAAGCCGCAATCGATCGAGATGTCGATCCGAAACGGTTAATTTTTGCCAGTAAAAAGGATCATGGAGATTATCTCGCCCAATTTCAAGTTGCCAATCTCTTCCTCGACACCTTTACTTATAATGCTGGATCGACTGCGGCAGCAGCAGTTTGGGCGGGTTTACCTCTATTAACCAAACTTGGCGAAACATATGCGGGGCGGATGGGGGCGAGTATTTGTAGCAGCGTCGGGCTGGAATCGATGATTTGTCAGAGTGTGGAGGAATATGAACAACGTTCGATCGAATTTGGCAAAAATCCAGCTTTACTCAAATCGATCGAATCCAAGCTCCAAAAGCACAAAGAGCAATTACCACTTTTTAACCTTGCCAAATTTGCCCGAGATCTAGAGTCGGCTTACCGCAGGATCTGGGATAGCGATGGCAACTAAAACACGGAGATATTGGAACT
>Ga0209490_10002373_pt1 | contig 17863 bp, 20 predicted proteins | sample MAT06_FD_187209 | JGI IMG/M metagenome (GOLD analysis project Ga0209490, IMG submission 187209) | Freshwater microbial communities from Lake Fryxell liftoff mats and glacier meltwater in Antarctica - MAT-06 (SPAdes) (version 2) | ecosystem: Environmental > Aquatic > Freshwater > Ice > Liftoff... | reverse complement strand
GAATCTTTACCTATACCTGAATATGTAAGATTCTTAATTAGGAAGCTCGATCGACCTCAAAACCCTGACCGCTCCTAACCCCGCCCTGCTTCGCGAGGACGGGGAATGCGTCACGGAATTTGTTCAAAAGGCTCGATGCAGATTTTTTGCAACTTGGTAAGGATGATTAGCTTTACAGTATCGTGGCATGAAAAATTGAGAAAGCGATGATTAGTTCACTTATTAGAACCCACAACATTTTGCGGTGCTAGCTGTGAGAGTTGCTGACCGATCTGGGGTGAATAGATCCGAAGATAGTTCCAATAGTTACCCAAAACGTGTTTAACATAACCGCGTGTCTCATCGTAGGGGATGCGCTCGACAAACTCATCAGGATCGCCTAGACCTTTGGCAACCCATTCGCCGACTCGTCCTGGGCCAGCATTGTAGCTTGCCACCGCTAGCATCGAGTTGTTGTTATAGCGACGATGGGTATAGTCGAGATACCATGTGCCAAACTCAACATTGTGCTCAGGCTTGCTAAGCGAGAACTGTTTTACCCCTTTTTGCTTGGCGATCCAGTCACCTGTATCGGGCATTACCTGCATCAAGCCCACGGCTCCCGATCGAGAGAGAATTTGAGCTTCAAACCGCGACTCCTGACGGATCAGAGCCATGACTAAAATTGGATTGAGACGAGTTTGGGCTGACCAATTCAAGACAGTCTGCCAGTAAGGGAACGGATAAAGGGTTTGCCAATAAATCGGCTGGCGGCGCAACATGGCAATATCAGCTTGTTCGGCGGGTGTGACATCAAGCCAGCTTAAGCTTTCGATCTGACCGATCCCGCGAATGTTATCGTTAACCGCGACCCGAATTACGCCATCGGTGAAAATCTCTTTAACAGTTAGCGTCTGATCACCGCGAGTTTCAAATTGCCATCGATCGCTCACATCTCGATCTTGCCCCAAAATATATAACTCTTGAATTACCGCAGATCCAGCAGGTAAAGCAGATCGATCGACTGGCAATTTGACTGGGAAATTCAGACTTCTGACGCTATTAAAGTCGCCTACTTGCCAACCCAACTGCTGCGCCGAACGCCAAGCATAGTAAGTGTCGGGATATTTGGTTAAAATCAGCTCAAATGTTTGTTTGGCTTGCCCAGAATTACCCAGACGTTGCGACCATTTGCCCCCCCAGTAGGCAATTTCTGCCGCAGTCTCGCCAGAGGCATCACTATTCATCACCTTTTGCGCTAGGGTCAAGGCTCCTTTGAGATCTCCAGCTTGAGCGCGTTGTCTTGCCAGTTGCCACGCCAGTCCGACCGCCGCATCACTACTGCCATAGCGACTCAGCAATAAATTCGCCGTATCACTCGCAGCTTTGTTAATTTTTTTGGCTTGCAGGACTTTGTATTTCTTCAGTAACGCTTCTGCCGCCGTATCAGGGTAACTAGCGACAATTCGATCGACAATTTTGAGCGCATCATTAGAATTTGCTGACGTTTCAACCATCCGAATCAAGGCCCTAGGAGCTTGAGGACTGCTGGGATATTGCTGAGCCACCCGACTAAAAGCAATGTAGGCTTCGGTGCTTCTCTTGGACTTTTGTAGACTACGACCAAGTCGATACGCGGTTCGATCGTTCTGGCTGGCACGCAGATAGGCAAGACTCGCTTTACCAAACTCACGATTATCCCAGTAGGCATCAGCGATCGACCACCATTGTTCGGGTTTCAAACTATTGCTAGAGCCAGCTACCAGACGGTCGATCACTGGGACGATATCCTTTTGATCGTTGAAATAAACCGCCATCAACGTCATCAAGTCAGCCCGATTCGGATTTTGGCGCAGTCCTGCCCTGATCACCCCAAGCGATCGTGGATGTGAGGGAAACTTTTGCAATAGCTCGTCAGATCGATCGAGCGCAAACAGGGCTTCGGCAGCCGCAGGGGTGGTGGGATACTTTTGCAAAATCTGATTCCAAGTAAGTCTGGCATCGATATCAGATTCAGGTGATTTGATCTGGGCTTGAGTTTGGGCACGTTTGAGCAGAATCTGATCGGCTAAAACAGGATATTCTGTGGCAAATTCTGGAGTGAGGATGGCGAGTGCAGATTTAGGATCGCGCTTTTTTAGATAGATATCTGCCAACAGATAGCGGGCACGGTTACGCTCTAGTGAATTTTCTGGGGCATTTGCCTGTGTCGTCAGTTTCGCCAGACGTTCTGTTTCTGGCAGATTGATCAGTCGATCGAAAGTTTGACCACTCGCAATCGAAGTCGCACTAGCAACAGCTAAACTAGCCCCAGATTTAGTTTGAGACAAATTACTAGCTTGATGAACGCTTGCTCCGACCACAGTAGTGCTGAGTGCAGCCACGATCGACCATCTAATTAGTTGTTTCATCGAGAATATTTACGCGCCTTAGCTACTACTTGCCTATACCAGTCTAATCCGAACCGATAGTAGCATCTCCAACGAGAAGATCGTGTTTACGAATTTGGCTTTTTGCGATCGACCGTAAATGTACTGTCGGGTTTGAATGTGATGTAGAAAGTGATTGTCGGTTGAGGCTTGGTCGGACTGCCACTTGTTTGAGGATCGATCGGAATCACGCGCAGCTTTTTTAACGGTAGTTCGTTTTCAGGGACTGTGACAATCTCACTCATGGCTCGATAACCGACGATCTCGCTCTTTTCATTCACCGCCACCCGATAGACCAATGGCTCTGTAAAAGTAGGAGTAGTTTTCCAATTCTTTTCGATCTGTTGAGTCAGATCTTGTTCTAGCTTGACGATCAGCTCTTTGTCCGCAATCACAGGTGGGGGAGGGCTAGGCGTAGCAATGGGAGTCGGCAAGGTTTGAGAAGATTGGGGCTGTAGTTTTGGTTGTGGAATCGGGATAAAGAGAAGGGTAACAGCGGCGATTGCCAAGCCCGCGATTCCAGTCAAAGCAGGAAGAGTATTCGACTGAGATTTTGATTTTGACTTGGAAGCAATCCCTGCATCCAGCACCAAGGTCAGATCGGGCAGAGTATCACGATCGCTACAAAGTCGATCGATGCTGTCCATCAAATCGAACAACTGCACCGTATTGAGCTGAATTTTCAAGGGTTCGCGATTGAGCGCGTCTTCTGATGGCTGAACGTTGAGGCAATGCTGGAACTCGCCAGTAGGTTCTAGGCGGACTGAAGCATATTCGATCGAGATTGGTTCGCCTTTCTGAATAGTTTGGGCATAGCGACTTACCGAGGCAGTCAGAGCATCCAGCAGTTTTCGCCCACCGCTAACTAACGATTGGTTGTGATGGAACCGACATTCAAAGTTAGTCAGTAATGCGAGGGTATTACCTTCGCCCAGACTAATGCCCTCAATTAGCAAAGTACAGTTCGGCAAACTGTAGGTACGTTGAATTGCCATGTTTAAGCTACCGCTCCGTCAAATAAAGAATGCCAGAGTCGGACTTCACCCGTTGACCCACCACAAAATAAAAGCTGGGTTAGCGTATGTAGTGCCAACTCTCTAATTTCATCGTTGTCTAGTGGCGATGGCGATCTCATTCGGCTGATGTAAAGCGATCGAAACCGCTCAGCGTATCCGTCTAAGAAAAATTTATTTTGCTGGAGCCCTAGCAGATCGATTTTGTTTTCGGCAATTTGCTGGCAAGTTGTGACCATTTGCCGCATCAGCGTATTTACTGGTCGGGCGATCGCACAAATAATCATCGTTAAAGCTCTCGCCTCGTCCCAAGATAGATTGGCTCGTTGGTACTGCCGCCGCAACGGATTAGTATTGCGAATCCGCCAGAAGGTGACTCGATTTGGAATCACTGCCTGAAGTTGCAACTGCTCAACGAGATGGAGCATGACATCGGTTGCTTGTAGATCGATTGCTTCGATCGCTAGCAGCAGATGGTCGAGATCCATACGCGCACTACGCGGACACCCTCTGGAAAAGCCAGTGGGTGTGGGCAACTCTAGAACTTGCTCTAGACTGCTTCGATCGATTTGAGGGCTATTTACCTGCATATATAACTGCATATATAGCAGTGTAGGAACTGAATTATTCTACGCACGTATTTATCACATTAAAACTCAGAGCTAAAAAGCCTTAACCCTAAAAAATTTTAAGCCTGAACATTGAGTTATAGAAACGCTTAGCTACAGAGACATAACCATAACTCATCATCCATAACTTGAAGACGCAAGCAATTACGCCTGACTACGCCTGACGAGAATAGTACTCAACCACCAGTAGTTCATTGACTTGCAGCGCAATCCATTCGCGTTCCACAATGCCATTGACTTTACCAGTTAGCTTGGCTTTATCAAATTCCAAATGGCTAGGTGTATTTGCCAGCCCAGGATCTTCGAGGTTCTGAGTCACGATCTTACGAGATTTCTCGTTATCTTTGACCCCAACCAACTCACCCGAACGACAGCTATAGCTAGGAATATCTACGACTCTGCCATTGATTGTAATGTGACCATGATTGACCAACTGACGCGCCGCAGGAATTGTTGGAGCCATCCCTAAGCGAAATACAGTATTGTCCAATCTCATTTCCAGTAGTTGCAGTAACACAAAACCAGTCGAACCTTTAACGCGGCGGGCTTGGCGCACATAACGCAATAACTGTCTTTCATTCACACCGTAGTTGAAGCGAAGTTTTTGTTTCTCTTCAAGACGGACAGCGTATTCTGAGCGTTTTTTACGATCTTGACCATGCTGCCCAGGTGGGTAAGCGTGTTTTGGTTGTTTGCGGCTAAGTCCAGGCAGTTCACCCAGTCTTCTAACCACTCTGAGGCGTGGACCACGATATCGAGACATGACTCCTTCCTTAAGGTAAAAAAATTTCAGACTTTCTAGTATAGAATAATCACGGCAAAACTTGCTATCTAATCTCACCAGATCGATGATATTGTTCTGATATTATTTTGATACTGTCTTGCTGTGTCCACAAATTAGCGATTCATCACAGAGGAATATTTGACTCAGTCAGTTAATTTACCAAAAGTTGACGATTTTTTGCAAGAGTTAGCCACAATTCAGCAGAAAGGTTCTAAGCGTGTTGCTATTCTCGGTTCGCGGCATATACCGTGGACACATCAACATTTGATCGAACTTTTGAGCTATGCCATGGTTTTAGGTGGCGATCGTCTGATCACTTCAGGGGCGACGGGCACAAATTTTGCGGCGATCAGGGGGGCCATGCGGGCAAACCCAGATTTGCTCACCGTAATTTTGCCTCAAAGTCTTGAGCGTCAGCCCTATGAATCCCGTGAGCAGCTAGAGAATGTGATCCACCTGATCGAACATACGGAAAACGATCATCTCCCACTTGCCGAGGCCAGTGCGATCTGCAATCAGGAAATTATCTCTAAATGCCAGCAATTAATCTGTTTTGCTTATCACGATAGTCAGACCCTACTGAAAACCTGTCAGGATGCGGAAGAACAGAGTAAAGTTGTCACCCTGTTTTACTTTGACTAGGATCTTGACTAGTACTTGAATGTGATGGGAGCGTCATGCCAGTAAGGGTTGCCCGAAAATTGGCGCTGAACTATTTTGGGCTGATTCGGCTTGTGAGCCTTTAGCTCCGAAATTCTGAAATAGATCGGCAAATTCACCAAAGGCAAAATCTCGGTTAGCGGGACATCTGTCTTTTTTGTAGCTCCGCAGATAGACATAATCACAAATCGCATTATCCAATTGAGTCGCACTATTAATCTGCCAATTTTCTAAGCAGGCTGATGAGAAGTTGGCGGCAGTGAAATTAGTTCCTAATGCTTGTGTACCGATTAGATCGGCACGACTGAGATCTGCCTCAACTAGATCGGCTCCGATTAAGTTAGCACTGCGTAGATTCGACCAGGCGAGATTTGACCAGTTTAAACACGCTCCCACTAAGTTAGCGCGCAACAGATTCGCAAATCCAAGATCGGCTCCACTGAGATCGCTTTCACTCAAGTTTGCGCCACTCAAATTCGCGCTACTCAAATTTGCACCACTCAAGTTTGCGCCACTCAAATTTGCACCAGCGAGATTAGCTCTGAATAAATTTGCTTTGCTCAGGTTTGCGCCGCTCAAGTTCGCACCGCTCAGATTCGCGCCACTAAAGTCGGCTCTGCTTAAATTTGCGCCGCTCAGATTTGACAAACCCAGATTTGCCCCACGTAAGCTCGTGCCAATTAAGTTCGTAGCACGCAGTTTTGCCTCAATCAGATTGGCTTGCCCCAAATCAGAGCCACTGAGATTGGAGCCACTCAGATCGATTCCCATTAGGTCGGCCTTGTTGAGGTTCACCCCACTGAGGTAAACATCTCGCAGTCTGGCTCTACTTAAGTCGATCGAAATGTGGCTTTTTTGGAGTCGCCATTTATTCCAATCTGCGAGGTTTCTTTTCAGGAGAGCGAACTGTTCTACACTTGCCACGATTAGTCTTCCAGTATTTTGCTACTTCTACCTGACTGCCCCCAGCACGAAGAGGTTTCCACTTTTTTAACTATTGGTAGCTATTGAGGGGGGGAGTTTCAGTAAATAACTGACTATCCTATGTGGAATTTTTCGATCGCACATCAGCAAATCATCTTATATTGTCAGATAAAACTTAATCACACATTAATGCCCCAGTTCGATCGCCGTCCAAATCGTCCAACTATCGCTGAGTAGGAGCAATAAAGTAAAAGCTAACAGAATGAAATACATCCAAGGCTGGGCAAGAGGTCGCACATCTTTAGTATCGAGGCCCGTCTTTGCTTCTACCAGTTGCACTAAGCGAGTAAATCCAGACACCCGCATCGGCAGCAAGTAACCTGCGCCAGATTGACTGAGGAAGTAATACACCAGACCACCTTGACCAGTTGTGCGTGGTTTGAGGGCTTTGATTTCAGTCCAAGGCAATGACCATCCTCGCCGAAATAGGTTTGGCACCCAGTTGGGATAGTTAACGCTAATGCCTTGGTCGTCTAGCACCACACGTTCGCTCAAAGCCGCATACAGCAACACAAATCCAAAGACTAAACCTGCTACCAATACCTCGACTGGAATTGGCGTTGCCGTCACTTTTGCCAGAAACGGTAAAGGCCCGGTCAAAGCTGTGTATAAGCCCAGCAGCGTGATCCGAATCAGGGGCGAGATATAAAAAATGGATTGTGAGGTTTGCTGTATGTCTGGCATATTTTTCCTTAGGTCAGTCCCACCAGTTTGGCACTCAGATCCCACATGCGTTCAGCTTTTTCATCATCACGCGCTTGGGGAGAGACTTTCTGCACAAAAGACTGACCATTTTTTTTCTGACGATTGCCCCAGCTAAAATAAGCCCCTGATTGTTTGTATTCAGGATCGGCAATTACGGCTGCGACTCTTTCTCCAGATAGTTCCTGCGACACGTAACCGCCAGTGATGTTTTTTTGGAACCAAGGGAAGATTTTTTGAAACAAAGGATAGTGGTTGCGGAAAAGTGGTGTTTCGGCAACGCAGCCTGGGTAGAGCGAAGTGAAGGTGATCCCAGTTGAGTCGTGATAGCGGCGATGCAGTTCTCTCATTGTCAGGACGTTACAAACTTTACTGTCTTTGTAAGCTTTGACGGACTCAAACTGTTTACCATCAGCCATTGCGATCGGGGCTTTAAATCCTGCCTCAAAGCCCTCAAAATTACCCAGATCGGGGCGCGGTGGAATTTTGCCGCCCAGTTCATCTGGATTATGGGTGACAGTGCCTAAAATCACTAGTCTGGGGTCATTAGAGTTCGATCGTTTTAGATCCTCTAGCATCAGGTTGGCGAGCAGAAAATGACCGAGATGGTTTGTCGCCATGCTTAACTCAAAGCCTTCGGGACTGCGTAAAGGCTGTTTGAGTAAAGGCATATAGATCGCGGCATTACACAGCAAGGCATCAAGGGTCAGTTCTCTGGCTCTGAAGTTTTGGACAAACCGCTTGACGCTCTCCATGCTGGCTAAATCGATGTGGATCAGCGTGTAGCTATCCGATGACATACCTTCGGCTTTTGCGGCTTTGTCGGCTTTGTCTAAATCACGACATGCCAGCACCACATGCCATCCTTTTTGGGCTAGGGCTTTGGCGGTGTATAAGCCTACGCCTGAAGATGCTCCAGTAATTACTGCGGTTGGTTTCTGATTTTGTGCCATTTGTTATCTAAACTCTGAATTACGACTTTTTCTATGATCTCATAGGTTTGGTAGTCAAATTATGAACAAATTTTTCGCACTTTAGGCAAATTATCGGATTTAGAGCTTAACGATCGAAAAGTGTTCAACTGCTAAAACGGGACCAATCATCGCGATCGACATGACATCATCTCGGATCGTGCCAGTGACTTCGACTTGCAGACCATCGTGAAGCAGTTCGCTAGGGGCGGGTTGGTGGATTTCGTAGACCTCGCCATTTTTTGCTTCGAGTGACCATGCACCCATGCCAAAAAGGGCTGATTTAATTTTGCCTTCAATTTTAATGCTCATACTCTATTTGCCTCAGTTTTAAGGGATAAATGCGCGATCGAAATGCACAACAGGGCGTTAACGCCAAGAAATGCTTGAGCAGCGAAGCCTTCACCTAACCACATCACTTCCGTACTGGTTGCAGCACTGACAGCGAGACAAGCGGCGACACCGATCGTCGAACCGATCGCAAACCATTTCCAGTCACGATGTCCTGTGAAAAGTAAAACCAAAGCGATCGGGACTAAGACACTGGCGAAGATCGGGTTTAGGGCACTGGTGCCACTGGCAAAGCTGCCTAATTCGGGGAGCGAACTGCCCAAAGCTCGAAACGGCCATTGCGGCAGATCGAAAATATACAAACCGCGAAACGCAAACAGCCCTGCACTGCCCATCACCAAGCCGTTATTAAACGACCAGTTCCACCGAAATGGGGAAAAGCGGCGCATCAATAGAGCGATCAGATAAGAGCCAAGCACCATGAGGATTTTTGGGATCAGGGCGACTGCGCCGCCATCCAGCCAAAAACGTGGATTGAGGTAACCATTGTCGCGCAACCAACGGAAGAAATCCTGCCAACCAAGCTGACCTACTGCCAAATTCGTCGCGGCGGCGGCATCGAGATGTCCTGCACCAAAGTAATTTAGCCCATCGTCTTTGACTTTGCGCGATGACTGTTTGAGGATATTGAGTACGGCTTCAGGTTGTTTGACCCCAGAGGCTTTGATCAAGGCTGCTACCCCCGCAACGTGAGGTGATGCCATACTCGTCCCCTGAAATGGCATAAAGATTGATTCGCCTGTTTTGGGATTAATTGTGTTTTGGAGGATGCCACCATCGGGATTTTCACCGTTTTCGCCTCTGGTTTCGCCACCAGGCGCAGCAATATCAACCCCTGCACCATAGTTAGAATAAAAAGCCTTGTTGCCATTAGGGGCAGTCGCAGAAACCCCGATCGCGCGTGGATATCGGGCGGGATAGCCTGCTGAATTACTGTTGGAGTTGCCTGCGGCGGCGATGATCACGACTCCTTTTTGGTAGGCGTAGTCGATCGATTCTTTCATCAAGCTACTTTCGCCCCCACCACCCAAGCTCATGTTGATCACGTCTGCGCCATTGTCGGCAGCAAATCTGATCGCTTCGGCAATATCCGCCACCGTGCCGCCACCGAAACTAGATAAGACTTTGAGGGGCATAATTTTGGCTTCGTAGGCAATCCCCGCCACCCCAAAGCCGTTATTTGTGGTTTGGGCGATCGTGCCAGCGACATGTGTACCGTGTCCGTTGTCGTCTGCGGCATTTTCTCGATCGTTGACAAAATCATAACCCTTGACGAACTTAGTTCCTTTCAAGTCATCAACTTGGCTCACACCTGTATCGATCACAGCAACGATCACGCCTTCACCTTTGGTTTTCTCCCAAGCGGTTTCGATATTGAGATCGCGCAGATTCCACTGCCTGGCGTAAAGCGGATCGTTGGGGGTAAGTTTAGAAATTGGAGATTGCCCAGATTTCTCAGGCAATTGACCAACTAAATTAGCTGACTGTTCGGGGGCATCAGCTAGCGGGGGAATGGCATAAATGTAGTTTGGTTCGATCGATTCCGTTAGCTTGCCGAGTTCTGATTTTCGTAGCACTGCCAACAGAGCCGCATCGCCTTTGAGCACATAAACATGATCGCGCTGGGAAAACTCACTGTTGAATTTGAGGCTGAGATTGTATTGCGAGTCGATCGACTTAATCTGACTTTCGATCTGACCTGCGGTGAGGTCTTCACGGAAATCGATCGCGATCGAATCGTACTTACCATTGGTTGCCAGACCGCCAAAGCTTGCCAAGGCCCACAACAGACCAACAAAGAACAAACCCCAAAGCAGTAACTTTTTCATAAGAGTCAATAGCTAAATTTTGAATAAATCTCGAAAAATTTACTTGTTTTGTTGCATCCATCGATCGAGTTCAGCCATACTGACAAAATCAAGAATTGCTTCGGCTAGATTTTCAAGTTGAGCAGGAGATAGTTGGGCAATATTCGATCGTAATTCCTCACTCACCCCCCCAAATTTCCGTGCAAGTTGTTTTAACATCAAGTTTGCCTGTCCTTGCTGCATACCTTGCTGCATACCTTCTTGTTTGGCATCCTGATAATACCGAGTTTGTTTTAGATCGTCGATTGTAAACATCGCCTGAATCTCCTCTCTGGTTAATTGCGGAAACTTGTAGACCAGCACTGTCTCAATAAATTCTACTATCTGATCTCGCTGAAGTGGTGGGGTTTCTTGCTCGACTTGAATCGCTAACTGCCTAGCAAATTCAGGGGCTTCTGCCTCTGAGGTCAAGATCAATTGCACGATCGAAATACCTAGAGAGTTAGTTTCTCGATCGAGCCAATCCTCCAGATATATGCGCGTAATTCGATTACTGGCAAAGAATTCTCGAAAATGCGGCAATTCACCAGGATCGTAACTGCGTCGAGCGAAAATTGCGATCGCTTGCCAGTTATTTGTGGGTTTGTACTGCCTGAGATACATACAACTTTCTGACATCAAGTCCCAGTAGATATCTTCATTTCGCTGAAACTGGACTTCGGTAAAGATAATTGGCTTTTCTACGATATTTGGCAGGAAAACGCCATCAAATCGAAAGGCTTTCTCTTTTACTTCGACTGACGTAAATTCATAACCAATGGCCTCAGCCACAGGTTGAGCTGTCAGTTCAAACAGCAAAGTGTTGAAGGTCTGGAATAATTGATAGAAGAGGGTATCAGTTCTCATAGTCTCGCAGCATAACAAAGTTCTACTTTTACGCCTAACATCATATGCAATTCGTATTTAGAGCCTTAGATCGAATTTAAGTTTATTTAGCCGCTATATGTAGCGCAACATCAGATTGATAATTGGTCGATCGAGAATATAATCAGCTACAATCAAAACTCATCAGCAAGACCGATCGAAAAAATTGAGGCAAAAATATGGCAGCCATAGGCATCATGACAGCTCAAGTACGGACAGAGCGTGCTGTCGGGCAGATTCATGTCTATGACGGCATGGGCAAGGGCAAATCTCAAGCGGCTTTGGGCGTGGTGTTGCGATCTCTGGGTTTGGGGATGGCGGCAACCGAGTCTAACCCAACCGAAACTAGGATTTTATTGCTGCGATTCCTTAAAGGGCCTGGACGCGAATATGCCGAAGATGCAGCGATCTCCGCATTGCAACAGGGGTTCCCACATTTGATCGACCATGTTCGGACAGGACGGAGCGAGTTTTTTGATGCGGCGCAGATTACTAAATTCGATCGACAAGAAGCCGAACGTGGCTGGGATGTGGCGCGTGGGGCAATCGCATCGGGACTCTACTCAGTGATCGTGCTGGATGAGATTAATCCCGTGTTGGATTTGGGATTGTTGGAGATCGATCGAGTCGTCAAAGATCTAAAACACAAGCCCGAACATCTCGAAGTGATCTGCACGGGACGCGGCGCACCCCAGGCTTTGATCGATATTGCCAACTTGCACTCAGAAATGCGCCCTCACGAACATCCCAACGCTGAAGCCTATGGTGTGACTGGGATTGAGATCTATACAGGCGCAGGTAAAGGCAAAAGTACGGCAGCCTTGGGTCGATCGCTCAAGGCAATTGGTTTGGGCATTAGTCGCGATCAGTCCCATCGGGTGTTGATTATGCAGTGGCTCAAAGGTGGGACAGGCTATACCGAAGATGCTGCGATCCAGGCTCTCAGCCGTAGTTATCCCCATGTTGTCGATCATCAACGTTGTGGACGCGATGCGATTGTGTGGCGTGGTCAGCAGCAAGAAATTGACTTGATCGAAGCTCAGCGTGGTTGGGAAATTGCCCAGACCGCGATCGCTTCAGGCTTATACAAAACGATTATTCTTGACGAACTCAACCCAACCGTTGACCTCGATCTTCTTCCCGTCGAGCCAATCTGCCAAGCCCTGCTCCGCAAGCCCAAAGATACTGAAGTGATTATTACAGGACGTTGTTACAATCAACCCGCCTACTTCGATCTTGCCAGCGTGCATTCAGAAATGGTCAACCACAAGCATTACGCCGATCAAGGTGTCGATCTTAAACGCGGTGTTGATTTCTAATGAAGCCTTATCAAAGCATTTCGATCGATGACTGTGGCGAACCACTGGTGGCAATTTCATCCGAGTTTGCCTTTGCCAATCCCCACGCTTACCAGTCTCTCGGCGCGCCCTATGGAGATCGATCGCCGTTTTATCTGCGCTCTGGCGTTTTGGCAAGACTACAGCGATCGCAGGCGTTTTTACAGCAAATTCATCCTGACTGGCGGATTTTGATTTTCGATGCTTATCGTCCGATCTCCGTACAGCAGTTTATGGTCGAACATACTCTGACCCAGCTCGCCGTAGAACGCGGTTGGCAAAAAGAAGATCTATCTTTACTACAACATCAAGAACTGATGACAATCGTGCTGCAATTTTGGGCAATCCCCAGTCACGATCCCGCCACACCGCCACCACACAGCACAGGAGCAGCGATCGATGTCACGCTAGTCGATCGGAATGGCAAGGAGATCGATCTTGGCGGTGCGATCGACGAAATATCTCCCCGCTCTTTTCCCGATTACTATGCTTCCGATTCAAGCTTTAATGGTCAAGAATTTGTCGATCGACGTGAATTACTCCAAAAAGTCATGAATTTTTCAGGATTTCAACGTCATCCTCATGAATGGTGGCATTTTTCCTATGGCGATCAAATGTATTTCTGGTTAGTTGGCTCAAATCAAGTCGATCGAAAGGCAACCGATTTAAGCCCAATCGATCGTAAGGTTGCTTGCTACGGTGGATGTTTTTAGGCAATTAATATTGGATTCCCTGTAGCGGTTGTTACTGTTTATGCAAAATTATGCGAATATTACATGCCTAAAGCTAAAATTTGCATAGCCACAGCAATAAGTCCAGTCTATATAATCGTTATTTATACTAAAGTTATAAAAGTTCTTCGCTAAGCTTATGTGAGATTGCGATCGACACCGTAAGCCAGCGATATCTGATGAATTTAACAGCACACTCAAGGATTGCTATGCCGAACAATCAAAGTGAGAAGGAAAAACTTCAATCGATCGAATTAGACCCTGCCTTGCTGGCAGAATTGTCTGAGGTTACAGCCGACCCCAGCCAAGCTATAGACGTTGCCATTCGCCAATGGCTGCAACGTCGAGCGATCAAAGAAGCCGATAGTTCTCGCCCTTTACCTCAAAATCCTCTAGTGCCGCCACGCGGTGAGTGGAACGATTAGTCAAGTGACGGAGTAGATTCTATGACTGATGAATTTCTCCTGATCAATTCTATGTTCCTGACTTCAGGATTGCTCTACGCTGTCATCAGCTTGCCTCTGATTGCCCTGAAGGTTAAACCGAATAAGTGGTATGGCTATCGCACCAAAAGAACTCTATCTAACCCTAGGATCTGGTATGCCGCGAATAAGGCAATGGGGTTTGATATGTTGCTGGCGGGTTTGATGATCGCATTCTCCGCTTTGATGATGATTTTGTTCGGTCGATCGCTACCGATCATTGCAGCGATCGGGCTAAATTTAGCTGTGATGTTTGTTTCGATCGGCTGTGCTGTAGTTCACAGCTTTCTGTCATTACGCCAGCTATCATGATTTTTAACACTTGAGATGGCGATCGATACGGCGATTGAGCCCTGTAAAGAATTGCAAATCTATGCCTTATTTATGGCTTCAAAGATCGTCGATCTCTTAGTCCAAATAAAACCGCATACTCAAACTAAATCCATGTTAAATAGCTGGCATAGTAATACTTTCAGGCATCGCAACTATTCAGTTCTGGTTGTACTTGCGACCAGCCTTGCCCTTAGTAGTTGCGATTCTAACCCGCCTCTCCAAAAAAATTCTGATTTGGTCGATCGAGATGTTGCTTTAGCCCTGACCAAACCACCCGCTAAAGTTGCTTTTATCGAAGCACAGAAGGTTATGGTGCGTCGGCAAAAGACTTCCCAAGACATTCCCGCGATCGAAGGCATGGGATTACAAATTTCTGATACCATTCGTACCCAAGCTCCAGGGCGCGTCCAAGTTGAATTTATTAACGGCGTGTCTTTTCGGATTGGGGGCGATTCGGTGTTGACCATTCAACCGCAAAATCGGCTCAACTTTACCAAAGGCGACATGATTACTTGGGTAAAGCCAGGCATGAAAGTCCCGACTGAGATTGTCACGCCTGTGGCAACTGCGGCGATTCGCGGTACTACAGCCTATGTCGAGATCCCTAAAGACTATGCCAGTGCTAGCAGTCAAGGCATCAGATTTTTCTCTTGGGAAGGGAATGTGGCAGTAAGGCTAAATAACAGTACTGAAGAGGTGATGCTCAAAACAGGTGAGGAAGTATTCATCAAATCAGGCGCGACAAAGATCCCACCGATTCGTCGCCTCAGTCGCAAAGAATGGCCGCAACGCTTGCAAAATGGCCGTTTCTTACGCAGCTTTACCACGCCATTACCAACGCAACCTCTGATCGATCGACTAGTGCCTGGGCAGTCTAGCCTAGACGAAGCTCCACCTAAAGAGTAGGTTGAACATTGTTGGTTTATGTCCTACACATCAATCGTCAACAGTCGATCGGCTGTTAGGTTTAGCTCTGGGAAAACACTCGATCGAATCACATCTTTACCCCGAAACTGAGCTAACTGATATTCATGCCTCACCAGCGTGTAAACACTCACCGTTGGTTGCTTAGGAAAGCCAATGTATCGTTTTCCACCCAAAGCTCGATAATCCAAAATCCAATATTCAGAAATGCCCAAAGCTTCGTAATCTTCTAGCTTTTTTGCATAGTCATCTTGCCAATTTGTACTCACCACCTCGATCACCAATCGGGCAGATTGTCCTTGCCTAATGGTCGAGGCAGTCTTCCAGAGTCTTTCCGAGCCAAGCTGTTGACGGTCTAACACAATCACGTCTGGCACATATCCATTAAGTTCACTTTCAGGTTTAACACAGCAGGATTTGGGCAAGAACCAAGGCAGATTGAGTCGATCGATTTCTCGATCGAGCTGGCGCGTTACCAGTCCAATAATTTCCTCACGATCGCCGACTGGACGCACCTCTATTACCTCGCCATCAATTAACTCGTAGCGTTTGCCATTTTCGGGATATTGCGCCAAATATTCATCAAACGTGATCGGTCGTGAAATTGCCTGCACCATCTTACTTCTCCCAACGGAAATAGCTTGATTACTCCGATTGTATAGTGAAGATCGCTTAGAATATGAACTACATCCAACTGCTCGCATTCAGAAGCAATGACCATTCAGTCTCTACCTTTGATTACAGTTCAACTCACGATCCCCTTTGAGTCTTTGGTTGCAGCGATGATTTCTCTGAGTACAGCAGAAAAAACACAACTCATGGAAATCCTTGAGCATGAACTGCAACCCATTGATTCAAAACCAAATGAAGCTAGCAGAAGTTTTCAGCGTGGCTGGGAAGATGCGATGACTGGGAAAGTTAGACCAATTGAAGGATTATGGGATCGGGTTAATGCCGAACAATCCTAACGAACCGTCTCCTATTCGGATTTTTACGACTGAAGAATTTGAACGGCAATTGCGATCACTCCTTAAAAGATATAGAAGCATTCAATCAGACATTCAACCAATTATCGAACAATTACAAGCAAGCAAAGCTCTGGGTGACAAGATTCAGAACGTTGGTTACCCTGTATTTAAGGTCAGAGTTCAGAATAGTGATATCCAAAAAGGTAAAAGCGGCGGTTATCGTCTCATCTATTACATGCAACTATCATCAGAAATTGTTCTCATAACAATTTACGCCAAATCCGATCGACAAGACATATCTGCTAAGGAAGTCCGTAGAATTATTGAGTTATTTGTAAACGAGCTTTACTGATGGTTTTCTCAACTGGGAACAGATTCTTGCCAATCGCATGGGTTTGGACTTGAGACCATTAACAGATCTCGAACTGTGGGAACACCTATGGCAGCAATTTAATAGCAGCGAACCACCTGCGATTCCGCAATTGTTGGTGATGTCTGAACGCGGTATAGAGGAACGGGTGACTACGCAAGTACATATGAAAACATTACTGCTAGAGCGTCCCGACTCAATTCTCTTTGCTGACAATGGTTTTGTGCATCTGAAGGGTGAATATATTGGCGTACTCACATTCATGGATAAACCAGGTGGCTGGGTATCCAAGGGTAAACAGATGCGCTATCTCTGGGAGGCGATCGCCCGTGATTCTGTGGCGAACACGGAAGTTTTCTGTCAGTTCACAAGGGCAAACGAAACGATCGTCAAGGCAAATATGCAGCGCGTTACAAAGCAAAGCATCGTCTCGCAAGAGCAGTCGGCCTCTTTCAATAACATCAATGTCAATGCGTCGTTAAAACAGCAAAAAGCCGTCAAAGCACAGGAAGCACTTTATGAAGGCGCAATTCCGATCAATGTGGCAGTAGCCGTATTAATCCATCGTCCTAGCCCGAATGCTTTGGATGATGCCTGTCGCTATTTTTGCAGTTGTTTCCAACGTCCCGCATGGGTAGAACGCGAAACTGAATATGCATGGTTGATGTGGAAGCAAACCTTACCGATTATCGTTGGTAATTTGCTAGCCCAACCGTTTCCGCGTCGTCAGGTATATCTGTCTGATGAAGCAGTCGCCTTTACGGGTTGCGTCATGCCCAGATCGGTTGATCAAACTGGCTTTGAATTAATCACAGAAGAGGGCGGAATGCCTTTATATCTGGATGTGCGGAAGCATCGGAATATCGGTATATTTGCAACCACCCGTGCGGGTAAATCGGTACTGATATCTGCCTTTATATCCCAAGCTCTATGCAATAACCAACAGATTGTCGCGCTCGACTTCCCCAAACCTGATGGTACGAGTACATTTACGGACTACACCCGTTTTGTGGGCGACCTCGGTGCGTATTTCGATATCAGTAAAGAGTCCTCAAAGTTAGGCACGCATGGGTTTTTCAGCAAAGCACCAATCTATAACGATTTGTCCTATTTTCTCCCATTCTGGACGGAGATGGCTATCATTAGCAACTAATTGAGCAATATTATGAGGTGATTGCTCTTTAAGATGAAGAATAGTATGATCAATTACATGATCTCCAAATCCAAATGAAATTGGACATTGACAATCTTTTTGTTTTTTCTTTGTATCGTCATTGTTACACTTCCAGTTATTTAAACACCATAAATCAACACGTTGTTCAACATTAGGAATAATAGAAATCTTAGAATTCCAAAAGGGTGCGACCTTGACTCAATACAGAAATAATGGGATAGTAAAAAATAAATTAGCCAGTAGGGAAAAAGTATGACAGCACAATTGATAAGCGTTAAAGGGAGAAAAGTAAAAATAGAAGTAACAATAG
>Ga0209490_10002372_pt1 | contig 17865 bp, 18 predicted proteins | sample MAT06_FD_187209 | JGI IMG/M metagenome (GOLD analysis project Ga0209490, IMG submission 187209) | Freshwater microbial communities from Lake Fryxell liftoff mats and glacier meltwater in Antarctica - MAT-06 (SPAdes) (version 2) | ecosystem: Environmental > Aquatic > Freshwater > Ice > Liftoff... | reverse complement strand
TCACTCAACTCAGTGGTGGCGTCGAGCATCGCACTGAGTGCCTCGAGACGAGCTCCCGTCTCGGCGAGCTGGGCCTCGATCTGCTGAAGTCGCATCTCAAGATCACTCGCATGCATGGACTTCCGGCTTGCATCGGCAGCGAGTGCAGCGTCGCGCTCGGCGAGAGCATGGACCGCCTGCTGCAGCGCCTGTGCTGCAATCTGATCATTCGTGCCACGCGCTTGGTCCGTGAGCGCCTCCATCGCAGCCCGCACGTCCACCGAGCGTTCTTCCGCAGCTTCGGCGGCTTCGCGCATCTGCTCGGCTTGGCGCTCGACATCGGCGCGAGACAGCTCAAGTTGACGCAGTGCACTTCGGTACTCGTTAGCGGTCGATCGGGACATCGGCGGTCGCTGTCCGAACGCTGGGTTCGGGAATCGCTGACCTCGCCACTGCGCCGGTCCACCCGCGCTGCCCGAGCGTGGCATTGTCGCCGCGCCAGGCGACTGCGAGCCGGCAGCTTCCGGGTGAATCAAACGAATGAACAACTCGAAGACCTCGTGCTGAGCCGGAGTTGCGTGGACGACGATGTGATCGTCGTTGGCGTCAATGAAGACCGGCACGTCTTGCCGCGACATTAGTTCGGTGAGGGCTTCAAGCTTGCCCTCGGGTAGGTAGTAGGCGCGCAGGACGACTTCTTGCGAATCTTGCGAGGGATTAGCCGAACCCCAGCTCCGACTCTGGCCCAGCGCAGCCGCGAGTAGCTCCTCTTGGGCCTGCGCCATAGCGCCCTGCCCCTGACCCTGCCCCTGCATCGCCTCGATCGCCGGTGCCTCGCCCATGAAGTCGACGCTCGCACCAGCTTGGGTCGGGGCGCGATCTCTGCCAGCGCTTCGCGGCGGCACCACGCGCACTCGTGCTTGCGCTTGTGAGTTCTGAACTTGACGCTGTGCAAGCTCTTCAGGTGGGCACGCGAGTCCGGGGGTGACGAAGGCGCCGACGCCGAGGGCTGCGGCGACGACGAACGCGCCGACCATCGAGACGCGCGGCGCAGTGCGGTCGGTCATAACCATAGTGATTCTCCTAGTGAGGCGTTGAGTAGCGAGGCGTTGAGAGTTTCGGGTGGTGGCAACTACGCCAAGGCCGACGAAGGCGTAGGCGGGCGCGGGTTGGGCGCGACCCCGCTGGGTGTGCGCGACAAACTCGGTCGCTGCGACGAGCGCTTCGGCGTACGCACGACGTGAGCGAGGAAGAAGTTGGGTGACCCACGCGTCGCAGCACAGCTCCGCGTCATCGCGGAGACGCCGACGAAGCCACCAGACGAGTGGGTGCCACCAGTAGATGGCGAGAACGAGTGTTTCAAGCCAGCACCAGCGATGGTCGCCGCGGCGCAGATGCGCCAGTTCGTGCACGAGCACTGCGCGGCGCGAATCGGCGTCCAGCTCACGCCACAGCTCGCTCGGAATAATGAGCCGTGGTGTGAAGCCACACAGCACCATCGGTGAGATACGTGCGTCGGTGACGAACGTCGCGGGCGGATTGGCGAGGCCGAGCGCTTTGCTTGCGTCGGCGACGTCTAACACCACCGCGGACGGTGCCGCTGTGGCGCCCGCAAACGATCGCCGAGCCCTCACGATACGGGCGATGTGATGTGCGATGAAGATCGCTGCGCCAGCGAGTCCGATGAGTGGTGGCAGGGGAGGGAGATCGGCGATGGTGTCTCGGAGTGCGATGAACCGAGGGAGCCATGGACCGCTTTGCTGGCGCGCAGGGCCGTTTGCCGCAAGCGTCTTCGCGGGCTGGGAGAGTGTGGGTGCCGCGACCGAAGGCAGCGCGACTTTCACACTGGCATTTGAGCTTGCAATCGTTGAAGTGGCTCGGCACGCCGGCGCTTCGTCGGTTGACATCGTGACTGGGACGACGGGGAAGCGCGACGCACCGGCGAGCGAAGCGTTGATGGTCGCGTCGCACTCATGCGCAAGACTCGCGCTCGGAACGGCGAGTGCTTCGCGCGGCGGCGGGGGGATTGCAACGGTCGTGTTCGCAGCGACCCCGATCGGCGGGACTGGGGCGAGCTTGAGGAAGTCGGGGCGCCAGAACGCGCCGGCGATCGCTGGAGTCAGGAACGAAACAAGTGCTGCTAAAGCGAGTGCGTGCCGCGTCGCGGGGCGCACTCGTTTCGACGAGCAGAACATCGCCGCGACCAGCGCGATCGGAGTTGCAGCGATTCCGCCGACCCAGATCGCGTCGATCCAGATCGCCTCAATCGCGCCGAACTGGAAGCTTGTTAGGTCGTTGACGCTTGGGAAGCTGCGCCAGATGGTTGAGAGGAACTCGGTTGCGTCCACGGTGCTGCTCCGATTTGGTCCAATTTGGCCCGGTTCGGTCAGATTCGGTGAAAGAGCGGATCAGTTTGCGTCGAGGTCGGCGATGAGCTTCCGGATTTGCGTCACTTCGTCGGCGGTGAGTCGCTCGTTCTCAACGAGGTGCATGACGACCGGGCCCGCAGCACCGTCGTAGAGTTCCTCGAGCAGCGCCTTCACTCGCGACTTCGTTACGCTCGCACGCGAGACCTTGGCGCGGTAGACGTAGGCTTGGTCATTGCGGTCGGAGCGGGCGACGCCCTTTTGCTCAAGTCGTGTGAGAAACGTGAGGACTGTCGTGTACGCGACCCGACGGCCGCGCTCGTGAAGATGCTCCATCACCTCGCGGACGGTCTGCGGACCGAAGTCCCATAGCACGCGGAGAACCGCGAGTTCCGCGTCTCCTAGATCGACTTCACGCTTCGACATCGTGGGTACTCCCGGGGTCCGGCGGTAGCAGCGCACGCGTGAGCGGCGACGCTCTACTACCACTGTCGTAGGAAGCTACTACGGGTGTCGTTGGGCGTCAAGATGGAAAATCGGACGACTCGCAAAATGCTGCGGAATCTTCCGAGGCTCGGTCGCGATGCCGGAGGTCGTGCCCTCCGTCGCGGTTGCCGCTGCAGGGCATGGACGACCAACGTGCTCGATCTCGTTACGGAAGCACGTTCGCCACCGCTGCTATCACTGACCCTGCGCCATGGAATATCCCTTGACGCCATCGAAGGTCCGAAGCAGCTCGTACGAACAGACCGTGAACGACGTGGCGACGCGGTCGAGCAGGGCGATCACGGTTGCTTGGGTCACTGCGCTCGGAGCGATTCCCTCGCGCGGCTCGAACCGCGCACGCCAATAGTCAACGCATTCGGTGTAGATCGAGCCGGTGGGCCACACTTGCGTGCCGCGGTTTGAGATGAGCGACAGTCGGAACGGAGTGTTCGCGCAGACGCGGCCGAGTTCCTCGGCGAGCGCGGCGGCCGACTGGGTCGCGTCGAGATATAGATCGCAACCGACGACCTGGGTGCTAACCTTCGTGAACGTGCGGATCACGGTGTGCGGCGTCCCGCTCTTGGGCCTAACCAGCGGGGCAAGGGTGACTGTCGCGCCGCTGTCGAGCGGTTCGGCGCAGGCGGGAACCGTCGATGGCTTCGATCCAAGGCGGTCCGCAATCTCCCGTGCGAATTCGGTCGTACCGACGGGATGCTTCGACGGATCGCCGAAGTCGCCGGTGTGAATGCCGTCTTCGAGCGCCTTGAGGAGCGCGTTCTCAATCGCTGCGGCGTGCCGCGTCAGGCCGAGATGTCGCAGCATCATCAGACCCGAGAGGATCAGTGCTGTCGGATTTGCGACGCCCTTGCCAGCGATATCCGGCGCGGTTCCGTGCACGGCCTCGAAGATTGAAATGTGCGTGCCAATGTTGGCGCTCGGCGCGAAGCCGAGTCCACCGACGAGCCCGGCAGCAAGGTCGCTCACGATGTCGCCTTGGAGGTTGGGTAGGATAACCATGCGGTACATCTGAGGCCGCATGACGAGGTTCATGCAAAGTGCGTCGACGATGACGTCACCCGATGCAATCTCGGGAAACTCCCGTGACATCGTGAGAAAGCGATCGAGGAAGAGTCCATCGGTCAACTTCATGATGTTGGCCTTATGGCCGCAGTGAACAGAGACTAAGCCGAGTCGACGAGCTGTCTCGAATGCAAAGCGAATGACCTGATCGCAGCCGGGCGCCGAGATGAGGCGCTTGCACTGGATCATGTCGTTTGAGAGGCGATGTTCGACGCCACCGTAGGTATCTTCGATGTTCTCGCGAACGATGACGAGATTGACCGGAATGCCTGCCTTGGAGAACGGCGTTGTGACGCCGGGCAGTGTGCGAAACGTGCGCAGGTTGGCGAACGCGTTCCACATCTTGCGCGCGGTGACATTGATCGACTTGCCGCCACTGCCTTTCGGCGTCTCCATCGGTCCCTTGAAGAGGACGCCGCACTCTTCGACGACCTTGATTGCAGCGTCGGTCATTCCGCGCGTATCACCCTTGAGGAAGACGTTCTTGCCCATCTCGACGGGCACGAATTCTAGGTGATCGAGTACGCCTGCCGCTCGAAAGAGGGAAAGCGTGGCGTCCATGGCTTCCGGACCGATACCGTCGCCGGCTGCAAGAGCAATGCGTGTAGTGTTAGGCATAGGGAAGGAAGAACCGCAGTTCAAGTCGGGGAGAGGTCATCACGATCGGAAGTGGTACACGTTTAGGTATCACACCGAGCAGATTGCGATCGCCTCGCGCAGGCTCACCATTGGGTCGCGCTTCGGAATGAACTCTTGCGCGAGGTAGCCTTGGAAGCCGAGATCGGCGATCGCCGTCGCGATACCGCGGTACTGGAGTTCCTGATGCACGTCGATCTCGTTACGGCCGGGATTGCCGCCAGTGTGGAAGTGGGCGATCTGTGCGTAGTTGTCGCGGATGGTTCGGATGACATCGCCTTCCATGATCTGCATGTGATAGATGTCATAGAGCAGTTTGAAACGATCGCTGCCCACGCGCTTGACGAGTTCCACGCCCCACGGCGTTCGATCGCACATGTAATCGTGGTGATCGATCTTCGAGTTAAGGAGTTCCATGATGATCGTTACGCCGAGCTCTTCGGCGAGCGGCGTCACGCGCTTCAGTCCGGTGGCACAGTTGTCGAGGCCCTCCGCATCGGACATGCCAGCGCGATTGCCCGAGAACACAATCATGTTTGGAATGCCTGCGGCCTTCATGAGTGGCAGCAGTCGCTCGGTTTCCTTGACGAAGCCATCGTGATTCTCAACGCGGTTCCAGCCGCGACCGATTCCGGTCGGCCCGTTCGCGACAGCGCAGGTGAGACCCGCGGCGGCGACCGTCGGCCATTCTTTTTCGCCGAGCAACTCCACCGAAGCGATACCCATCGCTTTGGAGAACTTGCACAGATCTTCAAGCGACATCGATGAATAGCACCAGCGGCACACCGAGTGCTTCAGTCGTCCTGTGATCGGGAAGTCGGCGGTGGCCACCGGAACGCGCGGAGCGGGCGTGGCCTCTGGTTTCGTGTTCTGGTTGGCGGAGAGCGCGGGAACGGCGAGCGCACCTGCAGCGGAGGTGGCGATGAAGTCGCGTCGATTCATGGAGAGCGGCCTTTGGAACGGAGACACCTTGAGGAGCACGCAGCGTTGTGTTAGTTCCATGCACCGAGCAGGATCGCAAGATCTGACGACCCGACAAGGCCATCGAGATCGATGTCGGCAGGGGGAGTCGTGCCCTTGCGCACCGGACCCCACGCACCGAGCAGGATCGACATGTCGGCACCATCGACGTGGCCGTCCCCATTGAGGTCGGCTGGGGAGAGCTCGCACGAATCAGGGATGCCATCGCCGTCAGCATCGGGCGGCGCGATGGCGGGAACGATCTTCTTCACTTGACCGGATGTATGCAGTACGAGGTAGAGCTCGCCAGCGAGATCCTCGCCAATTGCGACTGGCGTCGTGGGTGAACCGAGTTCGGCGGTGCGATTCTTGAAACCGGTGACTGTCGTGCCGTCCCAAACAAAGCTAAACGCCTTATTCGCTTGATAGTCAGCGTAAATGTACGTTCCTTGAAGCCACGGCATCGCGCAGCCGCGATACACGGCGCCGCCAGTGATCGACTGTCCCACCGTGTGGTTGTAGTCGTAGATTGGCGCTTTGAGCAGGGGCGACGGACACGAGCAGTTCGCGTTCGACGTGCACAAGAATCCTTCCGTGCAGTTCCAGCCGCCGTTCGCGCCCGCATCAGTCGGTAAGAGCACATCGATCTCTTCACGCTGCGTTCCGCCAACATCCGCGACATAGAGCCAGCCGTTCGCGCGATCGAAGCTCGCGCGGAACGGATTACGGAGTCCGCGCATCCAGATTTCGTCATCACCTTCGACGCCGACGAAGGGATTACTCGGAGGAACCGCGTAGTTTCGGTTGGCGTCGTCAGGGAAGTCGTCGCCGTTCACGTCGACGCGCAGAATTTTGCCCCACCATTGTCCGACGATATTTTGGCTCCGCGGCGGGCCTTGCGGGTCGCCGGTGTAACCGCCGTCGCCGAGCGGGATGTAGAGGTATCCATCGGGACCGAAGCCGATCCATCCACCGAGGTGAAACGCTTGCGATGCTGGAGAACTGAGTTTGAGAATCGTCTTCGAGCTCGTCGGGTCCGCCTTATCAGGGCTGCCTTCGACCGCTGTGAACTCTTTGATCCACACGGCGATCGCGCTCGAGACGCCTGTCGTGTGATGAACGTAGAACTTTCGGTTCGTCGCGTAATCCGGATGAAACGCAATCCCCAGCATGCCGCTGTAGGTCTGTTCGGGCACTTGGGTGTTGATGTCGAGGAACGCATCCGTTTGCAACACGCCGTCCTTGATGAGCTTGACGACGCCGCGTTGTTCGGTGACGAAGAGTCGGTGCGCGTCGCCCGGTGCGTGTGTGATGTAGGTCGGTTTCACCAAACCGGTCGCGATGGTCTGCACCGTGAGCGTTTGGGCGGGTGCAGCGGCAGCGAGTGCGAGAATGGCGAGGGTGGCGAAGCGCATGATGCCAGCACAATACAGCGGCGTCGGCACGGTTTGTCGTGAACGACGAACAAGCGGAGAATGTCGAGTCGATGCCCGCACCCGCTCAAACCCATCCCACGATCTCACACGAGCCGTTCCGGCCGACCGTACCAACTGAGCAGGCCGCGGAGGCATTTCTGCGCCGCATGGCGCTACGACGATCCGTGCGAGAGTTTTCTTCGCGTCCGGTATCCCGGGCGACGATCGACGCTGTGATCGCGACGGCGAACACGGCACCGAGCGGCGCAAACAAAGCACCGTGGCGATTCGTGGCTTTTCAGGATGCCGCTCTCAAACAGCGCATCCGCGCGGCGGCAGAAGACGAAGAACGAAAGTTTTACGCTGGCCGCGCCAACGAGGAGTGGCTTCGCGACCTAGCGCCGCTCGGTACCGATCCAGCGAAGCCGTTTCTCGAAATTGCGCCTTGGCTCATCGTCGTTTTCAAAGTCATGCGCGACGAGCGTGATGACCGCGCTAGCGATCAGGTGTACTACGTCAACGAGTCTGTCGGCATCGCGACCGGCTTTCTTCTCGCAGCGATTCATCACGCTGGCTTGGTGACGCTGACGCATACGCCCAGCCCGATGAAGTTCCTCGCCGAAGTCCTGGGTCGGCCAGCGCACGAACGACCATTTCTCCTCTTACCGGTGGGGTACCCCGCTGACGGCTGCACGGTCCCTGACATCGGACGCAAGCGACTCGACGACGTGATGGTTGTCATGTGATGCTCGCCGACGGCGCGTTCAGGCGGCAGCGCCTACCACACCGGCGCGGCGCGGTTTTCGCGTCGAAACCGGCTGTCCGTTTCGAGCCCGGTGTCGGCGGATCAGCGCGATTGCGATGGCAATCACGACTGCGGCCACGATCCCGACGAGGATCGCAAAGAACACTGGGACGACGAACGCCAAGACGCTGGCCGCGAGGCTGGCGGCTGTTTCGAGTAGGCCGTACACCGGAGCCAGGAGCCCCGCCGAGACGGACGAGGTGCCCGCGCGAACCGACGCGCTGCCGGTGTGCACCGCAGTCGCGAGGCCGCCGCCAGCGATGAGGACCGCTGCCCACTCAAGCAAGGGATGGACCTGCGAGATGTACTGCGCTGGATCGGGCAGCCCGGCGAGGCTCGCCGCCGTGCCACCGAGCGATGATCCACCGAGTTGCGACGCCATGACGAGGCCGCCAGCGGCGAACGCCACTGGTGCCGCAATCGCGTCGAGCGCGTGAGCGACAAAGGGAGTCAGGGAGGACGTGATCTCGGCCGCAGTCGCAATGGTCAGGCCAGCGATGACTGGCCACGAGCCCAGCCACGCGAACCCGGGACCGAGACCGACCCAGCCTGCTTTCGCCGCGAGAGCGAGGGCCAAGACCGGAACGAACGCCCGCAACCCGCACGCTGCTGCGAGACCAACGCCAACAATTGCCGCGAGGAGGTAGTCCATCGAGGCACCTTGTTAGGAAGCGGCTGCCACCAATTCTCCGCGCGGCCCCGGCGAGCGGGGGGAGCAACGATCGCAAGGCGCTATAAAGCGCCCGAGCCACCCGATCGATCGACCCGAAGGCCGTCGGCGGGGTGGCTCGGACGGGAGAAGAGAGAGAGATTCCGTACTCCAGACCGCTGCCCACCGGCTCGCGGCTGCCGCTGCAAATCGGTGATCGAATGGTGGCCGTGTTCGTCGAAAAAACGGGTTCCGAGATGCCGACGCGGCCGTCGCCGCCTTCGCGCAGCCCGAAGACGATCTCACCGTGTAGTACGCAGAACTGACGCGATCTTCGCGCGTCCATCCAAAGAATTGCGAAAATGGATAAACTGGGTAGGATTTTGCAGTCGGCGTTGCAGTGGGCTCAAGCGCCGCTTCCCGGCGACGCAAGAGGGCCGTCCCCCACCAGCCGGCGGAGGACTTCCGCTCGCTGCTCTTGCCCTTCCATGGCCTGAATCACGCGGGACGCGACTTTGCTCACTTCAGCGGAAGTGAATCCCAGCGACTGGCCAACCATAAGGAGCACCGCGAGTTCGCGGTCATCAACCCGAAGATCCGCGACCATGACGGCGGCCGCGTCGAGGAGAAGTTCGAGTCTTCCGGCCCGCGTCGACGGCGCGTCGACCTCCTCGGGCATGCCCTTGACCAGTGCCTCGGCTACGTCGAAGGTAGAGAGTCCCATCTTCGTGCACGCGTCGGCGATATACGTTTTTTCTGAAGGATGGAACTTGCCATCACCCGTTGCGACCGCCAAGAGGACGTGCACGGCGGCCCGTTTCTGGTCTGGAGACGCGTAGTGAAACCAGCGTTCACGCGGATTTGGTGATAAGGGATTCAACATTGGAAACGAAACGATATCGCGCGCGTCGGTTCCCCGTGAAAGCCGTGCGAGTACGTGCCGGTTGCGGAGGCGCATCGTTGGGCCGATGATGGCCGCTCACGATCTGCCTCATCGACACAGCAATTGTGCCTGACACCCAAGTTCCATCCCATCGCCTCGCTTGCGACTCCGGTCGACTCACTCAATGCGCCACCGCGCTGCTGGTGCGGTCATGGGTGGTATTCCCGAGCGCCGAGCGCGAGCGAGGTCCGCGATATTCCGGGGCGTGCATCCCGTCGAACCTGTTCGGCGAAGCTCTCCGGTTCGAGCGGAGGCACTTCTGAAGCTGGATGACGTTCAAGTTCTTCAGCGCGCGGGATCTGGCGACGCTGCGGCGTTTCCGGTCTGCGTTGAGCGCTTTGGTCCGCTTGTCTGGACGCTCGCGCGGCAGTTGCTCGCCGATCGGACCGAAGCCGAGGACGCAGTGCAGGACGTGTTGATCGAATTATGGCGCTGTGCAGACCGCTACGACCCGACGATCGCTTCACCGCGAGCGTTCGTGGCCACGATCGCGCGGCGCCGATTGATCGACCGAGGGCGGCTTCGACAGCGGCAGTTGCGAGGCATGCGATCGCTCGACGCAGCGGATGAAGTGCGATCCGGCTCGGGATTGGGATCGAGTGCGGGCCTAGGTTCGGCTTCGCAGCCAGCGAACAAGGACGACGCGCGGACCGCGGTGCGCGAGTTCGATCGGCTTCGGCCGGAGCAGCGAGATGTTATTCGTCTCGCGGTTCAAGCGGGCTGGAATCACGAGCAGATCGCAGCGCACTTATCGATGCCGCTCGGCACCGTAAAAACGCATCTTCGTCGCGGGATTCTTCGCATTCGCGAGGCGCTCGGCGTCGGTTCAGCTGAAGGGGAGGGGACGTCATGAGCGACCGAGCTCCGCACTCCTCTGAAGTTCCGCTCGACGATCGCCTTGTCGATTTGGTGCTGCAACGCGCAACCTGCGGGCTGTCGTCGGATGAAGGCATTGAACTCGCGGCGTTGCTCCTTGGTGCGGATCGTGGTGCGGTCGCTGAACTCGAAGCGGCGGTCGATGCGCTCCGGCTTGGACTCGACGTCGCTGAACCCGACGGAGCAGACGAAGATCTTCCGGCGTCGGTCCGTGATCGCATCGTTCAGAACGCCGCACTTGCGTCAGTCGGCAGAGATCGCGATTCGCTTGTGATGGACGGTGATGCATCCGGTGTGGCGGTCGCGCGCTGGCGCCGTCTTGCGACGTTCGGCTGGCTCGCCGCAGCCGCAGCAATCGTCGTCGCGGCGATGCTCTGGATCACGGGTCAATCGCGATTCAACACTGCGGGTCAACTCGCTGCAATCGAAGCGGCACCCGATCGGGTTCAGTGGGCATTCAAGTCGCAAGTGCCGGAACTCGCTGCTGCAAGCGGTGATGTGGTGTGGAGCGATCAACTTCAGAAAGGCTTTATTCGCTTACGCGGCGTGCCGGCAAATGCTGCGACGGAGAAACAATTTCAGCTCTGGATAGTCGATCCGAAGCGCGACCAACATCCGGTAGATGCCGGAGTCTTCAACGTTGTCGCGCAGGCAGGATCACAAGCGAGTGGAAGCGGAACGGATGAGGTCGTCGTGCCTTTCTCTCCTGCGCTGCGCGTCGCGAATCCTGCCGCGTTCGCAATCACCGCCGAGAAGTCCGGAGGCGTCGTCGTGTCCGCTGGGCCGCTGCTTCTCGTCGCAAGTCCCCCCGTAGCGCCGTAGTCATCCTTCAACTCTTGACGTGAACTTCTCGCGGATTGGCAATGAGTCCGCGCGTGACCGCGTCCCTTGGCGTAAGGTGCCCCCCTCTTCCTCTCACCGCGAGCTCTGATGCTGACGACCGACGCCCCCCGTAGTTCTGACCTTCCGGTTGATCTCACCGCGACGGAGCGCCTTTCCAAGGCGCCGCACGTGATCGCCGGATTCGACGACGGTTACGAGGCGAAGCCGTCGCTCAAGTTGCGACTCGTCACCTTGATGGCAGTGGTCATCCCGTTTCTGGGATTCATCGCCGCGATCGTCCTGCTCTGGGGTGTAGCGTTTAGTTGGACGTATCTCATTCTCTTCCTCGCGATGTACACCATCACCGCGATGGGAGTGACGGTTGGTTATCACCGTCTCTTCACGCACCGCGCGTTCGCCGCGCCGAAGCCGGTCGCGGCGCTTCTCGCGATCGCCGGTTCGATGTCGGTCCAAGGTCCGATCCTCTACTGGGTTGCCACGCACCGGCGTCACCATCAGCACAGCGATGACGACGGCGATCCGCATTCACCGCATTTGCATGGCGATACGGTCGTGGGCGCGCTGAAGGGCATGGTGCACGCGCACGTCGGATGGCTCTTCCGTTCCGATCACCGCGCGCTCAGCCGCTACATCGTCGATCTCACCAAGGACCCGTTCGTCTGCATGTTGAGCCGACTCTTCCCGCTTTGGGTCGCGATTGGGCTCATTCTGCCCGCGATCCTCGGCGGATTGATCACCATGAGTTGGATGGGTGTGTTACTGGGCTTCCTCTGGGGTGGCTTGGCGCGCATGTTCTTCTGCCATCACGTGACGTGGAGCATCAATTCCGTCTGTCACATTTGGGGATCGCGACCGTTCCGCAGCGACGACGAGAGTCGCAACAATCCGATCTTCGGCGTGCTCGCCTTCGGTGAAGGTTGGCACAACAACCACCACGCATTTCCCACATCCGCGCGACACGGGCTGCGCTGGTGGCAGATCGATATGAGTTACTGGTTCATTCGCGGGCTTGAGCTCGTCGGTTTGGCGCGAGACGTCCGAGTTCCGTCGCGTGAGCGAATGGATGCGAAGCGGGCACACTGACTCGACGACCTACGAAGGTCAGATGCGGAGTGATGTTAGGTATCGTGTCCAACGCGCTTGTTGAACGCGTTGCTGCCGCCGCGCTCGATCGTCAGCGTTGACCAGCGGTCGCCAGCGCGCACTCTCGAAGTCATGACGATCTGTCCAACGTGATAGCTGATGTGCCCGAGCGCGCGGGCGAGTGCCAACGGCACCGAGTGGGGTTCGCCGCGAATGGTGACGGTTCGCGCGAGGTCCTCGGGAGTGAGCGCGTCGAGCGCCGCGAGAAGCGCTTCGAAACCGGCATCCCAGCCAGCGATCGCCTGGGCTCGCCCATGGGCGCCGGGCGCGAAGTCATCGATGAACTCGCCGTCGCGCTTTCGCTCTCGTTTCTCGCCGTCAGTCGTGAGGAATTCGGTGAAACGAGATCGCAGCGAACCGCCGACGTGCTTCATGATCAGCGCGACCGAGTTCGTATTTGCGTCGAGAGGCGCGCGGAATGCGTCGTCGTCGATTTGAGCGAATGCCCGCTCAGCGAGCTTCCGCTGCGCAAGGAATGTTTCCCGAATCGCGGCAACGAATTGGTCGTCGGTGGACATCGAGGCAGTGTGCGCGATGCGGGGGTTGACGTGCGGAGTCCGCAACGAAACGCGCACACGCCTGTCCCTACTCGAGCGCCGCGTCGATTGCCGCCTGCACGCTGGCATGGATGGGGAAGACATCGGTCAGACGCGCGCGAACCAAGACTCCCCGGATGTCGTCGTTTGGGTTGACGATCCGTGCGCAACCTCCCCAACTGCGAAGTCCGCGCTGTAGCTGAAGAAGCTGACCGATCGCGAGGCTCGCGATCGTGCTGAGGTTTGTCAGGTCGACGATCACCAGCTTGTGCCGGCCTGCGATAAGTCGAGTCACCTCACGTTGGAGCGCCGCCTCCGCCGACAGGTCGGCAGAACCGACAAGATGCACGACCACCGCGCTCTCTGTAAAGACGCTGTCAATCGAGAAGTCAGCCATACACAGCCTTTGAAATTTACCCTTGGGATAGAACGAAACCTTACTAGACCATGCGCTCAGGATTCATGCTTCGATTGAACACGGCGCGAGCGAGGACATAACAGAATCAGAACCAGATCCACATGAATCCCGTCGCGTGCACGGCGCTGCTGAAGCACCAGTGTGTCGGCGGAGCGGGCTCAGGGCGACCGACTCGCTCAACGACTATGTGCTCGGAATTGACGACGGCTCGCGCACTCCGGAACAACCCATTCGCGGCATGTACTTCTTGACTTGGCCCCTCTGTGCCAACATGACTGAGACAAATCCCATCCCCCAGTTTAGTGTGCAGGGCGGAAGGACTCGTTGCCATGAACGACTCGCACGATTTCAACGACACCCGATCAGCTCCCCGGGACGGGAGCCCGGAGCGCAGCGAGGGGATCCCGGCCCGGGGAGCTGAGCCCGATCCGCAGGTTCGCCTCCGTGCCACGCGACGACGCTTCGCCGCCGAATACAAGGAACGAATCGTCCGCGAGGCCGACGCCTGCACCAAGCCAGGGCAGCTCGGCGCTCTCCTTCGCCGCGAAGGCATCTACTCCTCAAGCCTCGCCGTCTGGCGCCGCGAGATCCGCAGCATCGGCGTCGAGGGACTCGCCGCCAAGAAGCGCGGGCCCGCGCCCAAGTCCAAGCCCAGCGAACGGGAGCTGCAGCTCGAACGCGAGAACAGGAAACTCCAGAAGCGCCTCGCCAAGGCCGAGGCGATCATCGACTTTCAAAAAAAAAGGAGTGCACGAAGTCCTGGGGATCCCCCTGAAGAACCACGGGATCGAAGGAGACGACTGATGCTGGCCGTCTCCGACATCTGCATGGACGTCGACTCGACGCTCTCGCGCGCCGAGGCCTGCGCCGCGCTTGAAGTGCCGCGAGCGTCCTACTACTGAGACCTCGCACGACGGGCGCGAGCTTCCGCGCCGTCGCCGATCGAGTCCCGTCCGCGCACGCCCTCGCCGCGAGCTCTCACGCCTGCGGAGCGGCAATCCGGGGAGCCATAGTGGCCACACCCATTCGATTGCCCGGTGACGTCGTCTTCAAGATTAATAATGCGGGCAATCCGCTGCTTCAGGAACTTATGGAAAGTGGAGAGGTCGGCCAGCTCACGGCGCCAGCGGGCGACCAGAGCTGGATCGGCGAGCGCTGCGGCGATCTCCTCAGGTTGCGCGGGGAGCGACTTGTCGATCTCGTTCCGCAGCCGCCAAGCGTAGTCGGGCGAGAGGGTACGCCACCGCGTTACGACCTCGCGGTCGGACCAGAGCGCGGCGAGGTCGGGATGCGTCGACGCAACAAGATGGAAGTGGTTCGTGAGCAGCGCCCACTCGAGGACGTCGATGGCGAAGTAGAGGACGAGTTCAACGAGGCGGTCAGCCAGCGCGCGGCGACGTTCCTCGTGTTCAAGGAGCGGCGAGCGCCGAACGCAGCGCGAGATGCAGTGGCAAGTAACGGGCTTGGCCGGATCGAAGATATGTTTACGCGAAGTTGCGTTTGACGCGAGATCATCAACGACAAAATCGCGCGCCCCCGAAAGTGATGACTTTTTTCTGGTGTGGTTGGGCGGGCGCAGGGGTGTGTCCGCTACGCGCGTCAGCGCCGCGCGATCTTCTCTGCCTCTCTCCATGACCGCTTCGGTCATGGGGAGATGTCGCGCAGCGACAGAGGGGCGTTCACTTAGCACATAGCGGACACCCCCATGCGCCCAACCCGCCGAGCGCCGAGCTTCACTCGAATTGGTGTGGCCACGATGGCTCACGCAAACTGGGCAGCAGGGACGCCATCGCATGGATGAGTCCCTGGTACAGAGAGCTGTTCGCGAGGCGGTTATCAAAGCTGGCCTGGCCAAGCGGATCACTTGCCACACCTTTCGCCACTCCTTCGCGACCCACTTGATCGAAAATGGATACGACATTCGAACCGTCCAAGAACTGCTGGGGCACAGCGATGTCAGGACGACGATGATTTACACGCATGTTCTCAATCGAGGGCCATCGGGAGTCCGCAGTCCGGTTGATGGGCTTTGAGGGTCTTCAGGGCGTGTTAGGCTGATCCGTCGAATTTGCAAACCATGTTCCAGCCCGCGGTACAAACTTTGAGAGGTCAAAGACTTACGCGATTTGCGGCGGCAAAACTGACTGCGTGTTACACTGACAGAAGGTCGGGTTCCGCCGCGTATGCGGATCGGTCTAATCATTGTTAGGCCGCTGAACAAATGCCACGCTCATACACCCGCTGCCCGTACACAACCGTTACTGTGCTTGCCTTCCGTCAAGCAGAGACTACCTGGAGAAAGATTTGACAGACAAGAAAAGTGTCCTGGTGATCGGCGTGCAACCAACACTCATGGATTTCTCTGACCCAGACTACGCGGCTTACCCTGGCATGGACGCGGTGAAGGTATTGGCCGGCCTCAAAGCCTCTGAAGACAGCTTGACTGACCGCGGCTACGACGTGCAAATGTGCTTGACCGATTTTGGCGAAACTGCTGAGACCGTTGTTCGAGACGAACTGGAGCAGAAGCGGTTCGACTGCATCGTCATCGGGGCGGGCATACGAACGATCGCAGGAAACTTCTTATTGTTTGAAAAGTTGATAAATTTGGTGCACGCGCACGCTCCTCAAGCCAAGCTGTGCTTCAACACCGGCCCGACTGACACAGTTGAGGCAGTACAGCGCTGGCTCTGAAGTGCAAGACGACTTCGTGCTTTCGCGAGGCATAGCTGCCTAACCCTTCGTCGCAGCGGACGGCCTTCGGCAGCCGCTGAACTCAAACGTTAAGAGGATCGGGCACGCACATCAGCCGGATGCTTACGCCGTTCCGCGTAGCGGGCCGGGCATTCATGTTTGGCAAGGTGCGGGCCGCTCGACTTCTGGCCAGCCCGCAACGGCGCACAGCCTGGCGCGCATCGCCGTCAGCCGTCCACCCCGGCGCGGCGAGCGAAAGGCGGCTGGCCGAGAGGTTCGGTTCGCGGTGCGCCCGTGGTGTTCCCGCCCGGACTTCAGGCGCTTGCACGCCAACCCCTTAACTCCCAGCTCAAGCCGACAACCGCTGCGGGAAAGGCCGCTTAGAATCGGCTCACGCACACCGCCGCAGCGTTTGCGGCTTAGCAGACAGTTAGCCCGATCATGTCTTGCGCAACTGCCGGCTGATTCCGATCTGAACTAGGGTTGGCGGGATCGCGGGCCGCTGGCGGCTTCGGCCGCGCTTCAGCGTCCGGCGCTTTTGGACGCGCACCACTGCGCAAGTCCCGTCCGTCGCCTGGCGCCCTCCCCTCGTCGAAGACCGGCCAACAAGAAGCGGTCGCCTGCGCGCGGCGCCCCGGTGCGTGCGGACGCGCTGCGGCCTGCGGCTTTGGCGCTGTCCTGCTAACTACCCGCTCAAGCCGACAACCGCTGCGGACCGGGCCGTTAGACTGGTCTCGCGAGCAACTTGCCGCAGCGTTTGCGGCTTAGCAGACAGTTGGGCCTCATGAGCAACCTCGCCATTTTCTGCCGCCAAGTGCGATCTCGTTCCGCGGAACATGCTTCGGCTGTCCGCCTTCTGTTTCATGCGCATCATCTCGGACAGGTCGTCTCGATTCTCCGGCAAGAGCTGGACTCGATGATTCGCACTATCTATCTACTATCGATTCAAGACCGTGCAGAGAGACAGAGGTTGATTGACGCCTCCGTAAATGGCGAGCCATGGACGGTCAATGGTAAGAAGGCAAGAATCACTGACAAAGACATGGCGGAGCGTGCTGGGCAGTTCCAGGGTTGGACTGCTTCGGTATACAAGTTCGGCTGCGCCTTTATTCATCTCTCCGCCTTTCACGACTACAGCGATAGAGACCCATTCCTCAGCTTGCCGGATGACGAAAGGCAGGAAATTCTCCACCACATGCGGAGTTACCACGGCGGGCCAATTGAAGACGACCCATCATTCACCGATATCAGTAGATACTTTCCCGCCATCTTCGATAAGGTTACCGGCAATCTGGAGTGCTATCTGAAGAGTCTCGAAAACAATGAAGATATTCAGCCGTGAAATGCGGCCCAACCCATCATTCCACCGGACCTGCGCGAAAAGCCGCGCAGGCCGCTGATCTTTGGCGTTAGGAAGGCACAGTCATGAGCCTCATGCAGTCCACCTGGTCGCCGTTTCAGTCCCCTGAGTTGCGGGCGGTGCTTTCGCATCTCACGCCGTCGGAACGCGAGCAACTCATTGCGCGGGCGCAACAACAGGGTCGGGACATTGCGCTCTGGTTCGCCATTCCCTGCCTGATAGTTGGCGGCGTGTGGCTGATGTGGTGGCAGGCAGCACTGGTTCTGTGGGCGCTGCTCATGGCAGGTGCCTTGTGCTTCGGGATACTGCGGCAACGGACCACGCGGAAATGGCTCTGCGAGACGGCTTGGGCACGAAGCCAAGGGCTCGATGCTGCGCGGATGCGGATGATGTGCTTCCCTTGGAGCCGGTGAAGCGCAAGTACTTCGGCGGCTTCGCTGGGTGCGAATGTTCGATGCTCCCTAACTCCCAGCTCAAGCCGTCAACCGCTGCGGGTCGGGCTCGTAGAATCGGCTGACGCACACCGCCGCAGCGTTTGCGGCTTAGCATACAGTTAGCCCGATCATGTCTTGCGCAACTGCCGGCTGATTCCGATCTGAACTAGGGTTGGCGGGATCGCGGGCCGCTGGCGGCTTCGGCCGCGCTTCAGCGTCCGGCGCTTTTGGACGCGCACCAC
>Ga0209490_10002371_pt1 | contig 17873 bp, 16 predicted proteins | sample MAT06_FD_187209 | JGI IMG/M metagenome (GOLD analysis project Ga0209490, IMG submission 187209) | Freshwater microbial communities from Lake Fryxell liftoff mats and glacier meltwater in Antarctica - MAT-06 (SPAdes) (version 2) | ecosystem: Environmental > Aquatic > Freshwater > Ice > Liftoff... | reverse complement strand
GAATTCCGCGTAGCTCTTTTTGTCGTTGTCCAGATAGGTGCATGGGGTCAGCCCGCGCTCCAGTGCAGCGGCGTAGACGATCGGCTTGATGGTGCTGGCGATAGGTCTGCGCGCGTTCACCAGATCGTAAGGGAGATAGCGATGGTCATTGCCACCAACCCAGGCACACACTGCACCACTGCTGGGCTCCATCATGAGCACTGCGCCGTTCAGCAGTTTGTGGTAATGCCATAGACTGTCGCGGTAGCTTAGGGTATCGAGTTTCCGGGCATCGTGGTCATACACCTCGTAGATGTTCTTCGCGTTCAGCTTCCATTTGCGCGCGCCCTTTCGTTGCATGCGTTTTTCCCAGCCTTGCCGGGCTTTGCTCGCTCGCAATTCCTGATCCAGCTTCGGTTGCATTAAGGTCAGGTGTTGGTGAACGGCCATGTGCGCCATGCGCTGCAGATCGGCATCCAACGTGGTGGTGATCCGAAGTCCATCCTTCTCGATGTTGTATGTGGTGCCGTTCTTTTTCCCCAGATCTTTCAGGATCGTGCGCGCTTCGCTGGCTACTTGGTGTACGAAGTAGCCATATAGGTCGAGGGCATCTCCCCCGGTATAGTTCAACTGCAGGGGAAGCGCCTTCAGGCTATCCACTTGAGTTTGGCTCAGGTGGCCGCGTTTCTCCATTTGCTCGAACACTTGATCGCGCCTACCCTTTGATGCTTGAGGATGTAGACGCGGGTTATAGGTGGTGTTCGCTTTAAGCATGCCCACGAGCACCGCGCTCTCCTGCACGTTCAACCGTTTGGCGGCCTTGCCGAAGAAGCGCTGTGCCGCCGCCTCGATCCCGTAGGTATTCTCGCCGAATGGCACCGAATTGAAGTAGAGTACGAGCACATCCTCCTTGCTCAGCATACGCTCCAACCGCTGCGCTACCAAGGCTTCTTTCATCTTGTTCACAGGAATGGTCAGCACGCCATGCCGGTCACGTCCATATAGGTTCTTGATGATCTGTTGGGAAATGGTGCTGCCACCGCCACCAGCCCGATCCTGGCCGAGTAGTGTTTTAAAGAACACGCGTATATAGCTGCGACCATCCACACCTTCATGACTGAAGAAGCGCGCATCCTCCGTGGATACCAGCGCATTGATGAGGTGGGCGGGCAGGTCGGTGTACTTCACGCTGGTGCGGTCCTCAGCGAACAGCTTACCGATCAATTCTCCATCGCGATCCAGCACCAACGTGGCTTGCTCGTGGCGTATGGCGACCAATTCCTCTTCGGTCGGCAATACGCCAAAAAAACCGCTGCGCACCAATTGCATCAGCACGAAGAAGGCGATCAGGACCACAGCGGTGCTGATCAATATGATCTTCATCCAGGGAATACGTGGTCCCTTGCTCTTCTTGCTTGATCTGCGTTTTGCGGCCATATTCTCGTTGCCAGGTGTTCAACGCGCCCACCGATGCAGTGCTGCGACGGCGCTAAGGGGAAGGGCTTCTACACCTCCTCTTCGTAACTGTCCTTGAACAAGAGGTCGCTCTCGTAAGGGTAGCGTGCCGTGTGAATGGCTTTCACGCGTTCATACAAGAGCTTGCGCAAGCCATCGATGTTGGTGCGTTGCGCAGCGCTGATAAAGAGGCATTCTTCCCCGTTCATCTTCGCCATCCACGTTTCCTTCAATTCGTTCAACGTGAATTGGTCCACCCGCTTTGGTGCCAGGTCATCGGGGTCGTGATGCGCGGGCCGGTACGCATCGATCTTGTTGAAGAGCACGATCACCGGTTTGTCGCCTGCGCCGATGTCGTTCAAGGTCTGCTTTACGGTGAGGTATTGCTCCTCGAAGTTGTGATGGCTGATGTCCACCACGTGCAGCAACAGGTCGGCCTCACGCGTTTCGTCCAACGTGCTCTTGAAGCTCTCGATCAATTGGGTGGGCAGCTTGCGAATGAAGCCTACCGTGTCGCTCAACAAGAAGGGCAGGTTGCCCAACACCACTTTGCGCACGGTGGTATCGAGCGTTGCGAAGAGCTTGTTCTCGGCGAAAACCTCCGACTTGCTGAGCAGGCTCATGAGCGTGCTCTTGCCTACGTTGGTGTACCCAACCACAGCAACACGTACCAGCTTGCCACGGTTGCCGCGCTGGGTGGCCATTTGCCGATCGATGGTCTTGAGTTGCCCTTTCAGCAAGGTGATGCGGTCACGGATCAAGCGACGATCGGTCTCGATCTCTTTTTCCCCAGAACCACCGCGTGTTCCGGTGCCTCCCCGCTGCCGTTCCAAGTGCGTCCACAATTTGGTGAGGCGCGGCAGCATGTATTCGTATTGCGCCAATTCCACCTGGGTCTTCGCGTGTGCGGACCGGGCCCTTCGTGCGAAGATGTCCAGGATCAAGCGCGGGCGATCCAGAACGGGTGTAGCGAGTTCCTTCTCCAGGTTCCGTTGCTGGGCAGGTGAGAGTTCGTCATCGAAGATCACCGAGTCTGCGCCGTTCGCTAACATCCACGCCTTCACTTCAGCGATCTTTCCGCTCCCTACATAGGTGCGCCCATCGGGTTTGTGCAGGCGCTGTGTGAAGCGTTTAAGCGTCCTGATCTCTGCCGTGGTGGCAAGGAACTCCAATTCATCCAGGTATTCCGTCACCTGTTCCGCATCCTGATGGTCGGTGATCAAACCGATGAGCACGGCGGTTTCGGCCTTGCCCTTGAGTTCTTTTGGATCGATCATTTCGGCTTGCCCAATGTGCGCACGTAGTCCACCACAGCCTCGATCTCCTTAGCGGTGAGAACGTCCTTGTATGGCATCATGGTCCCTTTGCCTTGCCGCACCATCGCGATCATCTCGGCTTTGTTCAGCGTGGACAGCGAAAGGTCCTTGGCGTCGTTCAAGCCCAGTTTGCCATCGCGTCCGTGGCACAACACACAGTTCATATTGAAGATCTGCTGGCCCGTGTCCTTGTCTGGCGATGATGCAAGCGGTTCATCTGGCGATGATCGACCACCACAGGCAAGTAACAAGAGACCTAATGCGAGGGGAATGATCTTTTCCATGTTCATAGCCATCCGCGTCCACGACCAATATCAGTGAAGGGCCAGGGTATGGCCCAAAGGATGAGCACAAGGGCAAGCAGATAGTAGATCGCCACACGTTTTTGTTTGATCGGTTCTTCCGTTGCTCTCTTCGATGATACGCGGCCGATCGTAACAAGAATGACGGCTATGAGCATGGTGCCCAGGTGCTCCATCTTCCAAAAACGACCTACCTCACCATCCATGGCACTGTAGATCTTGAAGTTCATCAAATACAGGATCAGGCCGATGGCCAACTGTGTATGGCAGAAGATAACGGCAACGATCGCCAACATGCGTTCACCGTTCAAAATAGGTTTCTTCAGCAAGAAACCCCGAAGGTGAAGCAGGCCAGCCGCAGCAACGCTAAGAATAACGCCATAGCGCAGCAGGCTGTGAAGGAAGACAAGGAAAGGGTTATCCATTACCTGATATACGGTTGTTCGCGCGTGGCGCAAAAGTACGTGAGCCGGAACCAGATCGGTCGCCGGCGCAGTTGCACCTAAATTCGCGCCGCTGCATGCGGTTCCGCGCCCTCTTCTTCCTTCCGTCTTTCATCTCGCTTGTTGGCTGGGCCCAAAGTGTATCACCCACGGGACACGTGCAGGTGGTGGCTCCAGCCTGTTTCGCATTCGTGCATGCGACCGTACACGTGGATGCCCGGACAACGCTGGTCGATGCCACCCTCGTGATCCGCGATGGGCTGGTGATCGCGGCAGGCGCAAAGGTGAAGGTGCCTGCCGATGCCGTTGTGCGCGACCTCAGCGGCTTGCACATCTGGCCAGCGCTGATCGACCCCTACAGCGATATTGGACTCCCTGCCGACAAGCAGCACGAGCGGCGATCCAATGAGCGAGGTGCGCGCCATTGGAATGGTGCGTTGCGCGCCGATGCGCAGGCCCACTTGCTGTTACGGTCCGATAGTGCGCGTTCTGCGCAATTGCGCGAACAAGGTTTCGCCGCGGTATTCACGCATCGGATGGACGGCATCGCGCGGGGTACTTCGGCCGCTCTTTTGTTGAACGAGGAGGAACTGCCCAAGGCGGTCGTGGAGCCTATGCTCGCGGCACACTTCAGTTTTCGCAAGGGTAGTTCGCCAGATGGTTATCCCGGCTCGTTGATGGGCTCCATCGCCCTGCTCCGGCAAGCGTTCTTGGATGCGCGATGGTATGTCACAACGCAGCACCCGGCCGAGAACGATGCCGTCTTGTCATCACTTGCCCAACAGCTTCAAGGTCGCCTGGTTGTGGATGCCGAGAACCGCAACGACGTGTTGCGCTGGGTTGGTTTGCTGAACGAGTTCCAATTGCCAGGTATCATTAAAGGTGGCGGTGATGAATACGCCCGGTTGGATGCGATACGAGCTGCAGGTTTGCCACTGATCGTTCCTGTGAACCTGCCAGGGCCCTACGATGTGGAAGATCCGTACGATGCCATGGAAGTGAGCTTCGCGCGACTGAAGCATTGGGAAATGGCGCCGCGCAATGCCGCCATGCTGGACTCGGTCGGTATCCAATACGGCTTCACCACACATGGGCGCAAGGACCTAAAGGACCTCTGGAAAGACCTGAGGCGCCTGGTCGCTTGCGGATCGGATAGCGCACGGGTGATCGAGGCCTTCACGAGCGACCCAGCCCGGTTGTTCGGAGTGGATGATCGAATGGGGGCTTTACGCCCTGGAATGTATGCCAGTTTCTTGATCAGCTCGCAGCATCTACTTCAAGCGAAGAACAAGATCCATGAGACGTGGGTGCGCGGTAAGCGTTTCGTACACAGCGATGCTGCGCCAGCTGCTTTGCAAGGGCAGTATGAACTGAATTTCGGTGATGCCACCTGGACACTTGATGTGACCGACGCCGATGGCAAGTTGGAGGCCAAGGTGCGCCGCGCGAACGAAGCCGATAGCCTCCGCGTAAAGGCCGATCTGCAGCGCACCGGCGTGACCCTGACCTTGGGTTTTGCACCGCGTGAGGCACCCGATGCCCGATACCGCTTGAGCGGCACCTTGCATGCCAATGGAGGGCTTTGGGATGGGCAAGGCCAACGACAAGGTGGCGATTGGTTCACGTGGACAGCGATCCGCAAGGCCAATTCCACCAACAAGGCCGCGAAGGCCGATACGACGGAACAGACAGTGCCACCAAAAGCAGGCCCCATCACCTACCCCTTGGTTGGTCATGGGTGGACCGTGCCTCCCCAAGCAAGCACAGTGATCTTTCGTCGTGCAACGGTTTGGACCAATACCGCACAAGGCATCCTGCGCGAAACCGATGTATGCATTCACGAAGGCAAGGTGAAGGCCATTGGCGTTGCCTTGGATGTAGCGCAACTATTCCCAGGCAAGCAACGCCCTGCCGTGGTAGAGATCGATGCTGTTGGCAAGCACCTGACCTGTGGCATAATTGATGAGCATTCGCACATCGCCATCTCGCGTGGGGTGAACGAGGGCACCATGAATGCATCTGCACAGGTCCGCGTGGGTGATGTGGTGAACCCGGAGGACATCAACATTTACAGGGACCTCGCGGGCGGTGTCACCACCGTGCAACTGCTCCATGGATCGGCCAATCCCATTGGTGGGCAAAGTGCCTTGATCAAGTTGCGCTGGGGGCAGGCGGCGGATAGCCTGCTGATCAAAGGCGCTCCGGGCCACATCAAGTTCGCGCTTGGCGAGAACGTGAAACAAAGCAACTGGGGCGTGAGTGATCGCTTTCCGCAAACCCGAATGGGGGTGGAGCAGGTGTTCTACGATGCCTTCCATCGCACACGTGATCACGACCTCGCTTGGCGTGCCTGGCGTCTTATGAAACCCAAAGACCGGGGACCCGCTCCACGCAGAGACCTTCAGCTGGAAGCCTTGGCCGAGATCCTGCACGGTGAGCGGCACATCAGCTGCCATAGCTACGTGCAAAGCGAAGTGGACATGTTGTTACATGTGGCGGATAGCATGAAGTTCAAGGTGAACACCTTCACCCACATCTTGGAAGGGTATAAGATGACCGCCAAGCTGAAGAAGCATGGCGTGAACGCGAGCACCTTCAGCGATTGGTGGGCCTACAAGTTCGAGGTGTACGATGCCATACCCTATAACGCTGCGTTGCTTTACGAAGCTGGCGTCAACACAGGGATCAATAGCGACGATGCCGAAATGAGCCGCCGCCTTAACCAGGAAGCCGCCAAGGCAGTGAAATACGGTGGCGTACCAGAAGAAGAAGCCTGGAAAATGGTGACCCTGAACCCGGCGCGCATGTTGAAGCTGGACCATCGCATCGGATCAATTTCGTCCGGTATGGATGCGGATCTCGTGTTGTGGAGCACGCATCCCTTGGATATGATGGCGATGGTGGAGCAGACCTATGTGGATGGTGTGCGGTATTTCGACAAAGCAGAGGATATGCGGCAACGCGCTTGGATCGCTGCTGAGCGGGACCGCTTGGTACGCAACATGATCGCGGCGAAGAAGGATGGTGCCTCCACACGCAAGGCAGAGCGGGAGGAACAACACCTGTGGCATTGCGATGATCTCGGCGAAGGCAATAACGATATCAAGCTTAACTAGCGATGTGCATTGCAGCTTTACGTTCTGTTGCGATGAAGCACGTTAGCGCGCTGGCCGGGCGCTCCACGTTGGTGTGTGTCTTGCTGACCATCCTCGTTATTCGAGTGACCGCGCAGCAGCCCATCCCTGCTCCCAAGCAAACACGTTCCGTGGTGATCACCAACGCTACCGTGCATGTGGGCGACGGCAAGGTGATCGATGAAGGAGCTGTCGGTTTTCGCAATGGACTGATCGACTACGTGGGATATACTTATGGTCTGAAGACCGCTTATGATACGATCATCGATGCACGTGGCGAACACGTGTATCCCGGCGCTATTGCAGTAGATGCCCGAGTGGGACTAGAAGAGATCGAGCAAGTGCGAGCCACCTTGGATATGAGGGATGTGGGGGTCATGGAACCGGAACTGCGGACCGTGGTGGCCTACAAGGCCGATTCCCGCTTGATCCCTACGGTGAGGTGCAACGGTGTGCTCATGGCTCAGTTAGCACCCACTGGGCTGGTGATCAGCGGCACCAGTTCCATCGTTCAGTTGGATGCATGGGATTGGGAAGAGGCGACCGTGAAGGCAGATGATGGCGTGTTCCTGAATTGGCCTGCTGCCTACCAACGCAACGGCTGGTGGGCCGAACCTGGCGAGACCGATCAGGAGAAGAAGGATGCACGTGCAAAGAAGTTGGAAGAGATCACCGCATTCTTCCGAAAGGCGAAAGGCTATGCACAGGTGCCTGCTCCGGTAGCGGTAGATCTTCGTATGGAGGCCATGCGCGGTGTGTTCAACGGGAACAAGACCTTGTTCGTGCGTGCGAGTGCGGCACACGAGATCACCGAAGCCGTGCAGTTCGCCAAGACCGAAGGGGTGCGCAGGATCGTTATCGTTGGTGGCTATGATGCCTGGCGTGTAGCGGACCTCTTGCGGGAGAACAAGGTGGATGTGGTGCTGCAACGCCTGCACAGCCTGCCCATGCGGCCTGACGATGACATCGACCTGCCGTATCGGTTGCCAGCCTTGTTGAAGGAGCGCGGTGTGCGTTTTTGCCTGAGCTATGCGGGCGAGCATGAAGCATCCGGGTTGCGCAACCTCCTATTTCTCGCGGGTACGGCGCGGGCGTATGGTCTGTCCAGCGAGGATGCATTGCGCGCCATTACCTTGGATGCTGCTGCAGTGTTGGGTATCGACGATCGCTGTGGCAGCCTGGTCGTTGGCAAAGAGGCCACGCTTTTTGTTTCCGCTGGCGATGCATTGGATGTTCGTGGGAATGCCCTTCGGCACGCATTCATCCAAGGTCGCAGCCTCGTGCTGGACGATCACCAGAAGCAGTTGTACCGGATGTATCGGGAAAGGGCAGCGCAGGAGCGTCAGTAACCCAATTTTTCCCGCACGCGGCTAAGCACGCCCTGCGCCACAGCTGTCGCTTTCTCCGCTCCCCGCTTCAAGTGCATGTCCAATTCCCCGCGATCCTTCATCAGGCGATCGAAGAAGCTGCGCTCTTGCGAAAAACCATCCAACAGCGCCGCGAGCAGTTCTTTCTTGGCATGGCCATAACCGTAGCCGCCGCGCAGGTAATTGGCGTGCATTGTTGCCACAGCATCTGCCGGCGCTACCAAGCGGAAAATAGCGAATACCTTGTCGGTCTCCGGATCCTTGGGGGCCTCCAATGCTGTGCTGTCGGTAACGATCCCCATGACCTGCTGCTTAAGCTCCTTTTCCGGTGCGAACAAACTGATGATGTTGCCCCGGCTCTTGCTCATTTTCTCCCCGTCCGTGCCGGGTACGATCATGGTCTGCTGGCTGGTCTTTGCCGCTGGCACCACAAAGGTTTCGCCCATGTGGTGATTGAACCGTTCGGCTACGTCGCGCGTGATCTCCAAGTGTTGTAACTGGTCTTTTCCTACCGGAACATAGTTCGCATCGTAGAGCAGGATATCCGCTGCCATCAACATCGGATACGTGAACAGGCCCGCGTTCACATCGGCTAGCCGATCGGCCTTGTCCTTGAAGCTGTGGGCAAGGGCAAGGCGCGAATACGGAAAGAAGCAACTGAGGTACCAGGCAAGTTCTGCCGTTTGCGGCACATCGCTTTGCCGGTAGAACACGGTGCGCTCCGTATCCAGCCCGCAAGCGAGCCATGCGGCTGCCACGCCGTAGGTGTTCTCGCGCATCAGAGCCGCATCCTTTATCTGTGTAAGGGCGTGCAGATCGGCGATGAACAGGAATGATCCGTTCTGGCTTTCCCGACCCAGTTCAATGGCTGGTCGGATCGCGCCCAGCACATTGCCCAAGTGCGGAATACCTGTGCTTTGGATGCCCGTGAGTATGCGTGCCATGCGGCGGCGAAGTTAGCCGGGGTGGATCTTAGCGCCTGAACAGGCTCTTGGGGTAGCCCAAGGTGAACAAGCCGACTAAATTCGCGCTTTCTTTTCTCCAGCGTGCCACACAGGAACCCAGACGAACGAACCAAGGTGGTGGATGGTGAAAGCCGGCGATCACCTTTGCTGAAGTGGTTGTTCCTGCCGTTCCGGTTGGTCTACAAGCTGTATTTCGCATTGATCTTCTTTGGATCGTTGGTGATCCTCTACATCCCCTTCCGGATCCTGCTTTTCCATCCACGGCGTTATGAGAAGGCCTTTCGTTTGAAACGGACGTGGGCTTTTTTCCTGCAAGTGGCCGGGGGTATTCCCTTGCGCGTGGAGCGTCGCGCCGCATTGCCACAAGCGCCGTACATCATCTGTTGCAATCATAGCAGCTACCTGGATATCATCCAGATGTACAATGTGATCCCCGCCTATTTCCTTTTCATGGGCAAATACGAATTGCTGAAATGGCCACTCTTCAACATGTTCTTCAAGGGCATGAACATCGCAGTGAACCGGGGCAGCCATGTGGAGGCGGCCAAGGCGTTCCGCCGTGCGGCCAAAGCGTTGGATCGGGGCACCAGCCTGGCTATGTTCCCAGAAGGGACCATTCCTGCTTTCACGCCCCGTATGAAGCCCTTCAAGGACGGGGCATTCAAACTGGCCATCGAAAAGCAAGTGCCCATTGTGCCCATTACTTTTCTGGATCATTGGCGCCTGTTCGGCGAACCGCCCGAATTGTTGAGCCGCGGGCGGCCGGGCTTGGCAAGGGCCATCGTTCATCCACCCATTCCAACACAAGGCCTCACCATGGACGATGTGGTCGTTCTGCGCCGCACCGTGTTCGATGTGATCGAAGGTCCCCTGCGGGAAGGTTGACCCGCTATCCGGTGCACGGCAGACCAACGGAACGTCCGTTCCATCCGAATTTCCCATATTCACCCCCGCTTTCCATGAAGATAGACGAAACCACCCTGGACCGTATCGCAGAGTTGGCTCGGTTGGATGTGAGCGAGCCAGCTACGCGCGCCGCCTTGCTAACGGACATGCAACGCGTGATCGATTTCGTTGAAAAGCTCAACGAGGTGGATACTAAGGGCGTTGAGCCGCTGATCTTCTTGACCGAGGAACAGGATGTCCTGCGGGAGGATGTGGCGATGTTGGAGATCACCAAAAAGGAAGCGCTACAGAACGCACCGGTCAAGGACAGTGACTACTTCAAGGTGCCGCGGGTGGTGGATAAGAGCTGATCGATCCTGCCGATCGCAGAACCATTGATCTCTCCATGCCGTAGAAGCCAACCCTGGTTTCGTTTTTGCAGAATTGTAGCATTCTTCCATACCACTCTCCCGGACCATGAAAGCACTGATAGCAAAGTACCCCGTAGCCATCTTGGCCATTATCGTGCTGGGTATCCAGTTCGGGATCGTACTGGTCACCAAGTCCATGATGAAGCCTGGACTTCGATTGCACGAAGTGCCCGAGGCCCACATGGTGTTTCGTTTCCGTGTTTTCTGGCCTCTGGTCTTCGCCGTGCTGATCACCTACTATTTGGAGGGGAAGGCAGGTCTCTATAAGCTCTTCGGCGCTTACAAGGTTTGGCGTGTGCCCGGCAAGTGGTACGCCTTCGCCATTTCATGGAAGTTCCTGTTCTGCTACCTAGGTTGGGCTATCGCCGTATTCGCGTTCGACGATCCGACGTGGTGGCCAGGTGCCGCCCAGCCCATGTTCGATAAAGGCCTCAATGGTGAGCGCATGCACATCTTCAACCTGATCGCTGCCATGCCCTTCATCCTAGGCATTGCACTTGTAGAAGAGACCACATGGATGAAGTACTGCGCCACCCGCTTACAGGACAAATACAGCGCGTTCGTTTCCTGTTCCATCACTGGCGCGATCTGGGGCTTGTGGTACCTGCCTATGCTCTTGTTGGGCGAAGGTGTTCCTGACGGTATCCCCTGGTATTTCTTTCTGCTGAGCATGATGGGGCTCGCCATCCTGCTGGGATGGGTTTACAACATGACCCACAGCGGTCTCATCCTCCTTATCATGCAGCTGGTTAGCAACATCGCGTTCTTTGTGATGCCTGCTTTACCCTTGGCGCATAACGGGGACGCGCGCTATGTCATGGCCTTCGTGTGGGCGGAAGTGGCCATCGCCGCCTTCGTGGTGATCAAATACGGCTACAAGGAAATGGGACCGGGGCCACGACCTACCTGGACCGACCCCAAGATCCCTGGTGATGCACCGGCTTCTGCCGAGAAGTCCAAGACCGTGGCAATGGCCTGAGGCTGGCCTCGCTAGAACCCTTCTCACAAATGGCCCGCTTCTCACGGATCTTGTTTTCTTTGTCATCTTAGGCTAAAGGAGACAGCTTACTTGACCCTCCTAAAAGGCATGGATAACGCATTTATCGCTACCACCTTCGATTGGGACCATCGCACTCCCAAGGATTGGCAGCGCGTGGTGAACAAGGTGCTGCGGAAAATGGGTTTGCGCGCTCATTTGAAGCCGCTGCCACCACAGATGGCCAACGTGGAGGCCCGTATGAACCTCTTTCACCTTCTGGAGCAGACCGTGGTGAATAACGTGCCAGGCGATGTGGTGGATCTGGGCTGCAACGCCGGCGATAGCACGATCGTAATGCAGAAGGTCTTAACAGCGTTGGCCCCCGAAAAGGAGGTTCATGCGTACGATAGCTTCGAGGGATTACCCGATCTGACCGATAATGATGCCAAGGATGGGGTCTATTCCAAAGGATACATGGCAGCAGGGCTGGGTATGTTCAGGCACAAATTCAAGGCACTGGATCTAAAGATGCCACATGTGCACAAGGGCTGGTTCCAAGGAACCATACCAAGCGAGCTACCATCGGCGATCAGCTTTGCTTTGTTCGATGGCGACCTGTACGAATCAACACGTCATTTGCTGGAGCATGTTTACCCGCGCATGTCGCCCGGGGCTATTGGCATGATCGCCGTTTACTACGATGAGACCATCTTTCCGCGCAAGGGATTGGCGGGCGGATACAAGTCGCCCGGCGTTAAGCGTGCTACGGACGAGTTCTTCAAGGACAAACCCGAAAAGGTGCATCTGTTGTATGCCAATGAATACTCCAACGGGTATTTCCGAAAGCAGTGAACGCTCGCGGCGGGTCGATCGTATGGCTTGAGCGATCCTAAAAGAACAGTGCCTTGGGTAGATGATGAGTTCGCACCTTTGCGGTCCATCTTCAGCTTCCATGTACAGCACGATCAAGCAGCATCTCCAGAACGAACTCGATACCATTGAGCAAGCAGGCCTGTTCAAACGGGAACGGATCATCACCAGCGAGCAAGGGGCCGAGATAACCGTCAACGGCGAACAGGTCCTGAATTTCTGCTCGAACAACTACCTCGGTCTTTCGTCCCACCCCGAAGTGGTGAAGGCGGCCCATGCCACCCTGGATTCTCACGGCTTTGGCATGAGCAGTGTGCGCTTCATCTGCGGCACGCAGGACATACATAAGGAATTGGAAGCGAAGCTCTCGGCATACCACTCCTGCGACGACACCATTCTTTACGCGGCTTGCTTCGATGCGAATGGTGGGGTGTTCGAACCCCTGCTCACCGAATTGGATGCCATCATCAGCGATTCGCTCAACCACGCCAGCATCATTGATGGTGTGCGTTTGTGCAAGGCCATGCGTTATCGCTATGCCAACAACGATATGGCCGACCTGGAAGTGCAGCTAAAAATGGCCAAGGCCGATGGCGCGCGGTACATCCTCATCGTAACCGACGGTGTTTTCAGCATGGACGGTATCGTGGCCGACCTGAAAGGTGTTTGCGACTTGGCCGACAAGTACGAGGCCTTGGTGATGGTGGACGAATGCCATGCCGCTGGCTTCATTGGCAAGACGGGACGAGGCAGCATAGAACATTGCGGAGTTACCGGCAGGGTGGATATCATCACCGGTACCTTGGGTAAGGCGCTTGGCGGTGCCATGGGTGGTTACACCAGCGCACGTAAAGAGATCGTAGAGCTTCTTCGTCAGCGCAGCCGACCGTATCTCTTCAGCAACTCGTTGGCTCCCTCCATCGTTGGTGCATCCATCAAGGTGATCGATCTTCTTAGTGCAAGCACCCAGCTACGCGACCGTTTGGAACGGAATGTCGATCGATTCCGCACCGGGATCGAAGCACTTGGCTTCAAGACCAGGGGCGCTGGCGCAGCCATCGTGCCGGTCATGCTTGGCGATGCCAAGTTGAGCCAGGTGATGGCCGACAAGCTATTGGATGAAGGCATCTACGTGATCGGATTCTTCTATCCGGTGGTGCCTAAGGACACCGCTCGCATCCGAGTGCAATTGAGCGCGGCCCACACCGATGATCACATTGATAAGGCCCTGGCGGCTTTTGCCAAAGTGGGCAAGGAGTTGAGCGTGATCTGAACTACCCGTCCCGGATCGCTTTCCAAGCTGTGAACAGACCCTTGTTGGTTTTCCGAAAGAAGGATCTATCTTCGCAGCCCGTTTCCGGGAAAATAGCCCTTTAAACCCACGACCTGTGGCATCGACTACCTACACCACCAGCATGGCCAACGCGGCCACCGTGAAGCAAGATTGGCTGATCGTAGATGCTGAGAATGAAGTACTTGGACGCTTCGCTAGCAAAGTAGCGATGCTCGTTCGCGGTAAGCACAAGACCACCTTCACCCCGCATGTGAATTGTGGTGATCATGTGATCGTGCTCAACGCTGAAAAGATCCGTTTGACCGGTACCAAGATGGCCGACAAGGAATATCAGCGCTACAGCCTGCACCCCGGTGGGCAGACCCGCGAGCCCGCCAAGAACCTGATGGCCCGCAAGCCCGAAGCCATGGTGGAGATCGCCGTGCGCGGCATGCTCCCCAAGAACCGCTTGGGCCGTCGCCTCTTCAGTAACTTGCATGTCGTGGCAGGTACTACGCATAAACACGAAGCTCAAAAGCCCCGTTCGTTCGACTTGAACACGTTGAAGTAAGATGGAACCTATCCTCAGTCTCGGCCGTCGCAAGACCGCGATCGCCCGCATCACCCTCACCGAAGGCACAGGTGCGATCACCGTGAACGGCCGCGAAGGCCAGGAGTATTTCCCGGTGACCATGCAGCAATTCAAACTGCAGCAACCGTTCAAACTCACGGAAACGTTGGGTAAGTACGATGTTACCGCTACGGTGAACGGTGGTGGCATCACCGGTCAGGTGGACGCCGTGCGTTTGGGCATCTCCCGCGCCTTAGTGCAGATCGACCCCGAACACAAACCGAAACTCAAAGCCGAAGAACTCATGACCCGTGACCCACGCGCAGTGGAACGGAAAAAGTTCGGACGCAAGAAAGCGCGTAAGCGCTTCCAGTTCAGCAAGCGTTAAGGTCCCAACGCTGCTTCAGGATCCAATCCCGCTGGACTTCCCGCATCTCTGTGGGAGCTACCAGCGGGATGCCTGTATCAACGGGAACAAGGAAAGTGAACTAAACAAGAAGGATAATGGCACGTCTCGAATTCAAACAATTGCTCGACGCTGGGGTACACTTCGGTCACCTGAAGCGGAAGTGGAACCCCAATATGGCCCCTTACATCTTCGATGAGAAGAAGGGGATCCACATCATCGATCTGAATAAGACCGCGGTAAAGTTGGAAGAAGCTGCTGCGGCCATGAAGAGCATTGCACGCGGTGGTAAGAAGATCCTCTTCGTCGCAACGAAGAAGCAGGCCAAGGATATCGTCACCCAGAAGGTGAAGGAGACCGGTATGCCTTATGTAACGGAGCGTTGGAGCGGCGGTATGCTCACCAACTTCGGTACCATCCGCCGTACCATCAAGAAAATGGCCACCATCGATCGCATGAAGCTCGATGGCACCTTCCAGAATCTCAGCAAGCGCGAGCGCCTTCAAGTGAGCCGCCAACGGGAGAAGATGGAGAAGAACCTGGGTTCCATCGCCGACCTCACCCGTCTGCCCAGTGCGTTGTTCATCGTGGACATCGTGAAGGAACACATCGCTGTGGCCGAGGCTCGAAAGTTGAATATCCCAACCTTCGCCATGGTGGATACCAACAGCGATCCCACCAAGGTGGATTTCCCGATCCCCGCCAACGACGACGCCACCAAGAGCATCGAGTTGATCGTGGACATCATGATCGCCGCTATCAACGAAGGTATCGAAGAGCGCAAGAACGACAAGACCGCTGTGGACGAGGCGCCCGAAGAAGGGGCCGAGGTAGAAGGTGCTGGGGTCGATGGCGCTAGCGGAGAACCCGTTGAGGCTTCCCTGCCACCCGTTGCCTCTGTTGCTGTGGAAGCGCCCGAAGCCCCAACAGCCGCAACCGAAGAGAACGTCTGATCATTCCAACCATAAATGCACGGGTGCGAAATTTTGCGCCCCAACAACATGAGCACAATGGCCATTACCGCCGCTGATGTGAACAAGCTGCGCCAGATCACCGGTGCCGGCATGATGGATTGCAAAAAGGCCCTTACCGAGGCCAACGGCGATTTCGATGCCGCCATAGACTACCTGCGCAAGCAGGGCCAAAAAGTGGCCGCCAAGCGCGCTGATCGTGATGCTTCGGAAGGACTGGTGATCGCAAAGACCTCCGCCGACGGTACCCAAGGGGTGCTCGTGTGTGTGAATTGCGAGACCGACTTCGTTGCCAAGAACAGTGACTTTGCCGCCATGGCCGACCGCCTTGCTACGATCGCCTTGGAGAAAGGAGCTTCCAGCGTGGAGGCTCTGAAAGCCACCGCCTATGACAGCAATGGTATGTCCATCGCCGAGAAGCTCATTGAACAGACCGGCGTGATCGGCGAGAAGATCGAGGTGAGCGTATGCTCCGAGGTGAAGGCCGCCTTCGTGTATGCCTACAACCACCCCGGAAATAAAGTGGCCAGCATCGTGGGCCTGAACAAGGCCGGCTTCGAGACCGCCGCCAAGGACGTGGCCATGCAGATCGCTGCCATGGGCCCGATCGCCCTCAACAAGGAGAGCGTTCCCCAGAGCGTGATCGACAAGGAGCTGGAGATCGGCAAGGAACTCGCCATCCAGGAGGGCAAGCCCGCCGATATGGCTGATAAGATAGCCGCTGGTCGCCTGAACAAGTTCTTCAAGGAAAGTACCCTGCTTGCCCAAGAGTTCATCAAGGACAACAAGATGAGCGTTGAGCAATACTTGAAGAGCCAGGACAAGGACCTCACCGCAACGGATTTCAAGCGTCACTCGTTGACCGTCTGATCCCTATGCCACTTTCATGGAACGGCCCCTTTGCGAAAAGGGGCCGTTCTTTCATTCATACCGTCCTCCAGCGATCGCGTAAGGGATCCTTCTCAGATCGTTATTTTGGGCCCGCAAACGAATACACATGGCAAACACCTACAAGCGCATCCTCCTGAAGCTCTCCGGCGAAAGCCTCATGGGCAACAAGTCCTACGGCATAGATAGTGAGCGCTTGAGCCTTTACGCAGAGGAGATCATCGCGATCGCCGAGCAAGGGGTGCAAGTGGCCGTGGTGATCGGGGGTGGGAACATCTACCGGGGCATGCAGGCCGAGGGCAGCGGCATCGACCGGGTGCAAGGCGACCACATGGGTATGCTGGCCACGTTGATCAACAGCCTTGCATTGCAGAGCGCGTTGGAAGCGAAAGGCTACAAGACCCGCTTGCTCAGCGCCATCAAGATGGAACAGATCGCAGAACCCTTTATTCGTCGGCGCGCTGTGCGGCATTTGGAGAAAGGGCGCGTAGTGATCTTTGGTGCAGGCACCGGAAATCCCTACTTCACCACGGATACTGCGGCCAGCCTGCGTGCGATCGAGATCGAAGCCGATGTGATCCTTAAAGGCACCCGCGTGGATGGCATCTACACCGCCGATCCAGAGAAGGACAAGAACGCCGTGAAGTACGAGCGGATCACCTTCGACGAAGTGTATGCGAAAGGGCTGAACGTGATGGACATGACCGCCTTCACACTCTGCAAGGAGAACAACCTGCCGATCATCGTATTCGACATGAACAAGCCTGGCAACCTGGGTCGTTTGATGAAGGGCGAGCAAGTAGGTACCTTGGTCGAGTTCTGATGCGATCTTCGGGGTACTTGTTCTACCGGATGGTCAGCATCTCTTGGTCGGCATGACATGGCACTGATGATCTACCGATGGCTTGTTCGTTGTGCGTTGCTCTTGGCGGTGCTTCTGGTATACGGTCGAACTGCGGAAGCTGTGCCGGTGGAGCACTTAGGCGATACGGCGGGCTGGCGTCGAACACTTCCTCGGATATCATCGTCAATTCCGTTCACGCTTCTGCCAGCGAATGGTCTTGTTCAACAGCCCCGATCGATCCTTTTAACAGGACCTGACACCATCCCGGTGGAACCTGGATCCGCTCAAGCGTATGGTAAATGGCAACTGCGTGTCTCCGCCAATGCCAGGTCGTTCTTTGCACAGACCATTGGTGGTGTTCAATTGGAGACCTCGTACCGATGGTCCGGAAGCACGGGCGAACCCGATGGTCATTTTTCGATCGGTGTCCAAGGTGGCTATTGGCCCACGCTGGGCACATGGAATTCGCTGCCGTTCGATATCGGCATCATCGATAAGTTCCGCTTGAACAACGGGCAGGGAGATGATGGGACCGTTCGCTTCGGAAGCGTGATCTTGCGGCCCAATGAAATGTTCCTAGTGGGTCGGGATGGAGCTCCCATATCACTCTCTGGCACCTTCAGTATTAATCCACTTCAGCAAGACCTGTTCGAATTCACGACCTACCGTATCTCGCGACTACGCACCAGCATGGTCGGGGTCAATGTGCCGGTTCGCTGGTACTTCGGGCAACAACACCATGCACGACCAAGGTTCTTCCTGGAAGCGGGAGTGGGAATGGACCTGGTCTTGGT